>Ga0307515_10005446_pt1 | contig 25792 bp, 3 predicted proteins | sample 17_EM_MG_FD_194513 | JGI IMG/M metagenome (GOLD analysis project Ga0307515, IMG submission 194513) | Populus trichocarpa ectomycorrhiza microbial communities from riparian zone in the Pacific Northwest, United States - 17_EM | ecosystem: Host-associated > Plants > Roots > Unclassified | place... | reverse complement strand
TAAGTATCCTAAGGGAGCTCTAGGACCTACCCGATAATAATATAAAGGATAAATATAACCCTAATCTATTAAATCTCCTATTAGGCCTAAGAGAGTTATAAAGAGTATTTTTAGATAGGTAGGCTAAAATCCTTATATAGAACTTAGGATATAATTATACAATTAATCTAAAAAGGGGTAAATAGCCGCTAAACCGTTCTATCTATAACCTCTCTTATAAACAGCTTATGTCACGGAACCCCACCGCAGGGGCCTCCATAGGAGAGCCCCATGCTCTCGCGTACACCTCGCGTACAGCTTACGTCAGCTACGCGTAAGTATATCACCTCCTTACGCCCTCGACCCTTACGATCGATCGCGCAACGTCTTGTAGACTCCTCGAATACATACGTTCAGCTGCCACTGTTCCGCGCCCCGTGACAGCTTAAGATCCTATAGGAGTACCTTAATAGTTTACTAAAAAAGGGGTAGATTAAACTTAATAAGTCGCTAGTAGGCGCGCTAATTCTCTTTAGTTTAAAACTAGATAGGACTATAAGGCTCTATATAGACTATTATAGTCTTAATAAGCTTATAATTAAGAACCATTACCTACTACTACTAGTTAGTAAAATGCTAGATTAACCATTTAGGGCAAAGATTGTTATAAAGCTAGATTTATAAGATACCTATTATAGGCTCTATATTAAAGAAGGGAATAAGTAAAAAACCGCTATTAAAACCTAATATAGCCACTTTAAGTATCTAGTAATACTTTTTAGGCTAGCCAATACGCCTATAATATTTTAAGTATATATTTATAGAGCCTTAGGGGGACTAGTTAACTGTATATATATTATTTATTTAGATAATATCTTAATCTACTTAAAAAAACAAGGATTAATATAAGTAATATATTCGCAAAGTACTTAAACGTATAGATAATTAGGGCCTCTATACTAAGGCGTTAAAGTATATCTTTAATACTAAGTAGGTCGAGTTCCTAGGTTATATTATAACGCCTATAGGTATAGTTATAGACCTAGTATAAGTATAAATAATTTAGAAGTAGCTAGAGCTAAAAAGCTACTAGTATTACGGACGCTTTAAGTACGATGTTACGACTACTAGGAGAGGAGTTAGAAGAAGCTAGTTGGTTAATATAAGTACGGTCTAGCATAGAGCCGGTAGAACCATATAATAAAGAATAGTAAGCAAGTTATATAATGTTATACGAAGTGTACAAAGTGTATAAAGGGAACGTACGTATAATACGTATAACACGTATATTACGTATAAGAAGGATTTCTTAGGAGTTAGGATATATATTTAAAGGACCACAGTCCCTACCTAGATAGCTCCTTTCTTATAGTAATTCTTAGAATATAATTAGAGTTAATCTATTAGGCAACTACTCCACTAGTTATTATTATGTTATTAACTTTACTTATATTACCTATACACCTAGCCCATTAATAGGACCTACTGTAGTATCTCCTATAAGGTTCCGTTACACAATTACTACCTAATTACGGTATTAATAGAAAGTTAAATAATATGCCACTAAAAGCAGCTACTATAACGCCATCGACAGCGGCAACTACGTTAAGATTAGGAAACAACACTAGTATAGCAGACACTAATTTATAGCAACTTATAACGGTCGGACAACTATAAGAGATAGTTAACTAGTTAATAGAAAATAATACGATATTAGAATAAAGGATTAATAGGATAGGAGCGGCAAAGATTAAGCTACCCTTAATTAAGAGATTCTTAGGAGAAAGGTTAAAGCTTAAAGGATTCCTTATATAAATACACTTTAAGGTTATATAAGAAGGAGTAAAGCTGCTAATACCTATAGATTAAATAGCGTATGCAGGACTATTCCTATTAGAAAGAGTACTTAAGTAGTTTAAGCCTTACCTTATAGAAATATAGGTAAATAAAATAACGACCACTAATTAAGAGGTGTAGTTTATATCCTTAAGTTAGGAAGGGTTTATAGAGCAACTTATATAGATGTTTAGGGACCTAGAGGCAGTAACTATAGTAAAAAGGAAACTCTAAGACATTACGCAACGCACTTTAGTAATTAAGTACACCATATAATTCTAAATATTAGCTATATAAGTTAAGTGGAATAATAAGGCGCTTATAGCACAGTATAAATAAGGACTTAAGGCTAAAGTCTAGGACGTAATTATCCTAATAGAAGATATAGATACCCTAAGGGAGTTAATAAATTAAGCGATTAAGATTAATAATTAGATCTACTAAAGGGAACAGGCTAAGAAAGGCTAGGATAAAGTTCTATAGTTATATAAGGCGTAGAGTACGCAATAACTAAAGCTAAGTTAGAAAATATAGTATGGCGTAGACCTAATAGACCTAAGTAGTACTAAAGAAGCCTATAAAAGATAGAGTAAGAAACTATAAAAACCTAGAGGTTAAGGATTTAGTAATTACAGGACTAAGGAGCAAAGGCTAAACTAGGGATCTTAATAGCAGAAGACGTTTAGGTAAACTCTATAGTAAAGTTAATAGTTTAAAAATGGAGCTTATATAAATTACAAAAAATAAAATTACTTTACTAGGGATTATAAAGATAGTTAAAGTTACCATGTAATAAAAGGAACTAGACTAGTAGAAGATATATATATATAGAGGGATAATAGTATACTATAAGGAACAAAAGAATATTTAATTAGAAGTTTTGCGTTTTATTATAATAACGCATACCAAATTTATAAGGACGCTAAGTATAGTATAAGCTATTAGCCGTAAAAGCTAGAGTTAAAAGGACTTAGAGGAACTAAAGAGTTAAATAAAGAATAAGATTAACTCTATAAGCTAGATTAAGATATCTTAGTAACGTATAAATAATAATTAGTAATAATAATAATAGAGTTAGAGTACTTATTAATTAATAGCGATAAGGACACTAAAGGAACTAACTAGGGGTATCTAAACCTTAATAACGCAATAATAGAAGTAGAAACTAAAACCGCTATAGAGCAAGGCTTAGTAACGGGTATTATAATACCCTTAGATATAGCATCTATCGCTTTATAAGATAGAAGGAAGAGTATCTTATAGAGATTAAGTAAGCAGACAACTACTAGTGCTAATTTACCACTTAATAAAGGTAAAAGGCTAAAGGCTTAAAATTCTTAAGATAAGATAAGAGATAACTAAGACTTTTAAAGTAAGATAAGGTGGACCTAAGGACCCATAATAGACGAAAACTAATAGAGTAGGGCAGTAGCTTAGTTTAAAGATATATAAATAAGCTCGGGATAGAGTTTCCTATAGGCATAAGACTCTTAAGATAAAATAAATAAAGTTTAGGACTTTTAAAATAAAATACTAGTAACACCTAAGCCTAGTTAAACTAAGGCAGGAGCGAAGCTTAAGCTAGAAGTAAGCTTAAGATTAAGAATCCTATAGAACTAAGAATTTAATGTATAAATGAGGACTATTAATAAGATTAAAAAGTAAGATAACTTTAAGGATCCACTTATAAGACGCGAAAAGAAAGAAACTATAGTAGAATTTAGAGTAAGAATCGCTGTATAGCAAGAATAGAAACTAGACAAAAAATCTAGTATATTAGAACGTATAAGGGATAGAGTACCTATATAAAGAGTTACTAATAGACCTAAGATAGGCACACTAAGAGCTAAATAGCTTATTAAATTAGAATAAGAAGAGGATTTAGGGATTCTAATTAGGTTCAAAGAACGATATATAAAAGGTTATTATAATATAGTAATAAGAAGATACTTCTTAATGGATAAGCCGTATATACTTAAAGGGTTATACTAAAAGTGGTATAAACAATAACACAATAATAAGTGGGAAGATTTCTATATATAGTTAGATAAGAAAGTTATCTAAAACCACCTAATTACAGAAAAGGCTATAAGTTATATTAAAGGAGCCTTAATTATAATGTTAAAGAATCTAAAGGAGCAATTAGAGGACTAGAGAAGTGAGAGGTAAATCTTAGTACCTATAAATAAAGTCGTAACGCTTAGATTAACATAAAAGAGGTTGAAACTTAAGGATAAAGATAAGCCAAGAGTTGACCTAAAATATTAAGTATATTATACACTATTATAAATAGCATGTGTAAATAATATGTGTAATGTATATAAAGCACTAAAAGATAAAAATTAGAAGTATCTAATAAGGATATATTAGATGACAGATAAGGCAAAATATTAAAACGCTAAGTATATATATAGTTGGCACCTAGTAGAAGTTTAAGAACTAAGGGACTTAATACTTTAACTAGAAAGATTCCTTACAGAAGAATACCTAGACGGACAATAATGGTGGGAATATTTAGAAAATACCTATTTATAGTATATTAAAGACAAGAAGCGAACTAAGTATTAGCTAAAAGTAAACTAAGTATAAATAGGATCTAGTAGCTAATAGTTAGAAAAAGTAAAGGCTTATGGGACCAAAGGGAGCTAGTAGTAGAGCCTTAAACCCTTAAAGGAATTTAAGGACAATACCTAAATTTGTAAGTTAAATGGCGAGATTAGAAGTTTAAAGTATTGGTAAATAATAGGGCAATAAGAAACTATATCTTACTAATAATAGTTAAAAGAATAGGGTTACCACATAGACAGAAAGAGTACTTATATCTGTTAGTAATAATTTTAAAAGATCCGATAGCCTATAAAGGAGGTATTATTAATCTTAAAATAGGACCTATTTAGTTAACCATTAAAGGGAGATAAGTCAAGATGTCTTTTAATATATTACTATTAGGAAATAATAAGGCAGTATTAAAAATACCTTAATTACAGAAATACAATCTAAAGATTAATTGGATTATAGGTTAGGTTAATATTAAAAATACTTAACGCTATAAAATACGACAATAAACTAAGTTAGTATAGTACTAAGTCGGAGCGATATATAAAGAAACTATAAAAGGGTTAAATTATATACTAAAGAGATACTATAAATATGGCAAGAAGCTATAGTTACTAAAAAGTAAAAAGCTGTTAGAATATATAGTATAGGACTATAAAATAGAGTTAGAACTAGAAATAAATTTAAGGTTCTTTCCAACTTATAAACTTATAGAAAAGAAGTTATAGGCACTTAAAGAGTTTATTTAAGAGAATTTATAAAAGAAATATATTAAACTATCGCAGTTATTAGCGGGTTATCTAGTACTATTCGTACTAAAGAAAAATGGCAAGCTAAGACTATATATTAACTATAGACAGTTAAATAGTATTACTAGAAAGGATAGGTATCCTTTACCCTTAATTAGCGAAATCTAAGATAGGATAGGTAACGCGTAAATCTTTATAAAGATAGATCTAAGATAGGCGTACTATTAGATTAGAATTAAGGAAGGCGATGAATAGAAAGTAGCGTTTAAATTAAAGGAAGGGCTATATAAACTATTGGTTATATAATTCGAGCTTATAAATGCACTAGCAACGTTCTAAAAGCGGATTAATAGTATATTAGGAGAATACCTTAATGAGTTTATTATAGTATACCTTAACGATATTATTATCTACTTAATAAGTAAGGAAGAATATAGAGAATACGTTAAATAGGTCTTAAGGAGATTACAGGAAGAATAGATGCTAGTAGTAATTAAGAAATATAAGTTCTTTACTAGGAAGACCGATTTTATTAGATTTATTATTAAGCTAGGCAAATTAAGTATAGACCTAAAGAAAATTAAAGCTATAGTTAATTAGTAAGAACTAAAGAACGTTACGCAGTTAAGATTGTTTTTAGGGTTCTGTAATTACTATAGGAGGTTTATAGCACAATAGTTAAAGAATATTAAGCCGTTTACTTAATTAATAAAGAAAGAGGAACTATAGGTATAGAAAGAGGAGCAGAAGAAATTATTTAAAAAACTTAAGGAGTTATTTACCTAGGAACTAATTCTTAAAATCTATTAACTAAAGTTAGAGACGGTTGTTAAGATAGATGTATTAGACTTTATACTAGGAGTATGCTTTATACAGAAATATAAAGACGGATGGTATCTAGTAGTATATTATAGTCAAAAAATAACACCACTAGAACTAAACTATGATATCTATAATAAAGAGTTGTTAGGTATAGTTATAGTACTAAAAAAATAGAGAGCATTTTTATAAGGAATAGAAAAACTATTTATAGTTAAGACAGATTATAAAAACCTAACAGGATTCCTAATAATAAAGGAACTTAACTAAAGATAAGTTAGATGGGCAGAGACACTTATAGATTACTATTTTAAGATTTAGTATACTAAGGGTATAGATAATGCACGAGCAAATGCTCTAAGTAGGAAGGCTAAACTATAAAATAATAAAAAGCTATTAGGGGCTTTATTATAAAAAGACATAGATAGATTAATTAGGTATAATTATCTAAAAATTATAGCAACTTAAGAAGAACTAAATAGAGTCTATAAGACACTAGAAAGCTTTTAGGTATAAAGGATTTTAAAAGCATAGCTAGAAGATCTATAGATGGATATATATAAAAATTAAGAAACTATATATATCCTAAGAAGCATAGTAGAATATTTTATAGAAGATTTCTATAAGGGAATAACTTAAGGACACAATAGAGCTATAGGCTTAGTATTAAGACTTTAAGAGGAGTATATTATTAATGGAATCTAAGGACTAGCTAGGAAAGTTATAAAGGAATGTCTAGATTGCTAAAGAAATAAAATAATAAGATATAAGCTATACGGAGGGCTATAACCTATTAAAATACCAGAAAGACTATGGGAGGTTATATTATAAAACTTTATTATTAAGTTACTAAAATTAAGAGATCCTATTACCGGACAAGATTATAACGCGATTTTAGTAATAGTAGATAAGCTTATAAAGTGGGGATACTTTATAGCATATATAGAAGAAATCTTAGCGGAAGATGTCGCTAGAATCTATATTAAAGAAGTGTTTATAAGATATAGAGTACTAAGTAAGATTATATTAGACAGAGATCTAAGATTTATAGTAGTATTTTAAGAGGTATTTTTAGCGGAACAAGGAGTTAAAGCAGCGACTTTTACCGCATATTATCCGCAGATAGACAGTTAAATAGAAAGATTAAACTAGATACTAAAATAGTATCTAAGGTATTATATTAATTATATATAGAATAATTAGGTATTACTATTACTAGTTATATAGTTTGCATACAATATAATACCTTAAGAAGGAATGGGTATATTACTATTTAAGGCGAATTACGGATACGAGCTAAGAATATTGTTATTGCTACGTTAAGTAAAGAAAATAAGTAGTATAGCTAAGTAAAGAATAGAGACGTTAATAAATCTTTATGCAAATCTTATAGAAACAGCTAAGGTAGTACAGCAAAGAATGAAAAAATACTACGACGCTAAGAGATCTAAGGGACTAGATCTTAAGGAGGGAAATAAAGTATAGCTACTATATAAAAATTTTAAAAGTCGATGACTAAGTAAGAAGTTAGACTACGTTAGACTAGGACCTTTTAAAATTATATAAAGAATTTTACCGATCACATTTAAGTTAGACTTACTAGCTAAGATAAAGATCTACCCTATACAGTATATCGCAATGCTAGAGCCAATATATAGGAATGTTAAGCTACTAGTTTATAAAGCAAATATATATAGAGGACAAGAAGAAGATAAATGGTAAGTTTTAAAGATTATTAATTATAAAGACACTGACAATAAAATATAGTATAAGGTTAAATGGATAGGCTATAATAAGACTACCTAGGAGCTATTATAAAATTTAAAAAACGCTATAAAAAAGGTAAAGAAGTATTAGGAGAAAGTAGGTTAGGTAATATAGATAAGGAAGGGTTATAAAAGAATAAGTCACCTAAGGGGGACCTAGGAGGAGCACCTACTAAGCTACTTAGAGTTGTTCTCTTTTTAGCTAAGAGAGATCCAGCTCTCTTATTACCCAGTTTTAGTAGACCTTGCTTTATAAGTTTCTACTCCTTAAAATAAACCTTTTTACGCACCTTTTTAAGACAAAGAAGATAAGCGGATATAGTAATACGGGCCTTTAGAGCCTTCTGCTCTATATCCTAGGATCACTCTAACTTAGTAAGGGCCTAAGTTAGCTTACTATTAAGCTTTATAGTAGTAGATTAAATATAAGACCCTATAACGAATTACTTAGGGAACTTAGAGACTATTAAGAGTTATAGGATGCGTATACTTAGCGTTAGAAGTAAAATAAATATCACAAGACGATTAAATATTTGCTTTAGTGCACTCTAAATAAAAAGAGGGTTATTAAGATAAGGGACTTACCAGCGTAATATAAACCAACTCCTCTTTTACGTAATAATAACACGGAGATAGTATAATTTTACTAAGTAATAATATAGCAGTAACAGTGCGAGCACGGCGCTGCGCTTATAAAGAAGAGGATGCTTTAGGTATAATAAGTAACGATATTAACCAAATTAATTAGACGGATATTATACCTCTAGTAGGCGACCTAGAGATACTAGGAATCTTTAAGGATAAAGATAAAAAGGAGGGAGATAGTGTTACGGATGCTTTAAGTATAATATTATAACTACTAGGAGAGGAGTTAGAAGAAGCTAGTTAGTTAATATAAGTATAGTTTAGCATAGAGCCGGTAAAACTATATAATAAAGAATGGTAAGTAAGTTATATAATGTTATATAAAGTGTACGAAGTGTATAAAAGGAACGTACGTATAATATATATAACACGTACATTACGTATAAGAAGGATTTCTTAGGAGTTAAGATATGTATTTAAAGGACTACAGTCCCTACCTAGATAGTTCCTTCCTTGTAGTAATTCTTAGAATATAATTAAAGTTAATCTGTTAGGCAACCACTCCACTAGTTATTATTACGTTGTTAACTTTACTTGCATTACCTACACACCTAGCCCATTAATAGGACCTACCGTAGTATCTCCTATAAGGTTCCGTTACAACTAGGATATTTAAGTATTTCTAGCCTTACTAATTTCTATAGGCGCTTTATCTATAACTACTTAGATATCGCCTAATACCTATTTAATTATATTATAAAAGCTTTTTAAGACCTAACCTAAGAAGCAAAAAGCTTAAAGGCGGTAAGAAAGAAAACTAAAAAGGGACTAACTAAATAGTATAAACTATAGTTATGGCCTAGAAAGGTTTAAGGGGCCTTTTAAAAACTATGCGTAAAGTTTATAAAAGCTCTATTACTACAGCATTTTAATCTAGATTAGCTATTAATAATAATCACTAATATATTAAAAATTGCCTGTATTAGTATGCTATTATAACCTAATAGGGATCCGGATGCTACCTAGCTCTACTAAAGACTAATAGTATTCTATAATAGAAAATTCTATAGGCCTAAAGTTAGGTATTATACCTATCATAAGAAACTACTAGCTATATTTAACTACTTTAAATAGTAGTAATATTACCTTAAGTACGTAAGCTATACCACTTATATACTCTTATATTATTATAATTTATGCTACTTTATAACTATAAAGGAGCTTATATATTAATAAGCTAAATAGGTAAAGAAGCTTACACGATTTAATTTTAATATTAAATATAAACTAAGGGAAAGTAACCCTACTAACAGACTATTGTAATAGCTAGATTATACTAAAGGCTTTAAAATAGGAGAAGGAAAATAAATAATAAATATCTTACTCCCTATATTATGGAATAAGCTTTAGGTATAGAATACTTAAGTACCTATAGCTTTATATACTAAGCCTTAGGCGGTATAAACCCTATTAGCTTTTATTAACGCTTTAGCTAGTACCTAGTTAATTACTATTAAGGGTTTAAATATACCTAGATAGAATATCTCTAATATAAGTATAGAACTTAGTAATATACTACTTCTAATTACTAAGCTATCCCCTTAAACTAATTGTAAAGCTATAGAGCAATTAGAACTTAGATCCCTATAATAACTAAAGAACTTTAACCTTATAGTAGTCTTTCCAATATATACGTATTAAGAAGTTATAAAATCTATAATACTATTTAGTCTTATACTTAGAGCAGTATAAAATAAAATAGCTTTTATTTAGAAACTATCTAAAAGGTTAACAGATTTATTTATAAGGTATAATGGAAAAACGCCTTTTATGCTATCTTTAATATAAAAGCAAACTGAAAACGTAATGGAAAAAAAGCTACTAAATACTAAAATTAGGAACTAGGCCTAATAGGCCCACTATATAAAAATAGTAAGGTTTAGGTACTATAAGAAGTAAATCTATAACAAAAGATTCTTATAAAGAATTACAATAATCCTTTAGGCGGCCACTATAGTTAAATAAAAATAGTAAAATTATTTTAGCGTAAATACTATTAGTTAAAGCTTAATTAGAAAGTAAAAGAGTATATCAGCTATTATAAGAAGTATTAAGTATATAAGATCTATAGGTATAAGCTATAGGGTTTACTTAAATTAGTTCCTTATAAGGGTACTTTTAATCTCTTACTCGGCTACATCCCGGGAGCTCTTAAGGGCTACTAAAGCTAGCCTTTGGCTAGGCCTTAGCCACCCCTTATAAGCTTCTTAGGCTTATAGCCTCTTTCCTCCCCTATCGGTTCGTCTCTGTACGAGGCTATTGCCTACTCTTTACTATATCGTCCTCTTCTATCGACTCCCTATGTAACTTATGCTTGGCTTGCCTACTCCCTACTATATACCCTAGTAATACTGCCTTACATTCCTCCTGCTAGTAAGCTATAAGAATATTACGCTATAGACTTTATTACAGATCTCAGGCTATCTAAAAATAACTAAGGATATAGATATAATTTGGTCCTTATTAATAGATTTTTAAAGTACGTCTAATACCTTCTTATTAATAAGACAATTAATATATAAGCACTAGCTAACCTAATTAAGGAGAAATGCTTTTTAAAGTAAATTAGCCGTACTCCATTATTACTAATAGAGGCAGCGTCTTTATAAGCTTGTACCAGTTAGACCTATACTTCTATTTAAAGATAGACTACTATTATAGTATAGCTTTTTATTTATAAATAGATAGGTAAATAGAACGCTAGAACTAGAAACTAAAGTTTTATCTATAAATATATCTAAACTATTAATAAGATAACCGGTGTAAGCTACTTCTTTACGCAGAGTATGCTTATAATTTAAAGTAATATATAATATATAAGTATATACTAATTTAGATTGCCTATAGTGTCTAACTATTTAGGTTTAATAGTATACCCAATAATTACTGGCTATAGCCGTATAATTAATTATAGAACCCTACTGAGAAGTCTAAGGACATTTACTAAAGAGTATAAGAATACCTTTAGAAATGGGAGAAGTAATAAAAGTATATAAAGTAGAGCCTATAGGATGCCCAAGAGTAGTAAAGACTTTGGTATAACCGTAAGCACTAGGATAAGTATTTTAGAATAGATAATAAGGTTTTATTACGTTTAATAAATATTAAGACCTGTTAACTATTAAAGAAGCTTAATATATAATACTTAAGTCCCTTCTAAAATTAAGGAATAAATTAGTAAATTAGCCTACTATCTCTAGCTACCTCTATCTATGGCCTATATATATTTAGTATTTTATATAAACCTACTAGAGCTATAGCATAGACTACTACTAAAAAAAGAACTTCTGTTTAGGCCCAACTAAATACCTAAAGGTAGTAGGCGAGTAGTATAAGGTTAAAGCTATATTATACTATAAGTTTATTAAGAACAAGCTTTAATATAAAGTTAAATAGCTAGGCTAGCCCGCTAAGGACTTTATATAGAAACTAAAGGATTACCTTAATTATTATAAAGATATTCCAAAAGAATATTAGGACTAAAGCCTTTAATCTATAAATTATAGAAAGCGCTCTAATACTATAGTATTATCGCAACCTATAAAGAATGCTTACAAAGAGGGTAAATAGGTTAAAATAAATATAAAATAAATAAGCTCTAGAAACTATAAGAATTAGGGCTATAGCCTAAGGCAGGGCTAGTCCTTAGCCTTTTTATATATATAGTATAGAATTAAATAGGGTATTTTACTAGAACTATATTTCTATTAATTAATTTATACTAGGAACATTATTTGTAGGGCTTTTAAGCCTTTTAAGGCCTTCCTAAGCACTTAAGGTCCTTAATTGCTACTATATATAAGAATAAATCCTAAATACCTAATCTAAAAAGCCATTATGCCTTATCCTTAGGAGTAGGATTAGTATCTATTAGGCCACTAAGTAATAGCTAATAAGAATGGGATCTAGACCTTTTAGTAGGGGTATAAGTAGGTATAAAAACTGGGGTAGGATAATAAGGTATAGCTAAGGCAGAAATCTTTAAACGCTTAACACTAATACTAGGTCTAAACTAATACTAATAAAGCTTTTATAGCGTAAGCTTATAGTTAATAAAGACACGCTTAAGCCTAAAATAAATAAAGACGTTAGCTAGCTAGTATAGTCTAGAACTACTAAGACCTTACTATAGCAACTATTAGTTACCTATCTACTAGGTACCTAAAGGGTAACCTACTTAATAATATATTATATTATGCTTTTTTAAAACTTAACGCGTATATATAAACTCCTTTATATAGTAAATAGCAACCTTTTTCTTATTACCCCTATCCTTTACCCTATCCTATACCAATCTTATTTTTATATTAGGCGTTACTAGCTAGCTTATTAGGAATTATAGGTAGTATAAATAGCCGTAGTATAATCTTAAATTTAACTAAGTTATTTAGTATTTATACTAGAATAAGAGAGAGCCTAAGCGATATAATAGTTAAGAATATTAAAGAAATATTGCTACTTAGGCCTAGGTTATTAAAGCTTAAAGTTAGTAATAGAAATCTATTAAAAATAGAAAAGCTTATCTAGAAAGCCTAACCCAGGCCTATATAGGGCTAGAAGATAAAAAAGAAGAAGAAATAAAAGAATAAGTTAAAGAGATAATAAATTATATACGATGTTACGGCTTATATAAATGCCTCTAAACTAAAGCTTATAGAATGCTGTATTACGAAGATACTAAGCTAAGGAGAAGAGGAGAGGTATATACAGGAGGTAGAGACGTAATATATACGCGTTATAACGCCAAGTCCTTAGCCGAACCCCTAACTAGGCTCCCTATCCAGGTTACGCGTTACGGTGCCATAATATTACCCCCCCCTTTAAAAGAAAGCCTGCCCTTAGGCTTTATTAAAAACGAAGTAAAACTAGAGAAAAGGAGACGTAAGTGCGTTTGGATTAATTTTATAAGGCGACTATAGGTCACGTAAAAGCGCTAGAGTAGAAAGGGTAGCCGCTAAAACTCTTAGCAAGGATCTGGCTAATTAAAGAACTTTAACCAGCGGTCGAAGTTCCTAGACATCTAAAGGCCTTACGTGACGCGCAAATCTAGGTGGCCGTATATTATAGTAGGCTTCGTTCCTTAGGCCTTGGGGCGTTCTTATCTCTATGCTCTCCCGGTAACTTATCGTCTTTATTATACTAATATTCTATCTACTCGTCTAGGTACTTTAGGGGTCTAGGTAAGTTAGGGTATTAATTATAAAACTTTTTAAGCTTCTAGGGGCAGCCTATAAAGTTCTAAGTAGGGTACTAGGTTAGGTCTAAGTTATAGCCCTTTTATTAAATACGGTATTTTAGCGCTCATCGCACTAGCTTATATACTAGTATTTTCTTAACTTCCTATTTATTGTCGCTACTAACTTAAATTGGTAGGGGAGGCTCGTTCTTCTACCTGGGTAATAGGTTACTTATAGCTTTTTATAACTTATCTAGCAAAAAAATAAGGTGAACTCTAATTAAATCCGGGAGCTTTAACTTATATAAGTTACCTACTTTTTCTAGGACCTTATATGGTCCTATTATCTAGTAGTCTAGCTTATAGCTAGGCCGTTTAGTCCTCTAATTCTTTATTATAACTTAGACCCTATTACTAGGGGCAAAGTCAGGTTCCCGGCGGTGTTTATTCGCCTATTATTTTATTAACCTTTAGGCTTTTTTTAAGTTCTTACGGGCTACTATCTAGGCCTCTTCTAAGCGTTTAGCGTACTGCTGGGCCTTACTATAGGATAGTTTCTCGCGTATAGTCTAGGGTTCTTCTGGTCTTTTTTAGTCAAAGCTTATATAGGGTAAGTAGCCTATTTCTAGCTAAATAGGGGCAAACCCTATAGAGTTATAGGGTAGGGTTGCTTAGGCATAGTCTATTAGGGGGAGTAGTTTAGACTAGTTGTTTTAAAAGTAGTTAATAAAGGGCCGGAGTCTCTAGTCTAAATACTAATATATAATCTCTATCTAACCGTCTGTCTAAGGGTAATATGCTATAGAGAGTTTTAGCTTAATACCTAGGATCTAGGTAAACTTGTTCCAGAAAGCTAATATAAACTGCGGCCTATAATTAGATATAATAGTATCTAGCGGTCCATAAATTTGGTAGACATAATGGATATATAACTAGGCCACCTCTTTAGCATTAATATTTTTATGGCAGGGGATTAAAAATGGGCGCTTGCTAAAGCGGTTAACTAGGATTATAACTATATTATATCCGTTACGGTCTATAGGTAGTTTATAGAAGTCTATAGAGATATATTACTAGGGGCGCTCTAGTATTAAGAGCAGTTTTAGTAGTCCTGGGGTCTTATCTTGTGGGATTATAGCTCTTCGGCAGTCGTCGCAGTTCCGTATATATTAATTAATATCTATAGCTATCCTAGGCTAGTAGTAGCGGCCACTAATAATTTTATAGGTCTTGTTTTTACTAGGGTGTGCTATAGAGACTTAATAATAGGCTTCGCGAATTAGTTTAGTCTGTAGATTGTTAACGTTAGGGACTATAAGCCGCTCTTAATATAGGAGTAATCCTTCCTCTGTTTTAAAATTGGGGTCTTTTCTCGCAGCTTAATTACGGAGGGCCTTTAGGGCGTTAGCCGTGCGGTTTGCAGTTAGGAGGTAGTTAATTAGCCCTATTAGTTTGTTTAAGGACTCCTCTATTAGTACTAGCTTATTTTATTAGGAGTCTAGCTCCTTAAGGATCTATAGGTTAAGCTGTTTAGGATAGAGGAGCGCGCGCGTTTAGTATTAGGTCTTTAGCTCGTCCTAAAGTTCTATATCTTATTCTCTTTAAGTTAGGGTATTAGCCTTATAGTTTTACTTACTAGAATAATATATAATCGTAAAGAAGAATTAGGAGAGTACTTTAGCCTATTAGGCCTACTGTTTAGTAAGCTGCTTTATAGTTATAAAGTACTCTAGGGCCTTATAATCTATATATATCTTAATCTAAAAGTTTATACCTTTAAGCTCCACGCGCTATTAGGATAGCGATTAAATAATAGCTAGCATTTCTCTATTATATACTTTATAGTTACACTTAGCCAGGTTTATTATTTTTAAAAAGAAGGCGATAGGGTACTATTCGCTGTCCTAATATAGCTATAATAGGATTCCCGCTATAACTCCGTTAGAAGCATCCGTTTCTAATATTAATTTAAGGTCTAGGTTATAGTAATAAAGAATTAGAGAAGAGATAAGCCGCTCTTTTAACTCTTTAAAGGCTTTTATATAGTTACTATTAAAGATAAAGGGCGTGTTTTTCCGGGTAAGTTGTATAAGAGGCTTAGCTATAACTCTATAGTTACGGATAAACTGGTAGTAGAAGTTATAAAAACTAAAAAAGGACTAGATCCCTTTTATAGTATAAGGGGGTTTCCAGTTACAGATTGCTTTAACCTTTTTAGGATTAACTTTAATTCCTTTTATAGTAATAATAAACCTAAAGTACTTTATACGTTTTACTCTAAATTTATATTTCTTAATATTAATTTATAGGCCTACGTTCCGTAGTCTCTTTAGGACCTTCTTTATATAAACTTTATGCTTAAGTTCGTTATTTAAGTATATAAGGATGTTATCCAGGTATGCTGTGTAGAATTTATTAAGGTAATTAAAAAGGATATTATTTATATACCTTTAGTATATAGCCAGCCCATTTATTAATTTAAAAGGAAGGACTTTATATTTATAGGACCTATAATAGGTACAGAACGTTATTAAATCTTTAAATATAGGGTCTATCCTAATTTGGTAGAAAGCTTGGCGGATATTAAGTTTAGTAAAGATCTTTACCTAGCTTAGACGTGTAAGGGTTTCATTAATTAAAGGAATGGGATACTAATCCTTTTAAGTAATAGCGTTTAGCTTTTAATAGTTAATACAGAAATAAAGGCCTCTATTAGGCTTTTTATAAATAGGATAGGGGAAGCAAAAGGGGCTTGGCTTAGCTCGATAAACCCTTTATTAAGGTTATTAATTAAGTACTATTTTATTACTTTTAGCTTATCCATTAATTATTAGTAGAGAGGGCTATATCCTAGCAAGTTATTGGCTTCTAATTAAATCTTATAATTGTATATCTAGTAAGAAGGTAACTTGTCTAAAGCTGCCTTTAAGAATGCATTCTTATATCCCGCATAAATAGTAGGGAGGAGGCGTTTAACTAGTTCCTTATTAGTTTCCTTAGCTGGCTTTTCTTCCCTCTTATTAATGATCTGGTTAATTTTATATAAGCTAGTTATAAAGACCTTATTATCCCTCCTATATATATTAAAGTGGAATGCTATAGCGCTAATTGCCGCGATATCTACTATAGGGGGGTTGCGTAATAATAGGGGTGTATAGGACCTTAGGGGCTTCCGGGGTAAAGGCGTTATTATTACTCCTTTTAGCTTCTATCGTATCTTTTAGAGGTTATCTCTTATATCCTATTAGTATGTTCTCTTTTATATTAGTTAAATCTACGTAATTTAGATATTATCTACGTCACTATCTGTCCCGCTGCCGTATATAGAGTCTTTATTAACCGTAGCGCTTTAGGGAAGTATCTTTATCGGTATAAAAGAGTTCCTTTTAGCCTTATAATAGGCATCTTCTTAGGCAAAGGCTAAATCGCGGTCCCTAACATCCTACTAATAGGTAGGGTTAGCCCTTACAGCTAGTATCTTGCGGTTGGTTTAAATTTCCCTAATAAAGGAAGGTAATTTCAGTCTATCCTCTAGCCAGATAAATTATCTTCATTGTATATTTAGCTAAATATTAAAATAGGATATCTATTTTCGGCTAAGGATTATATTATAGGACCCTAGGTCTAGGATGCAAAAGGGGATACTATACTAGCGTCGTCCGTTAAGAGCGATATGTAACTTTAGGACGTGGGTAACTAGCTTACTGGCCTAACCGTTATATCTTTTTACTTAAATAGGCTTCTCTAGTCTAGTAGCTTTTATATTTAGAAACTTAGCAACATTATTTATATAGGTAGTATTTATAAAGGTAAAGCTATTTGCTCTAGTGTTAATAAAGGCAGTTATATTAACACTATATCTATTTTAAGATACTATATATAGAACTATAAAGTGTTTTCCACCTATTAACTAACTTAGATTAATAGGGTACCCTAGAGGGGAGTCTTTCCCTAGGGTTCTTCTTTTCCCAACTTATTAGACGTCTTTCCTTCCTCTATTTCCTTAATATCGCCTATATCCTTTAGCTCTAGGCAAGATAAGGTAAAGTAACTATTCTTATTGCAGTTATAGCATATAACCGTAGCAGGGTCAATTAGGGTATTACGGCGATTGCTAGTTAAGGGCGTAGTACGCAGCGGGTTAGGTAAGGCTCGCGGATATATAGTAGTGACCGCTTTTAGAGTAGGGATTGTAGTAGCTTGTCTTCCTACTCTAGCTCCTATAGGTGTAGTTAATAGGTTTTAGGGTCGCTTCTACTAATTAGGGTAGGCGTTAATTCGCTTTAGTTCTAAATCTAATAATAGGCAATAAGCCACAAGTCTTTTATAGTTTGGTAGGTTATTTAAGGTTATTATAATCTTCTCTTATAGCCTAATCGTTAGTTTATTGTATAGGTCTAATTAGTAATGTTTAAGGGGGACTTAGCCTTCTCCTACAAGGTATAGGAATTAAGTCTAGAATTTAGTAAAGGGTTAGTTTAGTTTTATTATTAGGCGATTATAGTTATACCGGGCATCCTATACTTTATTTAGGTTAACGTAGATAGTAGCTAGGTACTATAGTATCTTATTAATAGATATAAATTGGATAGGGGAATCGTCCTTAAACTTAGCTTAAAGGTGCCGTTGGGCGTCCCCTATGGTTCAACTAAAGAGGTAGAGCATTTTAGCTTCTTTAAAAAGAAAATAGTTATGGTTAACGCGGAGCTTTCCTTATACTTAAATCCTCTAATTCTTAAAGGTAGGGTCTATCCCGTTAGATAGTAGATAGGGGTTAGGGAGCTTAACGGACTTTAATTACTTTATTATCGTATCCAGCGTAGTCGATTAAGCGGCCAGTCCGTAGGCTAACCATCACCCGATTAATCGCCCAAATTTTAGCTGCCCAATCCAGTCAGTCTATAAAGTTATCCGTCTTAATCCGGACTGGATCCAACTAATAGAGCTCTTAGTACCCCTAGATACGCGTAAAAGAGGGGTAAATGGACGCGTTCGCGTTGTTTTTGGTCCGTGCGTTCACTATTTCCCCCTAAATTCCCCCTAAACTATGCCTAAAAAGGCTTAAAACTAAGCTATACTGCCCTGTCCGCCGTCTGTAGACGTTTGCAATCGGGCCTTATTAATTAGGCCAATCCGACAGCTCTAATTAAGAGGCCAATCTGGCCGTCTAAACCTTAATAATCTAGACGTCGGGTAACTAACTACGCTGATCGTATCCGTACACTCTAGTATATTATATTTAGTTAAGTAGATAGAACAACTAGGACTTCTAGAAGGGGGAGCTAAACTGCTTTATAGGGCCGTAAGGCTATCTAGGATCTCTTATAGGGTCTCCTGTATACTTTAAGCTTAAAGACGGTCGGCTTCCTAATTAGCTATTAGGGCACGAATCTGTTTGTATACGTCTATAATGTTATTATTATCTTCAATTTTAGATCCTAATTAAATCTCGTATTCTTCTTAGGTTGGGGCAGCTCTTTTAAATAAGCTCGCTTTAGGTGCCATCGTTAGCTTCCTAAAGTTTGTTGGTATTGCACGCTTTAGTTTTAATTCTAGGGGTATAGGTCTAGTCCTGCCTAGCTAATAGAGTAGGATATTATAAAGGCCTTCTCAGGCAGTATAGAGTTGTTTTAGTGTCTAAGTATAGCGCGTTAACGCGTTATTGTAGACGAAGTTTCTTTTGGGGTGGGATATTATTAAGGCCTTCCTAGGCAGTATAGGGAGAGCTTAGTATAATGTTACGGCTTATATAAATACCTCTAAACCGAAGCTTGTAGAATGCTATATTACGAAGATACTAAGCTAAGGAGAAGAGGAGAGGTATATATAGGAGGTAGAGACGTAACATATACGCGTTATAACGCTAAGTCCTTAGCCGAACCCCTAACTAGGCTCCCTGTCTAGGTTACGCGTTATAGTGCCGTAACACACAAAGTATCCTATTAGGAGAAAAACCCTTTAGATAAGAAAAAGAAAAGAAAAAGAAAAGGTAAACGATGTCCTAAAAGGACTAGTAGAAGAAGTAAGAGCTTTCCGTAGGGAGGTAGCCCCTATTAAAAAAACTTACACAAAGAGGCTAAAGAAGAGCCTCCCTTTTTCATCCTCCCTACTCTCTTTATTACTGCCTTCTACCCCTTCTCCTTTTAGTAGGAGTTCTACTTCTACTAGAAATAAGAAAAAGTAGCTATAAAAAAGGAAGCTAGTTCTAATTATAGACGAAAAGGACTAACCTTTAGATGCCTTCTCTATACGAAACAAAGTCAATTAACTATTTACATTAAAACTGCATATAGAAAAGCCAGTACTAGCGTCTATAGCTAGAACTAAAGGAAAACAAAATATTTTCCTTATAACTATAGAAGAGTATAATGCAGATTTCCTAATTAAATATAAGGAGATCTAGTATAACTGCTTTACCTTTTAAAGAGAATAAAAACTAGAACTATAGGTTTGAATTATAGCCTATAGGGTTCCTACCCTACCTTTCCTAGAAGGAGGCTCTAAGCTTCTAAAAGAAGAAATTGAGACCTTTAATCCTATAAGGATATAAGAACTACCTAAGTGGATCTTATTTAGTAAAAAAAGACACAATCTATAGACCAGATTTGGCTTTATAGTTTTTACTATAGAGAACGAAGAAAAAAGATAAGAAATCCTTAAGTAAAAAGAGATATTAATTGTAGGTATAGCTACTAAGGTAATAAAATACCTTAAAGTCTCCCCTACTACGCAGTGCACTAGCTACTAAAAATTTAGCTATATAGGAGATAGATGCTCTACTAGAGCCTATAGATTTTATACGGCTATATATTTATTTAAAGATCACGCCTGTCCTACCTATATAATAATAGGTAAACCTTATAAGCATACTACCCCTCTTTGCATTAATTGTAAAGAAAAACACTTTATTAATAATAAAGACTGCGAGGCTCTTAAAGTAGCTAAACTAGTACACAAAGAAGATTCTATAAAAGAACAAAATAGGTAGGATTTTAGGAGGAGGTAACTTCTACTAGGCTCTTTAAAAGATATTAGAAAGTAAAAGAATAGAAATAAATTGCAAAAAGACTGGGACGGGTATTAGGATTTCTTATGGTTTCTCCTACTATTTTCTTATTCCCTAGTAGTTGTAGGAACTTAGTATTTTACTAAGGAACTATAAACTACTAGGATATAACTACTAGTATATATTAAGCTACCTAGAAAGGATTTATATATATAAAACTATAGCGCCATAGCCTAAGGCTGTATGCGTAGTATTTTACGTAGTATAATATAACGGATATAAAAAAAATAAAAAAAATAAATGCTTATCTTAACGTAACTACCGCTTTTAGTACTTATACATTAATTATAAAAACTAAAGGTATTAGGCCTTATATAGTAGGTCTTATTATAAGCCTTTAGAATCCTATTATTAGATTTCCAGTCTTTTAAAGATATATAGTCAAAATTATTTAGGTAGGACTAGTACTAGTTATAGGTTAGTGGGGGTTAGGGTTCCGTATATAAAGGTAGGGCTAGAATATACTATAACATTTACTTAAAAGAGTAGTTAGTAGGAGGATAAAGGGGTATATTAAATTAGTAATAAAAAGAAGAAAATCTTAATAATATATTAAAGATACGTTTAAATTAGACAAAGGTTAATAATGGGAAGTAAGGTATTAAGGAAAAGGATTAAGCAAAAACAAACACCGCATATGCAACCTTACTAAAAGGTGGCGCCGCACTTCAAAACTTACGCATACCCATCTTCCTATCAAAAACAATCGATTTTCCAACTTTTAAGACCTAATTCCTACTGCCTAGCAAGCTAGAGGTGGATTTATTTGCCCTTTTACCCCCTTTTTTACCTAAGAGAAAATTCTCTAAGGGGTGGTCCTAGCTTATAAGCGAGGCAGGGGTAGGAATACTAAAATACTAAAACATAGACTTTTCCTAGGTTTTTCTTCTATAGAAAGTAAAAGCCTAATAAAATAGGGGGTGTAGGTATTTTTTCTATATCTCCTTTAGTTAGAGTTTCTTTAGTAAGAGAAGGATTGCCTTTTCCGGCTTTTTTACTAGTAAAAGCCTAACAAGTCCTTTTTTCTAGTAGTTTTTTCTACTTCTAATAGAGAAGAAAATAACTACTATAGTCTTTTTACCTAGTTTTTCTACTACCTTTTAGTCTAACCTCCCTAGAAACTCTCTAGTAGGGTTAGTAAGGAAAAAGGATATAGAAGGATAGTAAAAACTAGGAAGGCTTTTTACCTAGCTTTTTACCTCTATACTAGGAGATAAGAGACCTAAGGAGGTTATTATCTACTGTAAAAACTAGGAACCCCCCCTATAAGATAATAAGGCCTACTAGGCCTAAATAAAGGCCTCCTAGAGGCGGAAATACAAAGACAAGTGATGATAAACACTCATCTACCTCTTCTTCTTCTCTTCCGTCTTCCCCCTGCCCATCTAGGAAAGACGTAAAAAAAGAGAATATAAGAAAAAGATACTATATACAATCTCCTTTTATAAAAGAGAGCCAAAACTAAAGAAGAAAGATAGTAATACCTAAGCCTATTACGGCTAGTATACCTCCTTCCTCTCTCTCCCCAAGATATCACCTATAAAAAGCGCTTGATAACCTAACTAGGCCTATATAGGGCTAAAAGAAGAAGAAGAATATAGAGAGTAAGTTAAACTACTAGGGGACTACGTACAGAGCGTCTTAGTAGGAGATAATCCCTTTACTAAAGAAAAAGAAAGAAAGGAGAGAGATGTCCTAAAAGGACTAGTAGAAGAAGTAAGAGCCCTCCGTAAAGAGGTAGCCCCAAAAACATATGCAGAAAAGCTAAAGAACGGCCTCTCTGCTTCTACCTTTACTCCTCCTTCTTCTACTTTATCTTTTTCTCCCCCCCCCTCCTTAATTCCCTCCACTACTAGTAAAGCAGCTAGTGGCACTACTAGTTTAACTAGCCCTACCTCTACTAGAGGAAAAAAGAAGCAGCTATAAGAAAGGGGACTAGTCCTAATTACAGACGAAAAGGACCAGTCTTTAGATACCTTCTCTATACGAAATACAATTAATTAATGGTTTATATCCAAATTACAAATAGAGAAGCTAGTTATAGCTTCTATAGCTAGAACTAGAGAAAAGCAGAATATTCTCCTTATAACTATAGAAGAGTATAATGCAGACTTTCTAGTGTAACACAAAGAAATTTAGTCTAGCTGCTTTTCCTTTAAAAGAGAACAAAAACTAGAGCCTTGGGCTTAAGTAGTAGCTCATGGCGTCCCTATTCCCCCCTTCCTAGGAGAAGGAGGCTCTAAACTTCTAAAAGAAGAAATAGAGATCTTTAATCCTATTAGGATACAGGGACTACCTAGGTAAATCTCTTCTAGAGCAAAGAGGTATAATCCACAAGCTAGGTTCAGCTCTATAGTCTTTACTATAGAAAACGAGGAGAAAAGATAGGAAATCCTTAAGCAGAAAGAGATCCTAATTGCAGGGATAGCTACTAAGGTAGTTAAATACCTAAAAGTCTCTCCTACTATATAGTGTATAAGCTGCCAAAAATTTGGCTATATAGGAGATAGATGCTCTACTAGGGCCTGTTAGTTTTGCGTAGCAGCACATCTATCTAAAGACTACTCCTGTTCTAATTGCAATATAATAGGTAAACCTTGCGAGCATACTACCCCTCTTTGCATTAATTGTAAAGAAAAACACTTTGCTAATAGCAAAGACTGCGAGTCTCTTAAAGCAGCTAAACTAGTATACCAATAAGTATAAGTTTAGAAGGTTCTATATAGGAAGAAGAAGAAATATCTCTAGTTTCTAAAGCTAGAGGAGAAATCTCCTTTATACAGCATAATGTAGGAAAAAGATAAGAAGCACAGCAAACCCTACTAGAAATAGGATTTAGGAGAAAAATAGATATTATCTTAGTACAAGAACCTAGTACCTGGAAAGATAGACAAAAAGGATCCTACTTCTCTATTCCGCATCCTATATTTAACCTTATCCTCCCTAGTAATTTAGCTATTCGCCCTAGGGTAGCTATCTATATAAGGAAAACTAGTTCTAGCTTTCTATAATATAGAAACAGGGAGGACATCTGCAAAGATACAGATACTATAGCATTAGAAATCTATGGCCAATTTGAAAGATTTCTATTATTTAATATCTATAATAAGAGATAACTAGACAAGAACTCTAGAACCCAAAGAAATAGTATAACTACTATCTCTAGGGCCATTCTAGAACTAGAACTAGATCTCCCCTTCGCACTAATAGGAGACTATAACCTACATCATATATGGTAGAACGCATTAGCTAGAAATCTAACTAAAGAGGCTAAAGAACTAGTAGGCTGGCTAGACAAACATAACTGCTAACTACTAAATTCGGACAAATAAAAAGGGACCTTCTATAGATCTAATATAAGGGAAAAGTCTATTATAGACCTAGCCTTCTACTTAGGAAACTTTTAAGAAAATACCTAGGACAACTGGACTATAATAAAAGAAACAGGATCTAACCACAAAACTATAGCCTTCTCCCTATTTACTAGAGAGACGTAAAGATACCTAAACCCTCTTTAAGAAACCCTTTTCCCTATAAAAAAAGCAAACTGGGAGCTCTTTTCTAGTTCTCTAGTAGAGTAAGTTTAAGAACTAGAACTAGAAATAAAGGTTTTAGGACTAGAAGAACTAGTAGGAGAAAACCCCTATATAGAGATAGGAGAAAAAGGCCCTCTAGCCTCTCTAGAGGATTTGTATAGAACTAGGAATAGGAGCTTAAGTACACTAGTAGATAACCTAATAGGAGATCTTACTAGCTGTATAAAGCTAGCAGCAGAGAAAGCTATCCCTAAATCTAGAACCTGCGAATTCTCTAAACTATGGTGGAATAAAGAGCTTCTATAGAAAAGACAAAAAATGGCAAAACTAGGAAGACTTTAAGAAGAACAACCTACTAGAAGCTCTAGACTAGAAGCCTATAAAGAAGCTAAAAATTAATACTTCCACGCAATAAGAGAAGCTAAAACTAGCTGCTGGAATGGTTTTTTAGAAAAAGCATAAGGAAAAGAGATCTTTACTGCCCTAAAATATACAAAGGATAAGATATTACGAATAATTCCTAGTCTACAGTATAGTAAAGATAGGACTACTAGACTAGTAAAAGGCTTTAAGGATTAGTATAAAGCCTTTATAACTACTCTATTTCCTAAACCCCCTTCTACTAGCCCTATGGAGTGGAAGGACTATACTATAGATAGTAAATGGGAATGGCCAAAATTGGAGAAAATAGAAGTTAAACAGGCAATCTTCTCTAGCTCTAATAAAAAAGCCCTAGGGCCAGACAAAATATCCTTTACAATTCTATAAAAGGCCTACCCTATTATAGAAGATCTTCTATATAGAATCTACCAGATTTTATTTACCCTAGGCTATCAACCAAAAGCTTAGAGAGAAGCTTAAGGAGTTATTCTCCCTAAAGCAAATAAGGAGGACTATTCCTTACCAAAGTCCTACAGACCTATCTCCTTATTAAACTGCCTAGGAAAGACTTTAGAGAAGATCTTTACTACTAGATTAGGATATCTAGCTAGTACTACTAGCTTACTTCAAGATTCGCAACTAGGAGGAAGAAGACAGCGGTCCGCAATAGACGCAGTCCTACTACTTCTAAATAATATCCAATCTAAAAATAGTAGGAAAAAGGCTAGACAAAGGATAGCTACTACGTTATTCTTAGACGTAAAAGGGGCCTTTGACCATATCTCTAAAAACTAGCTTCTATTTATCTGTAAGGAACTAGGACTACCTATAGCGTTTACATAATAGGTAGCTATCTTCCTTAGTAATAGAAAGCTACAGCTCTCCTTTAATGGGCAAATATAAGAAAAAGTAGAACTAGAAACAGGGATACCACAGGGATCGCCTATATCCCCTATTTTATTTCTACTATATATACGTAATATCTGCAGTATACAGACAGAAGGAGCCTATTCTCTTAGCTACATAGACGATTTCGCAATTATAGTTACTTTAAATTCAGCCAAATCTAATTGCAAAAAGCTAGAGAAAATAGCGCTAGAGCTAATGTCTAAAGCTAAAGAGGCTGCTATTAGTTTCGATATTAGCAAAACAGAGCTTATACACTTCTATAGTAAACATACCACTATAGAAGAAGGGTTAAAGCTAGGAGATATAGAAATATCCCCTAAACCCCTAGTTAGGTGGTTAGGAGTATTCCTAGACTCTAAGCTTACTGTTAAACA
>Ga0307515_10005445_pt1 | contig 25798 bp, 18 predicted proteins | sample 17_EM_MG_FD_194513 | JGI IMG/M metagenome (GOLD analysis project Ga0307515, IMG submission 194513) | Populus trichocarpa ectomycorrhiza microbial communities from riparian zone in the Pacific Northwest, United States - 17_EM | ecosystem: Host-associated > Plants > Roots > Unclassified | place... | reverse complement strand
CAACGACCCTTTAATCTACTTATTTATAGGCTATGGATTATACCTAAATATATAATAGAGCCTTCTAAAAGCTAAGATATAAAGGAATTAAATATACCTACTACTTTACGCACTCTAAAGACACTAACGACTTTATTAGAGCTTAACGTCGCTATATTAAATAGAGCCGTTCTAAACCCTAATAAGTATAATTAAGATTAGGCTTACCTTTATACGGGTAAGAGTCTCTAAGATAGTAGTAGAATTATAAGATAGAAGGCCTATAGCTTTCTAGGCGCTATAGGTCGTATTAGGGGTAAATACCTATATATATGCTTTTGGGTAGAGCTTTAAAAAATTCCTTATTAACGCCTAAGTGGCTATATCGATAGAAGGTATCTACTTACTTCCCGTAGTAGTAAGAAAGTGGCCTAAAATAACCTATATCTAGTAGTTAAAGCTTATAAGTCAGATAAGGTGGTAAAGCTACTAAGATAATCTTATGCGCGAGCGTATACTTAATAAATTGCTAGGTAGAGTAGCTCTAATAATTATCTATTAAAAGTAGGCAATATTACTATATTTTCCCGTCAGAATCTTCTATAAGATGTCTCGTATATTTATTATAATGTTTAATATAATATAGGCCTAAAGAGTTATCTATTTACTTACTAAGGAATATAGTATACGTATATCCGCGAAGGCTCTTATTTTACTTACTAATTTAATACTATCCTTCCTAGTAGTATTACGTCTTCTAAATTAAGAAGGTAGGCGGTAGAGAGCCGTTGGCGTAAATCGTTTTAATTATAGATACTGACTTATAAGTACCTAGCTATATAACTACTTAATTTTTTAACCTTTCCCTATATATCTTACCTAATATAATTACTTAGGCTACCAATATAAGGCCTAGTAATACCCCTTTTTCGTTAAAGTTATAGATAAAATTTAAATACTTAACTTAATATCGCTTACGTATAGTATAGAAGAACCTAAACTAATTATATATAACTGCTAGATCGCCATTCTAAGCTCTCTAACAGTCAAGCTAATAACTTAGTATAGTACTAAGACCGTGGCGTTAAATAAATCTTTGCTCCTAATGCTTGCCTAAGGTACGGCCTTCGCCTAAATGGGAATAAGCTATTTCTAAAAGTATATAAACCTTTAACGGAAGGTCCTAGGATTAATATTTGTAGAGCTATTTAGTAATTTACTATTCTTATAGCGGATATAATAAACCTAGGTAAGCTTTATGTCGTAGGAGACGGCTAATAAGACGATGTCTAACGGTAAATCTAGGTGCTCCATAGCGCTGGAGGCCTTGCGAATTGACGGCTCAACACTAGAAGAAAGATCTTGTATAATATTTTATATAGTGGTTTCGGCTTTACGAGAGGGCAAAGATTGATTTGGCATCGTGCAATATGCTGAGGCTTTTCGATTTTGGTGTAATTTGCTATGAAATAAAAAATGGTAGGAATATTCTTGTGTGGCTCGCTACGTGGGGTGGCTCGCTTCCTGGTCAACTACGTTAAGGGTTGGGATCGTGTCCTGCAATAAAAACTCTTTAACGTGTTTCACCATTCAGTGGCCCACCCCACTCAGTGGCCCACTCTATTTTCTCACCAAAAATCATAAAAATCACAGTATAATATCTCAACAATTACTTAATAATAACTTCTACCTCTTTTCTTTTAATTTAAGTAGTTATAAAGATATACAATTTTATACTGTAAATTCTACTCTAATCTTTATATATCTATAATTACTAAATAAATTACTTTAAAATTCTTTAACGTTAAAAGTGAAGAAGTAATATATATATATAAGCTTAAATATAAATTTTTAGAAGTTATTATTAAGTAGTTGTTAAGATATTATACTGTGATTTTTATGATTTTTGGTAAGAAATAGAGTAAGCCACTGAGTGGGGTAGGCTGGTAAGTGGTGAAACACGTTATCAAGAGTCACGTGTAGGGTAAATAAGCAGTAAAACTTTAATAAAAAGTGGATCTTAAAGCCTAAAGGGTATAGATTTCCCTCTTTATAGGCCAGATATACCCCCTTCCCATATAACTAGTTATACCAATATTGGTCGTAGAGCTTAACGATATCGCCAAAAGTCAGATTATCGTTAGTTACACCAAAAAATGCTTGATCAGGGCGTGTAGATCGTAATACCAAATGTATCGTTATATACCCGGTATCGTATTAAGGAGTTTTGCCTGTACTCTGTATTACGATCTATATCTCTTAATTAAAGCCTTTTTGGTGTATTTTACGATAAACTAACTTCTATTAATATTGTTAGGTTTCTGCCACCAAAGTCGGTATAACTACGGATCCGTGGAGGGAATTTTATATAGGATGGAAGCTATTTAGCCTGTAAAGTAGATAGCCTACGCCCTTTTCGGACATGTCGGCCTCTCTTTTCCTGCTTATTAACCCAACACGTGACTTTATGTATAACAATACCATCGGCCACCATCGGCCACCATCGTAAGTACCATAGTTACTCAGAAGAAAAAAAAGAAAACTCTGTTCTCTAAAATATGTTTTTCATTCCAAGACTGTTTTCGAAGCACGTCTTAGAATGCTCCCACGTGGCTCCTTTATGTGGATTAGGAAGAACTACCATATACGAAGAATCAGGATCCCTCATTGGGAGCAAAAGAGAAATCACGTGCATGCAAACGGTTGTTGTCCTCAGTGCGGGGTAGAATGAATCGGGCAAAAGCAATAAACTAAAGTTCGTGCTTTACTTCTACTATACTACTTCAATTTCCGGCAGCAAGGTTCAGTTTCCTTAGGTTTAATGGCTCTAGCGTGGAGGGATCACACGAGACCTAGCCCCGTCACACCTGCTATCATATACGAAGTCGGAGCGATATTATGGTTACCCCCAAAGGACCAAATCCCGGGTGACTTACAAAGTCGAACAGAAATCGATGATGGATGTTTTGACCACCCTGCACTCATCATCTGGATTGACCAAGGATTCACAAAAGCGACCATATTGATTGTGAGTACTTCACGAGGGGGCCTATTTGCCTCAGTAACTTTCGTCTATCAGTACAGGCTAAGACCGCGCAAGATTACCTCTTTCAACAGCCGGGGCCTTTTCGAAAAACACAGAAATAACAAAGCCGCGCGACTAGACCATCTGCCCATCTACCCAAGCAACCCCCACCCTGACAATGGCGAACTTCTCTACCTGGAAGGCAACGCTGCCCTTTCAAAGAAAAGCTATGTCAAAACTGGAAAACAACACACAGTTGATCCATCCGTTCTAAGACCAGACCGCAGTACTAAAGGCAAACTCAGTAAAGAATCGCTCACCGTTCTCATAAAATATATCAACTTCACTCCTCCAGTCGAACCATCCCCTGTATTCCCCGCAGAATCCTCTACTTTGCATAGCCCACAACGGTCAAGGCCCCCATATTCCGATGCTCCAACACGTATTCCTCAAGCTCGTGCAAGGGCAGAGGTATTAGGCGAAAGACCTCAAGCTCCTTCCCGCTCAACTACCGTAGCTCAAACGCCCTCTACTCGCCCTGCAGCATATCATCTATATCATGATAGTAGCACATATGGAACAATACCGGCCCAATCAGCGAACACACACGTGCGTCATGGATCATCGGTCTCATATCCTTCAGCAAGCACATACTCCACCCGTTCGCCAACCTACTGTAGCTCTAGACCAGTGCTTCCTATCTCCAATTACGATTCTGCAGCGAATGGCAATGGGGATACTCCATCTTGCTTATCGATCATATGTGGCGGCCTCGTTATGGGTACGTTACTCGGAGTTGGCTTTGTAGCCGTCTCATATATTAAGGGGCATTTCTTTTCATCTGCAATCGCTTGATGGCTTGATTTATGGTACTAGTCTTTGGTATGATGCATGCGAATTGGTGTTATTCTCGGATTCTAAGCTAGGATATGAATCGTAGTGATACAAATTGTTTTGAGTCTGTTATATAAATGATTCTTGAAGAATCTTAAACCAGTTAACTTGGTTCGGATTTCATACACTGTTCTTATATCAATATTTGGGCCAGAGGACATGCGCTGAGATAGGAGTTGGAATCAGAAATCTACGGTCCTTGCTCGCACATGATTTGATGGGAATTGGTTCTAGCTGATAGCACCAATTAGGAGACTAAATCTCTGATCAGACCGGCTCCACAAGCACGCGAGGTTGTGGCTGCAGTACGCTGTGTGCAAGTTAGTCTCCTTTTACATTCCACACTATTCGACTATCTGTTAGCTAGGAAGTTTGTTGAAGCTCATCCACGGTCACTTTATTCGTATGGGCGGTCTGTCCGTTGAGTCCAGCGATGACATACGTACGCAATTAGACCACGAAGAATTTATTCGTCTCATTAAAATGGGAATTCGTTAGTTGCCTAATCTCGACAGGTCAGAGATAGAAGATAAGAGCAAAGCTGGTTAAAGCTGATAGCTTGCGCTCAAATCGCTTAGTTTGTCTACAAATTGATAGGTCTCCCTGTTACGACACTGGAGCTCTTCACTCTCGCCATTGTTTACTGTACCGTCATGACTTGCGTACTATGGTGCCGAAAGCCGCTTGATATACGCAAACCTTGTGTCATTAAAGAAAGTCATGGACCCTTGATGGCCAGGCTAATCTAAGTCTTTCCAATACAATACCCCTACCAGTCGACCAATCTTTGCTTCCTTAATTATCATTATTTTTAGTGCCTGTCATATCGCAGGATGGAATTTTTCTTTCGTTACACCAACGGGTGGGTTACTTTAGAGGATTTCAAGTCTTCTGTTGTTATTCTGTCCGCTGGGCGTATATCTACCGTTTATGCCCTAGCCGGAATTGGCCTTAACCCAACAAAAACTTCCACGAAAAGAGAAAGCTTCACAGGAGAAAGCCTCACAAGAAAAAGTACACCGACAGTGAGATAAGTAAGCGCTACCATGACGTCTTCTACCCGGTCCTAATACCATTTATCACCCCTTGCCTCCCGCTATTGCTGTACATGAAAGTGTGCATTGGGTCCACTACTTCCCTCATGTATAATCACATTTCCTAAATCGCAGTGGTGAAGTAACTGTGCTATCATTTCTATATCACTTCAAAAATTGTTCATTCCCTGTAATACATATAATCTATCCTGACTTCGTATCCAGAAGCAATGCCTCGTAGCGCATTTGCCCTTTGGAATCTCAACGTAGTCTACCAAGTCGGATAAACCTTGACCCATTTCCAGCTCTGAACAGGGATTTTATGCCCTTTCCCTTGTTGGAATAGTAACCCAACTTTATCATGGAGTTCAAAAATAAAATATCACATTCACCAACTAGAAGTGATGTAATTAACGATGTAATTAAGGGAAAGAATTGGGAGGGGGTTTGAGGCGCACTAGAAGATGCTTGCATAATGGTATGAGGCGACATAGCTAACCCGTAGTATTATCATCAATTATATTTTGCTATCAGATACAGCCAGAAACCATCCCACGTAGGGTCCAGGGTATAAAAATTTAAACGCCATCCACGAGATGGCCCCCCTACGCTCTATCTTTTGCTTGGCATTTCTTTGGGTCACCTCTTGATCTTCTTCACTTCTCTCCCGTCCTCCTCTTCGTCATCACTCAACTCTGCATAGATCGTCTTTGGCTGCGTATCCTTCCACGCATTTGTAAAAAGCGGATCGTTCTTCGCCTTCTCCGCATACTTCAACAACGCCTCTCGCGGATCCTCATCCCGCATGCTACTCAATGGGATATGCTCTCTTATATGCTTCTCGTCCGGCTGGCTCTTAGCAAACGGCGTAGTGGCTGGTATGTGCGGTCTTCTTGGGTCCCGAGACCTCCCGGAGGCGGTAAGGCCGACATTGGGGTGGCGCGCAGCAAACGACGTGGCGGCGGTGTTGGTGCCGGGGAGCCCGCCAGGCGTGATTATGGCGTCGCCGGAGAGGCCCTCGGTGAGATCCATGGTTAGGTTTGGGTCATCGTCAATATGGCGACGTTTGGGGGCTTTGGTCATGACGGTCTTTGCGCCGCCTGTGGAGAGGTTCGGGTTATAAAGAACGTGGGTTTCGGCGTTAGCCGAGCCGGTGAGAATTTGGTTAAGTTTCTCATGCCAGAGAACTGATATGAGGGGTGAACTAGGGGTGATAGGTGTGACAAGTTCAGGACGGAGGGTTGCTGGATTGAGAATATGGAGGTGTCCAGTTGCGGAGCCAGTTATTACACTTGACCCCGTTGGGGAGAAGCGGATGTTGGTGGTTGGGTATTGAGAAGAGGTTGAAGGGTGCGAGACGGTACTAATAGGAGATTTGAATTTACGGGTATCCCAGAGCTTGATGGTATCATCGCCGCCACGTGTGATTACAAGTCTACCGTCGGCGCTGATATCGAGACCGCCAGTCCAGGTGTCTTTGATGTGGGCATCTCTGATCTCCGCCGCGGGGCGGTGGTAGGGACCTTCGCCACTCCACATTACTAGACTTCCATCCAGAGCTGCTGCTACCAGAATGTTATTACCTCCCTGTATTGGAGAACCCCAAGCAACAGCTGTCATCCGAGTCCTTCCAGCCGAACCAGCAGCCCTGGACTTATGTACGATGACTTCCTTCTGTGACCGTTTGTTGTTGACGTCCCATATACGTAGCGTGCTGTCAGTACCAGCTGTAACGCATAAGTCCCGATTTGTAGGATGCCATGTCCCACTCGTAATCTCTGATATATGCCCTTTTGTATTATTCATGTCCCGCAAATACATATCCCCCTTAACGAACTCCGTAATCAATTCTCCATCTCGGCTAAATATTTTCGCTTGGGGAAGCGCAGTTACTACGAGCATCTGATTTGCTGAAAGGGGGTTGAAGATGACTTGGTTTATGGGATGGGTTTCGGAGCTTGCGGAGCTTGCGGAGCTCTTGGTTGCAGAAGGGTCCACCGATTTGAAAGCGCGTACGGTAGTAGGTGTCATGGCTGCGAAATCGTGTAGTTTGAGTGTGCAGTCATTTGAGCCTGTGACTAGGCGCGAGCCCGAATGGTCGAGGCTGATCGATGTGATTGCGCGGTCATGAGTCTTGATAAGTAACTCATGAGAGACCGGAAATTCATCCTCCTCATCACTATCATCATCATCATCGTCCGAGTCCTCGTCGCGGTCTGATTCTGAGTCCTTGGCGGCTAGTTGTTTACTTTCGTTAACAGTCTTGCGCTTACTTTGATCAATTTGTGCTTGGATGTTAGCAGTCAGAGCCTGTTTTCCAAACGATGTTGGCAAGAAGTTGCGTAGTGATTCATCCTCAGCGGGAAAATCGTCTGCATCCATTTTGTGGTGTGTCAGAGACTGAACTTGTGCAAAGTTGCCTTGGCGTCGGCAGTGAAAGACTACAAGATAAGATGGTGCCAAGAAAATTATTTGGTGTTGAATTCCATAGCCGATTTCTCCGAGATATCTACGAAAGATCTACGAATCATTATAAAAGTTCACAAACGTTCTAGGTTCGGGGCGGAAGAAACTGTCATAGACCGTCTCTTTACATCTCGTTGTGAGTGGTTGCTAGTCGCGCTGATCAAACGATGCGGATTTACACCCTATCTACGCAGGACCATACCTAAAGAAGACAGCAATACGCCGAAGTAGCTGTGCTTGTTACTCGAAAAGTTGTGAATTTGAACCGTTTGATCAGCAAGATCAATAAGCACTTACAACGAAATGTAAAGAGACGGTGCATATGCATGTAAGACGAGGCAACCCGCGTAGTGTCCTTACCGTCATCATTAAGCATCACGGTCAGAATTATCTCTGCTTGCACTAACCCAGCGGACTCGATGTGTATAAAGTGTGATATTCTCATATGCTGGAACGGACATAAGACGTCCAGGCGTTCAATAAATTGAGCATTCTTGTAAAACCTTGCGACATATTATTATTAGTCTGAGTATTTCTTGATTTTCGAAGGTCAAAGTTAAGCAAAACCATATCGTCCAGCATGTCTACTCGACAATACGGTACCTTTGTTGTCATCGGTTCAGGATCTGGCATCGGAAATCATGTGGCCTATACTTTTGCCGTGAAAGGCTTCAGCCATATCATTCCCCTTGCCCGAAATGAGTAACGCCTAGAGTTGGATAAAGCTGCGATTGTCTCCAAAACCGAAAGATCTGATATTTTTATTGATGAAATCAAGGTAGATATCTCATGCCGCGGCGTTGCTAGGAGCACTGAGAAGCTTGAAAAAGTTGGACATATAATCGAGTGTGTTTTTTCAATGTGGCACGTATTGTTCTAGGCGAGTTGTTAGAATCCGTTGAGACTATCGAGGAGAATTTCGAGGTATGTTTCCTTTGGCCTAAGGTTCCATGGTAATACTACTTTAAAGACTACGAATATTGCTCTTTATATTGTAGCACAATAGGCGATTCCCCGTCTCCAGGCGCTTTCGGCTTCCTCGGCGGCAGCTAAATCTAGCTTACTTGTCACGAACAGCCTCTTGTACGCCAATCCAATCCCGCAGCTCTTTTCTTTATCATTAGTCAAAGCGGCTCAGTGCAGTTTGGTCATGAGCTTGGCAAAGACATTCAACTCTAGTGGGATTCATATTGCTCTGGTGACGGTAGGCGGTGCTGTGGCTCCAGAAAAGCTTGAATCCAAGAAATATTGCTGATCAGACTTGGGAACCGTTTGATCAGGAAAAGATGCTTGGAGTTGGGAGACTGAAATTTTAGAGTAGCTAGACAACGGTGCGCTGCGCTTGATATGAGTGCTGGCTAAATAGCCGAGGAGAGATTATGCAAAGATTTTCATCGAGTAGTAAAAAGTAATAGAAAGAGTGCTTGGAGGTGGGTTTGGGATGCCTCATTGGCCTCAGCCAATGCTTTCACAAAATTCCTGACATTGAATGCTGGTTAGTCAATTCCAGGTTGGAATGACGATGGATTTTATGTATAGTAGATCGCTAAATACTAAACCCTGCCACCGCTTCCCACGCTGGTTTGCGTCCACGCATAACTACAGTGATGTTTACGACCAGCTTCCACCCCCCCCTTTGGCGAGGGCTCCAAAACTTTAAATTCGGTACGCGCATCCAATCTCGCTTGGTTGCTACCAACTGTATATAGCAATTGTAGCGAACGGCTGTGGCTACACGCAAGGGCTGTTTTGGTTGCCGTGGAGAATTATTCTGGTTGGCCGGGAGAAATCAAATTCAGAACTTGCTTGACGACACTCCCCCAACGTACGTTTCCTCAACGTACGCTTCCTCTTTTGCTTATGCCTCTGCCAAAACGCGAATACAAAGCTGTCTCTGCAATTGCCGATGAAATTTGGCAATGTCGTACGGGTGGAAACTTACGATATTGACGAAGATCACGACACTGAGTTCTTGCAGCCAAGTATGCGGCTTCGCTACAATTACTATGTACAGTTGGTGGCAACCAGGCGAGATTGGATGCGCGTACCGAATTTAAAATTTTAGAGCCCTCGCCAAAGGGGGGGGTGGAAGCTGGTCGTAAACATCACTGTATCGATAAGGGTTTGGCTACCTAAATCATAGGCTCTCGTTCGCCTAAAATCTTGGCGCCAAGCTATGGACGTCAGCGCGGGAAGGGATACCTAAACAGAAATTTAAAGCTAAATCAGCTCGACCTCTTCAACGCGATATCAGAATCTCCATATTACCACCGCAAACTCATCCATCTATAGCAATCGCCTCTCATACCTTCATCAACCTTATGCGACCATGTTCAGCTCAGTAGCCTTCCGGGCCACGCGCCTCCCAACGTTATCCGCGCGCGCGTTCTCCTCCACTGCCCTCGCGTCAGCAGCCCGTATGTCTATTGTTGGACGACTTGCCGCCGCGCCGGAGGAATTTGCCACCGCCAGTGATCGGACACTTGTGCGATACGCGCTTGGCACGAGCTATGGCAAGCCTGAAAATAGAAAAACAAGTTGGTTTAAGATCACAGCATTCTCGGAGGGTGCGCAGAAGGATTTCTTGCTGAATCTGCCAAAAGGGTGAGTCGAGGTTTTTGAATGGTTCATGACAAGTTAGGCCCTTGGGATTGAAAATGTCATAATTGCAAGCATATGTGCAGTACAAGCAAGGAGAGGGTAGGAGCTGAGGGAGAGCTGGAATGGATGTCGTATATTTCGATTAGCGAATCCACCGCAGAGACATGCAAGAGATTAATATGCTGACTCGAATTCTTTTACAGCGCGCTCTTATACGTAGACGCAGATGCCCGCATGGAATCCTTCACAGACAAAGATGGTAACCAGCGCACTGGTCTCAATCTTATTCAAAGTAAGCATTTCATTAATTTGAAATTCCACCAACCCCAAGATACTTATAATTACTGCCTTTGCTTTCTAGAATCGCCATGATTGAACTTAACTAATGATGTCTTCACTAGGCAGAATTGACGTGCTCAGCCGACCTAGAAATGTTATCGAAGATGAGGAGGGCCTGGTGCGAGAGCCAAGTGAAATGTCCGGATAATTGATGTGCAATAGCTCTAGATGGAATATAATCCATTATGATCTAAGGATATGAATTATTGTGTCAGCTGGCGGCTCCGCACCCTATTTTCAACGTGGGAAGTCCAGGAGTTTATAGCTATCAAACGTAAGGATCTTCGTTCCCTGTACAGATACCTTTCCCTTTTTTCTATGTAGTATTTCCACTCAGGCAGCGCTATTTGAGCTTTGGGAGGTTGGCGTCATGACGTGGGGTATGTAAATCAATGCGTTATACTTTCGCTTTGGATGGGACTGATTGAGTGCTTGGAGCTAAACTTGCCTTTGCTTGGAGTCGCTAACACAGCGTATCCCATCACTGTTCCGAACAATAACTGTAATGATCTCCACTTTTGCCTTGCTTGAAAGATGGTCTATTTGCGGTGCCATTAATCATTCACACGTGACCTTCGGCGAAGGTCGACACCTCCGAAGTGCATCCCTCAGCTTTTTTTTCCTTGGGTCATACGGGCAGCTACAATTCCTCTAACATCTGCCATTATGAACCCAATGGTACCTTCACGAGCTCGAATGCTCTGGGGCCATGCGCCCCGAGTGCGATCGCTCCGTACCTTGTGTGACGCCGAATCTAACCACTGCTTTACCAAAAGACCCTACGATGTTATCGTAATTGGCGGAGGTCATGCTGGGTGCGAAGCCAGCGCGGCTGCTGCCCGCTCAGGCGCCCGCACCGCCCTCATAACCCCCAAACTTGACAACCTAGGGGTATGTTCCTGCAACCCTAGTTTTGGAGGGATTGGCAAGGGTACGATGCTACGGGAGGTCGATGCACTGGATGGAGTTGTGGGTCGAATTGTCGATAAAGCGGGAGTACAATTCCGGGTCTTGAATCGGAGGAAAGGGCCAGCGGTTTGGGGACCTCGAGCGCAGATTGACCGTGCGCTATATAAAAAATATATGCGAGAGGAGATGGTTGGGTATAAGAATCTAGCGATTGTCGAGGGCAGTGTGGCCGATATTATTTTGGGTAAAGAGGGCCAACAGGAGAAAGGGCGACATGGCAAAATAACAGGTGTGAAGTTGGAGAGCGGAGAGATTATTCCAACGAGTACTGTTGTTATTACCACAGGAACTTTTCTGGGTGGTGAGATACATATTGGTAAGTGCTCAATGATATCGTTATAGAGCCATATATTAAGGGTTGGCAGGTCTCGAAGCATATCCCTCCGGTCGTATAGGCGAAGCAGCAACCTTTGGACTTAGTAAATCTCTTCGGGAAGCAGGATTCAAGCTGGGACGGCTGAAAACTGGCACTCCTCCTCGTCTTGACCGTAAAACGATCAACTTTAAAGAGCTCGAAGAGCAACCAGGCGACGAGCCCCCAATGCCCTTCAGTTATCTCAACGACACCGTCGCCGTTAAGGACCAACTTCTCTGCCATGCGACCCACACTAACCTAGCAACCCACGATATCATCCGCGCCAACCTGGACAAGACCATTCATATCCGCGAAACCGTCAAAGGTCCACGGTACTGCCCCTCCCTCGAATCCAAAATCATCCGCTTCACCAACAAAACCTCCCACATCATCTGGCTAGAGCCCGAAGGCTTTGACAACGACGTCATCTACCCGAACGGAATCTCCATGACAGTCCCAGTCGAAGCCCAAGAAGCCATGCTGAAAACCATCCCCGGCCTCGAAAACGTAAAAATGCTCCAACCCGGCTACGGCGTCGAATACGACTACGTCGATCCACGCAGCCTACGCTCCACCCTCGAAACAAAAGCCATCTCGGGCCTCTTCCTCGCGGGCCAGATAAACGGTACGACAGGCTACGAAGAAGCCGCCGCCCAGGGCGTCATCGCAGGCATCAACGCCGGGCTCGCGGCCCAGAACAAGAAGCCGCTGACCCTCACCCGCGCCGACGGCTACATCGGCATCCTGATCGACGACCTCATCACCAAGGGTGTCTCGGAGCCCTACCGCATGTTCACGTCGCGCAGCGAATACCGCATGTCGGCGCGGGCGGACAACGCGGACACGCGGCTGACGGCGCTGGGGCGCGCGGCCGGCGTGGTCAGCGACGCGCGCTGGGCGGTGTTCGAGCGCGAGGCGGACTCGATCGCGGCGCTGACGGCGCTGCTGACTGGCACGAAGCTCAGCACGCCCGAGTGGGCGGCGGCGGGGTTCCAGGTGCGGACGGACTCGACGCGGCGCTCGGCGTACGACTTGCTGCGGCTGCCGAACACGGGCACGCCGGCGCTCGTCGCGCTGCTGCCTGAGATCAGGGCCTTCTCTGAGCGCGTCCAGAGGCGCGTCGAGATCAACTCTATCTATGCGCCGTACATTGCTTTCCAGCTTGCGGCCCAGCAGCGGTTCTTGAAGGATGAGAATCTGAGGCTCCCCGAAGACTTGGATTATGAATCTATCCACGGGCTGAGTTTTGAGGAACGCGCTTTGCTGAAGGTGACCCGGCCTGAGAGTGTGGGGCAGGCGAGGCGGATTGAGGGCGTTACACCGAATGGGGCGCTCAGGCTGCTGGCGTATGTTAAGGGAGTGAGGAAGGAGAAGGGGAGAGAGGAGGTGAGGGAGGAAATTGAAAATAGGAAGAGGATTTTCATGGATGCTGGGGTTGATTAAGGGGGCGAGCTTGAGTACGCTTTGGTTTAGGCTTTCATGCCGGAAGACTTGGATGGGACGAATGCATTTGCAGGGCGTTGGAGGTTCATGAGACGGAACTTGGGAATCATGTAGCATTACTGGGCTAAAGGCGCGGGTATAGTAGAGCAAGTACTCTTTTGGCTATCAAGGGTTTGTATAATACAAATGTACAGGTATAGATACGTAGATCCGCCTCATATATGATACATATGCATCACCTTCCATCTTTATCCTTCTCCTTTTCACGCACCCAATCCCTCCACCCTAGCCACGCCGTAATCGCCAACACAATCCCAAAACTCCCAGCCACCACCATCCTACCACGATACCCTTGCTTTCTCTTCAACGCCTCGTCCGTGCCTAAGATCCTTACCGCGTCCTTTGTCCATACATAGCTCAAGCCCGACCACACTGTCGTCGCCGCCACGACTCCTTGTAGCCCTCTCACTGCCGTCTGCACGCCCTCCGAGCCGCCTAGTCCCTCCCTCACAATTTCCGTGAGCCCGCCGGTCGCTGCAGCACCTGCTTCTGGGACTAGCAGAGGCAGGGTGAGCGTGGCACCAATGAGTCCGAGTTGCAGGAACGTGTTCAGTTTCGAGATGGTCGTCGGATGCACTTCCGCAGATGGAAGAGAGAAGTCCCAGTATCGCGCGAGTGTCTTAGGCGACGGGAGCGAGGCGTAGCGATAATAGATTGCGGCAATGGCGAGAGAGATGTCGCGGCCCAGGATCAGGGTTGCTAGAGGAACTGCAAGACATGTTAACTGTGCAGTCTAAGAGGCAAGGCTGGGCCGGCAATGGGTGGATTCGTGGATAGGTGCGGAGCGGCTTACGAGGCAGAGTGCCGTTTACGGCTAGGCACCCTACTAGTACTGTCATGAGCGTTTTGTCCGCCATCGGGTCCACCACGCTGCCCACGACGGTCTGCTGGTTCCATTTCCGCGCGATCCAGCCGTCGACAAGATCGGTGATGCCGGCGTAGGCGAAGAGTCCCACGGCCCAGGCGTGTTGGTTTTGGAGGACGAGATAGCCAATTGCGGGCGCGGCGAGAAGTCGGGAAAATGTTAGGATGTTGGGGAGAGTATAAATGTTCTCGTGAGGGAGTGCGGAGAGTTTGGAGGCAATGTTTGCACGGAGGGCCTTGGGAGATAATCGAGGGTTTGAATTGGGAGAAGATGGAAAAGTTATCTGAATATGTTAGAACTAATCGATAAGGCAAGGCATGAGCTGATTCTGGAAAACGCCAGAGGAAAACGAGTGGAGATTAAAATCAGGAACAGTCCCATGAAAGAAATATGTGGGTTTAACAATGACTCTAAAAGGAAGCAGAAGAGAAATACTCTTTGAGAGACTTTCGAAGACATGGACTATACCGACTGACTCGTAGAAGATATAAAAATAAAGAAGACTCTTCCAACAATGTTGGATCAAAACGTGAGAATGTTCCAGTCCGTCAGAATTCTTTGATTGGCTCCAATACCAGAGTTGCAGCTATATTTACAGCTAAAGGGAAACCCTCTACGAAAAGTATATTGAGAAATTTCAAGCAATGAGGATGATACCACCAACCTATAAGAATAGATGTGGAAATAACAGAAATAAAATGCCCACCTTCTTAACCTTGCTTATATCCTCATCTCGCCTCTGCTCCACCTTCTCAGCTGCGAGACGCCACAACGAAGAGGAGGAGAAGTATCTCCAAGCATTCTGGGAGACCGAATAGCACCCAGTATGTGCCACAATATATTTATTACGCGTACAACAGTCAATGCCTCGGTTCCGAACGGCAAACGATGAAGCACGTGAGGAGATGAGTGGGGAAGTACAGCAGAGTTTTTGGGACCGAGGCAGTATCCGGAGGTAAGGGCGAGAAAACAGAAGTAATTGCATGACTCCAGTGGGGAGTTTAGCCCCGGCCATGAATAGGAACTATTGGAACCGGAGTTCCATGAGTGTGTTTGGTTTGGGAGGTGCAAGGTCAGACGTCAGAGCTTTGTCGCACAAGACTACGCCGAGGTTAGGTTTGCATGGTTTGCATCTGAAGGATATCGTCTATTATCGCAAGAGAATGAATATTGCGAAATGTTACAGGAGTCTGATGATATGCGAAACTATAGATTAACTCTAGTCTTTCATAACCATAGCATATTTCCCCTGGCTGGGTTATAACTAAAATGCGTAATACACTCTGGAGTCAAAACACTTTAAGCAGAGATTGTAGTTATGCTCTACTGGTACGTTCTTATATATTATGAGAATCATTTTAGAATTCAGTGGGGTTTGAATTTATTTATGACATATGAAAAGCACTCTATCAACTTTTCAGTTCACGATGAAAGAAGGAGTCTGACGGCACTATCCCGCACTGCCGTTGATTAGGAGTGGAATACCACTAATTAAAGCGCCATGTATCCATAGAAAAAGAAAAGCCGGCCCACTAGGATAGTGTAGTGGCATCTTCTCGGCCCTTTGATGGAGCAACCAAACAAAGAAAAATCATAAGAAAAAGCATGAGACCATAACTCAATTCGCATTGAGTATGAAAATGTCTCTAGACAAAAGTCTGAGTTAATCTGGACCCCTACTAAACGCCGTGCCATGGATGAATCGAGAAGTCTACCCCAGGGCGCCATAAAACGTATATCGTATATAGAGGGGTATCTCATTATCTTTTCGCCCCCTCGCTCAAAACACCGCCGTTGTGCAAGCGCTATAATTGTGACATGAGCATGAACTAACGCAAGACGAGTAAGTTCGAAAGTAAGTATGAGTGAGAAAAGCTCCCACCCTTAGTCAACCGTGGCTTCTGCCGGGGTATAATTGGCGTACGAAGGAGAAGGCAGATGGGCCGGTTAGGCAGAAAAAGCAAAAGCACCTAATAATGCTGTCTTTAAAGAAAACGTGCGCCATCGTCCCATGCCCGCAATGCTACCATATTTAATGCATCTACCGTTGCAACGCCGACTCTAACAGGCAGAAATTTCAATAGTAGGTGGTAGTCGCCCATGGCTGAAAATGTTCTCCGCTGGAGACCTGCTGAGAATTTGGGGAGTACTCATTGCCGTCTGCCAATTGTTGAGTGCCGTTGGATTGGTGATGTTCTTCAGCTGAGTATAACGCCGGATCGAAGGTTGGAGGTGATAAAGGCTCGTCGACAGCGGAGGCTAGGTTGCTGAGCTCAAGTGCTCTACTCACATTTGGGTTGTTATACCATTCGTTATTAAGTGACAAAGACGTTGCATGGCTCGAAGGAATCCCATGGTTGGAGACTACCGGTTGCGGGAATGAGTCGTAACGGAAGACGGGGTTGCATGCGTTTTCAGTAGGGTGGGCTTGGGTGTGAAGTGGCGCAAGTGCTGGTGTTGGTGCGATTGTGATATGTGTCGTCAATGTCGGGTACTGCTGCTGAGAGACGAAAGCAGGCTCAAAGACGCTGTCACGTGGTCCATGACCAAAGTGATATGGTGTACTGGCAGGATGGTTTACAGGGTGCACCCACATCCCTGCAGGATGAGGGTGAGGATGAGGATGATAAGCAGCCGGCTGCATTTGGTGGTAAGGCATATATGGGTCCGCCTCATCGTGGAGACCAGCTCGGAAGTTTTGATCACTGTAGAGTTCTGGGCGGATAGCTAAAGTTCTCAAGGTAATATCGTACATCGGTCGAGTTAAGCTGTCGCCGACAACATCTTCCAGAGAATAATAGGATATAATATGATGGGTTGCGCCCTTGTACTTGACGCTCATGGTCTTCTTGACCAGTCCTCCTTCTTTGAACCCGTACGAGTCGACCAAGGAACCTAGGAGTCGGCGCTGTTCGTCAGCACTCAACGATGCAGCAAAGTTAGTTGATTGAACCGCCGGTCGCTCTGCATTAGGTACAACAGTTGCACTTGAGTCGACAGGCGGGGATGGTTTAGCTTCAGTCTTAACAGAAGTCTCGGTTGGATCGTATCCGTCTTCGGCGTTACGCTTCCGCTTGACGGCCCTCTTCTTTTCGCCTGGTGGGAATGGCTTTTCCAGCTCGCGGTAAACAAGGAAGTTGCCCATTATGCGGCTTGGACTCCACGTCAGACCATCCGTCCAGCGCTTGATGCCGGAAGCGTTTTCCTCATAGACGAAAATGGAACCGCTCTTGATCTGCTCCCCTCTCTCCTTATCGTGAGGGCGGCGGGGCACATGGCTAAGCTTTCCTGATAGACAAGCTTCGATGATCAGAAGTGAATCTTGAGTGGAATGAATAACGCCGTTCCATGTTGGGGCGAACTCAGCTTCGGCGTTGTGATGTTGACTGCGGCCCGTCGGCACAGAAGTTGTGGCAGACGGCATCGAAGATCGGGCTCGAACAGGCAGCGAAGGCCTAGAAGCCGAAGAGTTCTGTCCAGACTCCGTACGGTCGAGGAGAGGAATGCTCGTGGATGAATAGGAACGCGGAATCGGTTCATGCGCGGAAGAATCGAACTGAGAATGCGCGCTATGACGCGAGAATGATGCCGACGGTGGATGAGGAACTGGTGCAACGCCTGGATAGCTTTGCGAAAGACTCATGCTGATTTCCAGACCTCACAGGTGAGAGGCGCACAGTATTGGAAGATAGGCAGTGGAAGATTTGAAAGGTTGAGTATGCGGCAGCTAGCGGAAAGAGAGGAGATTTAAAGCCAAAAGGACGTCAGAGCGTGAAAAACCTTTGGGGTGCAACGAGAGCGCAGAAGTAAAAATGGGGTTAGCTCCTCCACCACCCACGGCTGCAACGAGAGTAAAATGGTCGAAGACTGGCCGGCTGAGTACCTGAAAGGTCAGAGCGACAGGTCAGAGCGACAAGCGCACTTCGGCACCGAGCAAAGCTGCGCACATGTGATCGGCGTATTGCTAAAGTTCTGGCGGGCGAAAAAAAGTTAGCTGAGGGGGTTGCCAATGCGGAGAGGGTTTTGAGGGTTCAACGCAATGGATCCAATGGATCCAATGAATGCAATGAAATGAAAAGGTTTCTTTGGGGAGCGGGCATGAATGAGGCGGTGCGAGCTTACTCTTACCTCCGCTTCCAACCCTGGTACTCAACCTCCCCGCAACGTTCGCTGTTGGCACAAAAGAATGACGCTGGGCGGATGCAGGCTCTGGTTGAAGATGGCCGTTGAAGATGTCGTGAGGGAGACAGCGGGGGCGGGCCGGACTTTTGGCGGCTCGTTCGCAGATCTCCAGAGGAACGGGCACCAGGTCAGGGCACGAAAGGTTGGCCCCGAACGCGTAAGGCGCTGGCCGTGAGCTAACTTCGCCCGGGAAGCTGTCACTCTGCTGGGCGACCTGCAGCGAGAGAAGGAGCGAGAGAGGGACCTTGAGGCTGGCTTAAAGGCTTTGTTGGAAGAGCCCAATGGGCGAGGAGAGTGTTAGGTAGTCGTCCTGGAGCACGCTTGGCGGCCCGCAGCGAAACACGCAGCGTTAATGGGACCTGACGTTGAGGCTATGGGACGAATGGGTGGTCGAAGGTCTGCTTTGCTCGTGGAGCGCAGGACCGGGTGAAGGGACGTTTTCATTCAAAACAGACGTCTTGCAGCCAGTGACAGGACGAGGTACAAGGTACAAGGCAAGGGCCGGTGGCTCTCCGAGCATCAAATAACAAGCAGTAATTGCGATGCAGGCTGTTGGCTGTTGGCCGTTTTGCAGAGGGGCCAGGAACTAGAAAAGGGCAAGCAACGGTCTCGGACAGGTGGTGGGCATCAGGGCAGCATCGAGGTGGACGCAGGCATTTGCCTTTACCCACGGGCAGCAGCACTATCGATATGGCTGCTTTGCGCAGGCTTTTTGCGGGCTTGACGGGCTTGAGGGCTTGATGCTGGCGGCGTCGCCCGTTTTTGGTGCCAAACCTCCTTGAAATCTGAGGGCAAGTGCAGACATCTCAAAACTTAGGCCTCGGCCAAACCTTTCCGGCTGTAGCGTCAAGATCGCCCCTGCTGCTATGCCTCAAGCAGCTTTGGATCAGAGTCGCCAAACCCCCAACACTCTGGCCCTGCTTCCCTTTGACGCACAAGGCAGAGGAGCAGCTCTCCGCACCGCCCAAGCCATTGCCGCCATCACAGCCATTTGCAGCCAAATTCCCACCAGCAACTCCCTCCCAGCACACTGCTACTATTCTCGTCCTCACCAACAGGCAACGGCAGCATCAGCAGCATCAGCAGCATTGGCGATATTGGTGACGGTGGCAAATGCTGCACGACAGACGAGCAGCAGCAGTACTCTGCGGGTGCCGGGGAGCCTGGGGCGGCAAACTACTGCTGAATGGTTGAGTCGTGAGTAGTGAGAGCAACCTAGCACACAACGGCGAGCCTCAGTGGCCGGTGCTGGGCCGGCAGACTGGCAGGTTGGCAGGCTGGCTGTGGCAGCCCGAGGCCGGATCGAGAGAGTAGAGAGCTTGCAAAAAATGTGGAGTAAAAAGCCAAGCTGCAGCACAGGGATGCGAGGTAGGTAGGGCCAAACGTCAAAACACCCCCCTGGCCGCGCACCAAGCCCGCCATGGGAAAAGCCCTCTCCCAAAATCGCGGGCGCGCCACGACCCACGGCCTGTTTGACGCTGCCGATTCAAAACGATTCAGTCGTTTCCCCATCGCCACCACTCCATTGTCTGACAGGACGCCTTGACCGGCGTGAGTGCAATCCGATGCCGCAGGTGGGGATGGCTGCGGGTCACAAGCATCGAGCTCGAGCATCGCAGCCTCTGACAGGCCAGGGTGCTTTGCGTCGATGTTGATTCTAGTCACTTATCTAATATCGCGGAGGCGGAAAATGCACCATGTTTCACACCCCGCCATCTCTCCCAAGGACCCCTAGGGCAAATCCTCATCTGCCCTCCTCTGCCCTCCCCCCTAGGCTTCGTTGCTCCCTTTCCGAATGTGCCGTGGTGAGCTGCTTGACCGCTGCCAGCCCATCTCATCGGCAACCAAGCAGCTATTAGGACTCCGGTACCCGCCGTTTTGTGTCTGTCCCGCTGCTGCTTGTTCCTGCTACCGCTCTTTACTCGCGCAACGAGCTGGATTGCAGACGCTGCATGTAAGACATGGTATCCATGTCCACCTCGTCGCGACATGGCTCGGCAACGTCCAAGTCCTCTCGACGGGCACATCGTCAGAGGAAAGCACCGCCGGCTGTCATTGACGTTCTTCCGCGAGCTCGTTCACTGGCAATTCTCTCCGTCGGCTAAGGAATCATTCTGGAATCTGCAAGTCGGCTGAGATGCCCCCGGTAAGTGCCATATGGGACCACCAGGGAAGCCGACGACGCGAAAAGCCGCAAGCACTCTGCTCCAACCAAGTGGCGTCCATTGCGCCCCGCTGCATGGCAGCCTTGCGCATAGGGGTTTCATAACCGCCTGGCACTGCTTGTCCTATAGCGTGCGGGCTCCCCATTGACTCGAGACTCGTATTGCGTGCCAGGACTTTTCTCCAACCTCTGAAAAGAAAAACCACCGTGATCAATTGATGATTGCAGTATTACCATCGTCACCATGCATGCCTCTCATGTTAGTCTCAGAACGCAACTTCTTGCCCTGGCATGTGCATTCCGCTGCCGGAGCCGAAGCCAAGGGACTACCGAAGCATCGGGGGTGTTTTGTTGATATTTGAAGTGCATCTGCAGGACTGAGTTCCTCCCATTTTCCGGACCTTGCAAAAAAGTGTGCCTGCTGCAGTGGGTAAAGCTGACCCGCACGGCGCAAAAGAACGCAACATCATATTGGTCCGTGCAGAGGTCGTTGAAAGTTCTTGCTAATGGCGTTAGGTAGGGGGCGCCTTCGTGCATCTTGGGACTTGAAACTAGTCGCGGAAAAGACACTAGACCTGGAGAGGCATGGTCGCTCAGCTGTCTGTATGTAGGCGCACAGGCAACTCGACCCGGCCTTTTTACATACTCGGGATTGCAAAGCGCTCTTTATCGGCTGATATCAGCAGTGGTGTGAGAGGAGCAGACACGGCTGATCCACGATACTTTGCGAAACCCACCACACCCATTACTCGCCTCAAACCGGAGGCCGAAACATGTAGTAAAAGCAGTGACGAGTGCTAGCTACTGTTGCCGTGTTCGATCGAGCGCATGCCGCTGACAGAGCCCTTCATTTTCCGTGCGCCTCGCAGAAGGACGCGTCGTCGGTCTGTTCAGCCACAGTCCTGACGCATTGAGTCCAGATAAACTTCTCCTTGGGGCTTCAGGAACCACAGACCCGGATTCTTCTCTAGCTGCCGTTGTGAAAGTTTATCGCAAGCCGGGCCAGGCACAAAAACTCAAAGTCGGACGCGGACGCCATGTGGGTACCTCGCTCCGTAGGTACCAAAGAGTAGACTCTCCACCAAGAACCTTAAACCGAACGACACGTTTCGTCATGAGCAATGGGAGCACCTTGATGTCCATCGCGCAGCATATAAACGGACTGGTTGAGTACCACTTCCACGGTTTGTTCACGTGTGTTGACTATGACCCCCTCTGCTTGTGCAAAGACGTGGTTCCCATCCGCTCTCTCTGTTCCATTCCAGAAAGCACAGGTACCTATTTGGCTAAGTGATGATGGATTCCTTTTTTTGGGAAACCCAGCACAATCAAAACTGGCACTCATGACCTCGAAGCACATGCGGAATGTGATACGCATAGTTCCTCCGACATGGTCCTAAACTTAGGTCGTCCTTGGCTTCTCATCATCCCAAATCGAGATCGTTGTTGAGACTTGTCGGGTGGCCAGCTAACAAACTTCTTCACCAGTGCCGCTACTAATTAACGCCAGTGGCGATCAGTCCAGTTGTGCTTTTGCCGATCGTCTACTTCGAGACTCAACAGAAGAACTCCGATTTTCCCAATCGCTCCGCATCGCTCATATCAAAAGTCGCCAGCAATGGAAGATAAAGCAAACCTCCCTTGTTACGAGACACCGTTCACTGAACATCCTTGAACGACTATACTGAAGTGTCTTACAGCATTGAGATGCCTCAACCAAATTTGTGACACGAGCAGAATTATCAGTCTCTCGATCCAAAAATACTCTACTTTGCAGGTTAACCTTTTTATCCTGTCGTCAAGTTTTCGCGCCAGTTCCGTAGAAAGACGCCGTCTTCCAACCGCAGATTTCCCCGCGCGTTACGTTCTGCAGTTTTATCCAGTCAACTTCGAGTCATATAATGCTTCAAATACAATCCGGCTTCGTCGTGGAGTTGAAACAGGAGGCTTAGTCTGGCGGATCAACTTCCGGTCCCGAATTGGGAATTTTCCAACAACACCTCCAACCTCCAACTCCAAACCCAACGATGGATGCACGATAGTTCCATCTCCAGAAACACGAGGCTTCTAGGACAAGGCTTAGCACTCATCCTTGCTGCGCATCCGTCCATGATGTTCCGCTCTTCCAGTGGTCCGTTACCTCAGCAAGCTCAGACTTACCTGATTCCGTTGGTGCGAATTTTCAATCGGTCCGCAAGCTGCTATATTACTTGGGGCTCGCTTATTTTCCTCTCCATACTAGCAGGGGGGGCGTCTGAGGCATTGATGTTACCCCCTTGTATATCCTTACTTTCGATCTCCCTGGTAACCACTGCTGCCGTAGTGAGCCTACGGACGCGCTAGTATCCTAAACTTTGCTCTCCTACTGTAGAGCCTCTAGGGGGTACCTGTCCACCCCCTTACGCCCATGTTATATAAAACCCGCATAAATCTATAATAGGTACCTTGAGGTATCTACTAGAACTTGCGGATATATAGCACCCGCGTTATCCCTTTGTGTGGCAAGTTTTCATGGACTTTTCGTATATGCACGCCTCATAAGCCAATCTAGCGGCTCTATACCGTATAGAGCTTGGTATTGAAGCCCCTGGTCAGTGCGGTTGCTCGGCAGTAAGGTTGCTGGCGCCTCATTGACGTTTTTAACGCTTGGATATTGCGGTAAACGGCAGCAACGTGGCCAGGAAGCCTATCATAATATTTAGTATAGTTAATTAAAAAGCTTCACCGTCTATTTAATTATTTAATTATTAGTAAAATATCGTCCTTACACCGCCTAAAAAAGTCGTATATGTTCGGCTTTAAAGCCCCAAGGCTGTTAATGAGGAAGGGTAGAAACCTATAATCATAACGTCATATATCACGACTTTTTGCCCAAACCCCTTAAAATAGATATATATATGTGTGCTTTTAGCGGTGGTCTTCTGCAGGATTTTATCGCATCGCAATAATATTGACGCGTTTTAGTGAGCTTGCTAATAAAATCACGCTAGCTAGGGTCTGCAGCATGCTAACCTAGGCAGGAGTCCTAAAGCACATAATACGAAAAGTCTCTTCTGCAACATAAAGGGATGTTGTATAAATACCCCCCGAAACCTTATTACGCGTTAGTTACTAATAGGTAGATAGCTATATATAGCTGTGAGGCGCATGCGACTCTCATGCGACTCTCATGCGACTCGCATGCGGGCCACGTGACCCGGGAAACCTCTTCCACACCTCGCACCGAGAAGCCCCTTTTCCTCAAGGATTCGTCTCGTAGTTCTTCGGAACCTATTAATATACCTTATTGTTCCATCAATTAGACCCCCTGTCTACCTCGTGCCTCACAGTTACTATGTCATGGATATTTAGATAGACCCGTGATATACCACTATCGAAAACCGGAGAAGCAGGAAGTCAAATAAGCTACTAGAACATCTATTACCAAGTTAGGTAACGGATACTTAAAATCAAAGAATTTATAGAACGGAGCGGGAGTGACGGCTATGGGCCTTTAAGAACAGCTTCTTATGCTTCGGATGGCGGTTGTGTGGGCATGTTGACTGGTGTTGTGTTTGTAATGTCGGCGCTTTCTACTTGACATCGTGGAGGCGTACGGAGTAGATATACTCATCGATTATAGAGCTGGTTCTGCGGATTAAAATAACAGTACTTTCAAGATAATAGCAGTTGTGGGGGTGTAGATTAATTTCGTTAAAAAGTGCAACTTCTCTATATACAAAATAGGTTGCTCCGCTTAACAAATCGTGCAAAAGTTGTAGAATCAACTTTTTAGTTAAAATGGTTAGCAATATCTGCTTGCGGATATACATTTATCCGCCAATTGATTCTAACTAACGTGTTTTATCACTTATCCGGTAATATTAGTCATCCAGTAGCCCCAAAAACCACCAAAAAGTGGAAAAACTGCACCTTGATATCTCAACAATGGCTTAATAATAAATTCCAAAATTTTATAATTGGCCTTTTATACCTACATTAAGACTTTTAATAAAGTTCTAGTGTAATAAGCCTGGCCATTATTAAAATATTGGGTTTTAGCCCCCAATTTTAAGCTAAATTGCGATATTTTTAGAGCTACTTAATAGATTATTTTTTAAATCTAATAAGAGGTTTAAAATAGGTATAAAAGGCTAATTATAAAATTTCGGAATTTATTATTAAGCCATTGTCGAGATATCAAGGTGCAGTTTTTCCACTTTTTGGTGGTTTTTGGGGCTACCGGGTGACTGATATTACCAGATAAGTGATAAAACACGTTATGCGCTGAGCTTTCTGAGGTAAGCGTCTGAGATTGCTGAGATAAAGCGGTCAGCGTTCCCCACGCTGACGCACCCCACGCCACAATACCCACCTCGTGCTGCCACTTCCCTCGAAGCAACGCCGTCAATCACCTTTTTGATCGGCTGCATTTCCTCCCACGCTTATAGGCCAAAGGAGAAAAAACGATCGGATGCCATAACCGTGCCGCCCGCACGCATCCTGGAAAGGGCCGACCCGTGTGAGACGCGATGTCTGCTTTCTTCGCTTCTGACGTCGCATGCGAAAGTTAAAATGGCCTGCTGCCTGTCTCAGCCTCATCATAGGTGCTGCCCTTGTATCAGGCCATTGCCTTATTCCAACATCTTCATATGTCGCCCCGGGTTACCAGAATAGTATCTAACCCGTAGTCTAACCTGTCATCAGTCGCTATTGCAAATCATCGCATCACGTGCCTTGCTTTTTGTCACGATTTTTACCAACTTGTTCCCTTCACTTCTGAGCTGACTCGAAGTGAAATCATTCGATGCAAGGGTTAGGAGAAGATGAAAACAGAGCACGCTTTCGGGCCAGTGAACGCCCTTGACCCGGAGAACGCATCGAATGCACTCCACGATATTGCTCAACCGGGCGTTTGTTCACCATGTTGTCCGGGATGTCCTGCTTAACACAAGTCCACCATGACGTCTGTGAAAGCCGCGGCGTGGGGTGCGCCAATCCAAACATTGCACGCCCCGAACCCCGATTTGCTTACGGAGGATTTTCTCTTGCACGAGGTAGAGCAGCGGTCCTGATTCAGTTGCGGAGATTCTTGGTCTTGTAGTGAGAAACTGTGCGAATCTAGGTTATAGCATTCTCGGATCATAGTTCTTCGGGACTTAAAAGTGCCCGACATGCCGTAGGATTGAGGCTCTTGCCAAGGAGTACGACACAGGCCTTCTCCACATTTCTCTGCGCTGGGACCTCTGACTTCATGCCTACCTCCCCACCTTGTTTTATGATGTCCCTATCTAACTGTCTTGAAAACCATAGTGAAATTATACCTGCTTCAATGGCGTGAAAATCCCAAGACGCTAGACCAGTTGGATAATAAGATTTTCCAAAAACAAAAGATGAATAAATTCTCCGAGATTAGAAGATGACATACCGTTCGAAAACCCAT
>Ga0307515_10005444_pt1 | contig 25800 bp, 24 predicted proteins | sample 17_EM_MG_FD_194513 | JGI IMG/M metagenome (GOLD analysis project Ga0307515, IMG submission 194513) | Populus trichocarpa ectomycorrhiza microbial communities from riparian zone in the Pacific Northwest, United States - 17_EM | ecosystem: Host-associated > Plants > Roots > Unclassified | place... | reverse complement strand
TGGCGCGCTACGTCTGCACCATGCACACGCGGCAAGTGCAGGTCGAGCAACACGAAATGGGGGTCGAACTGAGCGGCTACCGCCAACCCGTTGGCACCGTCGTTCGCGCAGCGGGTGTCATAACCGCACTGCCGGAGCAAGGCCTCGAAGGACTTCGCGGAATCGATGTCGTCTTCCACGATCAGGACCCGCGGCACCACTGACCGCCGTTCAGGCCTTGCGGCGAACTCTGTTCTCGACGTGGCATTCAAGGCCGTGCTTTTTTCCATGGGCATGGGGCCTCCTCATGATCAGCTATCAGCAACCGGCATTCCGGCTGCTTGCACGCACCACGACGGGAACGACACGAGATCGCCAGCTCGCCATGGCCGAGGGCCGTGAATTTTGCTCCGGGCCACACCCCTGGCGACGGAGGGGAGAAGCCGGGATTTGAAAGCCGCGGACATGGCGAGGCCAGCATTCGGAGTGCCCGAAAAAGGAACGAGTTACGGCAAATGGGGAGCGTGGCTGGCGTCGTCTCGATGAACGCGGTGGGGCGTCTTCAAGCCGCCGCGGCGGGCCCTTCGGTCAGTCGCCTGTTTTGCGCGGTTCTCCGGCGTCGTCAGGCTGCGAACCCAGCACGGTTTCTGAGACGGCACGCCCCAGGGACTCGATGGGTCCTTCCGGTTCCTTCGGTGACTCGCCAGCGTGGCCCGATCCGCCAGCTCGTTCGGCAGGTGCGGTTCCGGTCCGGGCCTGCAACTCCTCGATCCGGCGCGAGGCTTCGGCCTTGGTCAGGCTCTCATCGAAGGCGGCGGGGTCGTGCGCCTTCTCGCTCAGTGTCTTCAGATACGAGCGCTGAGCACCCGTCATGGGCTCGTCCCCGGTCACCCAATCGGCCGGGTCTTTCTCCATGTTGTCGAGGGGCGCCTGAGCTTGCGTGCGTTTGTCGGTCATGGCTGTTTCCTTCCCGTTCATCGCGCAAGGCGTGTTCCTCCGCCTCGGCCTTGACGGAACGCCGTTTGCTTTTTGGCAGGTCAAGACGTTCTTGCGCGGTGTCCGGTTCTCCCACCAGGCGGCCGCAAACCCATGGTGTGAGATGCAAAGAATCATCGTGATCGGAGCCGCAGCGGGCGGTGGTCAGGCGCTGATGCAGTTGATGGCCGCGCTTCCTGCAGATTTCCCTTTGCCCGTCCTTGTCGTGCTGCATGTCGGCCCCCATCCCAGCCTGCTGCCGACCTTGCTGTCGCGGACTTGCCGGCTGCCGGTGGTGCATGCGGTGCATGGCGAAGCCATCGAGAGCGGAAACATCTACGTCGCCCCGCCAGACCATCATCTTCTGGTCGAAGACGGTCGCACGGTGCTGACCCGCGGGCCGAAGGAGCACCACACCCGGCCTGCCGTTGACCCACTGTTCCGGTCCGCGGCACTGGCCTATGGCCGAGGTGCGATCGGCGTCGTCCTGACAGGCCAGTTCGACGATGGCACCAGCGGCTTGCAGGCGATCAAGCGAGCCGGTGGCACGACGGTCGTGCAGGACCCGGGCGAGGCATTCGTCAGCAGCATGCTGGAGAGCGCTCTGCAGCATGCCGAGATCGATCACTGTGTTTCGTTGGCTTTGATGCCAGCGCTTTTTGCGTCACTTGCCAGCCAAGACATGGCCGCTCCTGACATCACTGTTTCGGAGGCCAACTTGGACCATGAACATGAATTGAGCCTGCGCAGGGGCAATGCACTCGAGCATCTGCGGGCCATCGCGAAACCCACCACCTTCGCTTGCCCGGACTGCCACGGCGGCTTGTGGGAGATCCTGGACTCTCGCCCGCAGCGGTATCGCTGCCACACCGGTCACGCATTCACGCTGCGCACCCTCGAGCAGGCCATGTCCGAAGGGGCCGACGACGCGATTCAGAATGCGCTGCGCGCGCTGCAGGAAAAGCGGCTCCTCCTCGAACACATGGCCGAGGCGGAACGGGCGGATGGATCAAATGCGGCCGCCGCAGCGGCCATCGAAGCTGCTGCGAAACGGTTGAAGCGCCAGGCCGAGGTGCTGCAAGAGCTTGATCAGGACACGTACCCGCCCGCCTTGCAGGCCTAGCGAAGCAGAGTGCTCAGCGCTGCAGGAAGCGCGGCACGGTCAGGGAGCCGAACAAGCTGCCGACGCGGTTCATCACGCCGGCGCGCGGCGCGGCTGCCGCAGCCACCTTGTCGAGTTGCTCCAAGGTCTGATCGCGGTTCAACGACAAGGAAACTTGCGCGGGCCGGAGGCTCTCGAAACGTGCGCCATCGGGTGCGGGAACGGGTGCCACGGGCGCCGCGGCGGCTTCTGTGCGCGGTGCGGGCCGGAGGATCGGTTGCAGCCACTCGATGATGGGACGCCACTGGTCGAGATCGTCTTGGACCTTGGCCGGGGGCAGGTCGAAGAGGGTGAGCCCCCGTTCGATGCAGCGCACGTAGTTCTGCGTTTCGCGCAGCACGCCGAGGAACGGCAGCTTCTGCTGCTCGGCCCAGGCATGCAGAACTTCACCGGCCTTGGTGCGCGCATCGAGTCGCATGCCGATGGCAGCCACCACGCAGCGGCCGCTCGCGATGCGCGGCAGCGTCATCATCTCGGCATAACACGCGGCTGCCGACTCGCGGTCGAACACCGAGTTGCACACCGGCATCAGGATCGCATCGGCAAACATCGCCACGCGTGCGAGGTCGAAGCCGCGCAGGCCGCCGGGCGTGTCGAGCACGACATGCGATACGCCGGTGGGGGCGCGCAGCACGCTCTTGGGGTCGACCGTCCAGCCGACGAGGGGCGAGCGGTTGGGTGTGACTTGCGTCGAGCGCAGCTTGAGCCAGGCTTGCGTGGATTGCTGCTTGTCGACATCGCCCAACATCACGGGCATGCCGTTGTGGGCGCAATAAGCTGCGAGGTGAGCGGCGAGCGTGCTCTTGCCGCTTCCACCTTTACGATTGACAACTGCTACGACGGGCATGACAACGGGTGTCCGGGAGGTCCGCCCTCGGCAGCTGCCGAAGAGCGCTTCATTACATCATCAAATAGGGGGTTATCCCATAAGCGGCTGCCCGCGTAGCCGCCAAGTACTGCCGCGTTCAAGCTCACAGGTAACCACTTCTTTACAGATGACTCAGCACGAAGCCGATTCCCGTTACGCCTGGATGCGTTTGATGGTCACGCTGGCACTGATGACCATCGGCAGCGGCAGCATGTATGTGGTGGCCGTGGTGCTGCCGCCGGTGCAAGCCGAGTTTGGTATCGCCCGGGCCGATGCCTCGTTGCCGTACACGGCCATGATGATCGGCTTCGGTGTCGGCGGCATCCTGATGGGTCGGCTGGCCGACCGGTTCGGCGTGATGGTGCCGGTGCTCATCGGCACCGTCGGCCTGGCACTCGGCTTCATGGCCGCGGGTTCGGCCAGCAACATCTGGGTCTTCTCGGCAGCGCACGGTGTGCTGCTCGGGCTGTTGGGCAGCTCGGCCACGTTTGCACCGCTGGTGGCCGACACCTCGCTGTGGTTCGTGCGCCGCCGCGGCATTGCGGTGGCCATCTGCGCCAGCGGCAACTACCTGGCCGGTGCGATCTGGCCGCCCATCGTGCAGCACTTCATCGAAAGCGTTGGCTGGCGTCAGACCTACTTCGGCCTGGCGGCGTTCTGTGCGGTGACGATGCCGCTGCTCGCCTTGATGATGCGGCCGCGGCCTCCTGCGGCCGTGGTGGGCAAGTCTGCTGGCGCGCCGGTTGTGTCATCCACACGGCCCTTTGGCTTGCCGATGGGTGGCGCGCAGGCGTTGTTGTGCGTGGCCGGCATGGCATGCTGCGTGGCGATGGCCATGCCGCAGGTGCACATCGTGGCCTACTGCGGTGACCTCGGTTATGGCGCTGCGCGCGGTGCCGAGATGCTGTCGCTGATGTTGGCCTGCGGCATCGTGAGCCGCCTGGTGTCAGGCGCCATCTGCGACCGCATCGGCGGGCTGCGCACTTTGTTGCTGGGGTCGGTGCTGCAGGGCCTCGCCTTACTGCTGTTCCTGCCCTTCAACGGGTTGGTGTCGCTTTACGTGATCTCGGCCATGTTCGGCTTGTTCCAGGGCGGCATCGTGCCTTCGTACGCGATCATCGTGCGCGAGCACTTTCCGCCGGCCGAAGCCGGTGCCCGCGTGGGCACCGTGCTGATGTTCACGCTCCTGGGCATGGCGCTCGGCGGCTGGATGTCGGGCAAGGTCTTCGACTTGACCGGCACCTACCAGGCCGCCTTCGTCAACGGCATCGGCTGGAACCTGTTGAACCTGACGATCGCGTCGCTGCTCTTGCACCGCGCGAAGCGCCAGCGTCAGGAACTCGTGGCCGCCTGAGAAGGCCGTGGCCTCGGCAGAAAGCCGGTCGCGAGCGAGGTGCCGGCCAAGATGACGATGCAGCCGATCACCATCTGCGGCGTGAGCGATTCACCCAGAAAGATGGCGCCCCAAGCCATGGCAAAAGCGGGGATCAGGAAGGTCACCGTGATCGCGTTGGCCGGGCCGATGTGGGCGATGAGGCGAAAGAACAGCACATAGGCCAGGCCGGTGCACACGGTGGCCAGCAGCGCCAGGTTGGTCCACGCGGCCGCGCTCGGCATGGCCGAGGGCCACATCAGGAACGTGGGCACGGCCAGCACCAGGGCGGCACCCAGCTGGCTGCCCGCCGCCACGGCCATCGGCGGCACGCCGGTGAGGTGGCGCTTGGTGAAGTTGGCCGAGAAGCCATAAGACAGCGCCGCCACGATGCAGGCCAGGGTGGCCAGTGCCACACGCGCGCCGTCGACATCGGCTTTCACGCTGGCCTTGGTGTAGGCGAGGCCGAACACACCGACAAACCCGATCACGAGGCCCAAGGTGCGCAGGGGCGTGAGCTTGTCTCGCAGCCAGAGCCACGCGATGGCGGCGCCGAAGAGCGGTGTGGCCGCATTGAAGATCGAGCTCAACCCTGCGCTGATCGTGAGCGCCGCGTAGCTGAAGCACATGAACGGCAGGGCGGAGTTGGTGATGCCCACCAGCAAGATCGGCCGCCAATGCGTGCGCAGCGGAGCCATCTGCCTGCGCACCGCGAGCAGGGGCAGCAGCACGAGCGTCGCGCCGATGACGCGCATGCCGGCGAGCGGCACGGCGCCGAATTCGGGCGCACCGACTCGCATGAAGAGGAAGGATGCGCCCCACACGGCGGCGAGCGTCAGCAATTCCAACAAGTCGGACCGTCTCACAGCACTCCTTCCAGTGTCAGCAGGGCACGCTTGCGTTCCAGCCCGCCGGCGTAACCGGTGAGGCTGCCGTTGGTGCCCACCACGCGGTGGCAAGGCACGATCACGCTGACCGGGTTGCGGCCGACGGCGGCACCGACGGCGCGCACGGCCAGCGGCGCACCGAGACGGCGTGCCACGGCGGCGTAGCTTTGCGTGCCGCCTGCCTCGATGCCGCACAACGCCAGCCACACGGAGCGCTGGAAGTCGGTGCCGTGCAAGTCGAGCGGTAGGTCGAACTGCGAACGGGTGCCGGCGAAGTATTCGGCGATCTGCTGGGCCGCCAGCTGCAGCAGCGGGTCGTCGGGCCGCTCGGGCGCATCCAGCGGCTCGGGGTGCCACTTCTGCGCTTCGAACCAGGCCCCGGCGAGGCCGGCCTCGGTGCGGGCCAGCAGCATGGGGCCGAGCGGCGAGGGAAAGCGCGCTTGCGCCGTGCAGCGAGCCGCGATTCTTCTGGTGGGGGACAACGCAGGAGACGACGTAGGAGACGACGCAAGAGACGATGGAATGAGTGACATGGTCAGGTCCTTCAGGTGAGGGTGTTCCAAAGCCGCAGCACGGCATACGCGCGCCACGGCCGCCAGCGTTCGACCAGCGCATCGGCTTCGCGCTGGGTGGTGACGTTGAACAGCGGCTTCATCGCGTTCAGCACCGCCACGTCTTTCGGTGGAAAGGCATCGGGCCAGCCGAGCGCCCGCATCGCGATGTAGTGGGCCGTCCACGGGCCGATGCCGGGCAGGGCATGCAGTGCCTCGATCAGCGCCTCGGGTTGATGCTGCGTGTGCAGCTTCGCCGCGATCTCGGGCCAGGCCTGGGCGAGCGCGATGATGGCGCCGGCCCGCGTACGGATGATGCCGAGTTCGGCGATGTGCTCAATGGGCGTCTGCGCGATCACGGCGGGCGACGGAAAGGTGTGCGAGATCTCGGGCCAGGGCGTCGCGAGCGGCTCGCCGAACCGGTCGACGAAGCGCTTTGCCAGCGTGCGCGCACCGGCCACGGTGACCTGCTGCCCGAGCACGGCACGCACCACCATCTCGAACGCGTCCATGCTGCCGGGCAGGCGCAGGCCGGGTGCACCGGGCAGGTCGGCCAGCGTGCTGTCGATGGCTTCGGGTGACGCGTCGAGATCGAGCCACCGGCGCACGGCAGCCACCACGCGTGCGCTGTGCGGCGCCAGTGCCGGCGAGAAGCCGAGCCGCACGTGCGGCGCACGTGTCTCCGTCTCGGGCACGAACTCAGCTTCGAGCCAACCCGATGGCGGAGCGATGCTGCCCGCGCGCAAGGTGCGGCGGATGCGCATGCCGTCGACCATCTCGACATCGGGGATCGCGCGCTGGCCCAGAAACTTCAGCATCGATGCGATGTCGTACGGCGCCCGGTAGCCCAGCCGCACGTTGATGGCGTCGTCTGCTGGCGCGGCGTCTTCGTCGACCTCCCCACGCAGGCGGCTCGGGCTCATGCGGTAGCTCTCGGCGAAGGCGGCGTTGAATCGCCGCAGGCTGCGGAAGCCGCTGGCCAGCGCCACCTGGGCGACCGGCAGGCGCGTGTCGGTCAGCAATTGCTTGGCCAGCAGCAGGCGGCGCGTCTGCAGGTACTGCAACGGCGTCACGCCATGTTCGGTGGCGAAGATGCGGCGCATGTGGCGGTCGCTCACGCCGAGGTGATCGGCGAGGCCGGTCATCGAGAGCGCTTCTTCATCGCCGAGCCGGCTGTCGAGCCAGCTCGCGGCTTGGCGAGCCAGGGTGCGCGAGGCGTCCATCACGGTCCACGCCAGGCCGGGGCCGGGTGCCACTTCAGGGCGGCATTTCATGCAGGGGCGGAAAGCCTCGGCCTCGGCTTGCGCCGGGGTGTCGAAGAAGCGGCAGTTCTCACGGCGCGGTGTGCGGACGCGGCAGACGGGCCGGCAGTACACGCCGGTGGATGTCACGCCGACGAAGATGCGTCCGTCGAATCGGGCGTCACGGGCCTTGAAGACCTGGTAGGCAGCGTCTGCATCGAAGTTCATGAGGCCATGATAGGCAATGCACCCAGTCTGACTCGCCGTTTTCGGACACGTGCCCGGTGGGGCTTTCTGGCCTCTACTGGCAACTCACATCGTCTTGAACAGGTGCACGTAGGCGCGGCTGACCGGCAGCTCGGCCGCGTGGCCCTTGATGCGCACGAACAGGCGGCTCAGCTCGTCGCGGCGCGTGCCGTCCACGTGCTTCAGGTTGATGAGCGTGGAGCGATGGACCTGCCAGAACTGGTCGGGGTCGAGCTGGGCGGCCAGCTCGGCGATGGGCGTGCGGATCAGGTGCTCGCCCTGCGCGGTCTGCACGCAGGTGTATTTGTCATCGGCGCGAAAGAACAGCACGTCGGCCACATCGATCTGATGGGTCACGTCGCCGCTGCTGGCGCGCACGTAGCGCAGGCGAGCAGCCGGTGCTGCGGCTGCCGGCAGCAGGCGTTGCAGCACCGCCAGCAGCGCCGGGTTGTCAGCAGCCTGCGGTGTGGCAAGCACGCGGCGAACGCGCTCGATGGTCTGCGCCAGTCGCTCTGCGCGCACCGGCTTCAACACGTAGTCGACGGCCTCCTGCTCGAAGGCCTGAACCGCGAATTCGTCGAACGCGGTGACGAAGACCACGCGCGTCTTGCCCTCGATGCCCTGAGCCACTTCCACACCGGTGAGCCCCGGCATCTTGATGTCGAGGAAGGCCAGGTCGGGCTGCAGGGCCGCGATCTGCTCTGCCGCTTCGACGCCGTTGCGGGCCACGTGCACGATCTGCAGCTCGGGCCACAGCTTGCGCAGATGATCGCCCAGGTAGCGGGCGAGGTGCGGTTCGTCGTCGGCGATCAGGGCAGTGGTCATGGCGTCTCGAGCGGCAGTGTGAGGGTGGCGCGCACGCCGGTCGGTGCGCCTGCGGCGATGTCGAGCCGGGCTTCGCTTCCGTGGCGGTTCAGCAGGCGTTCGCGGATGTTGTTGCAGGCCGTGCCGGTGCTGCCGGTGCGCTGGCGCGGAGCCCGGCGCTGATGTTCGTCGGTGGGCAGGCCGAGGCCGTCGTCTTGCACGGTGATTACGAGGCGCCCGTTCTGCAACGCGGCTGCAATCGTCACCTCGCCGCCTTCCATCTTGGGCTCGAGCCCGTGGACGATGGCGTTCTCGACCAGTGGCTGCAATGTCAGCGCAGGCAGCCGCGCGCGGCGCAGCTCGTCTGGCACGTCGATGCGGTAGCGCAAGCGGTCGTCCATGCGGATGCTCACCACATGCAGGTAGGCGCCGACGAGGGCCAACTCGTCGCCGAGCGTGTGGTCCTCCTGGCGCAGGCTGCCGAGGGAGGATCGCAGGTAGTCGACGAATGATTCGAGCATGGCGCGTGCGCGCGGTGTGTCGACTTCCATCAGGCTGACCACGTTGGCCAGCGTGTTGAACAGGAAATGCGGCTCGATCTGGCCCTGCAGCAACCTGAGCCGTGCGTCGGTGGCGCGTCGTTCGGCATCGAGTTCACGGTGCTTCAACCCGAAGTAGACGAAGAACGCGCCGCAGATCAGCAGCACGATGGCGAAGGAGCCGGCCCACGCACTGGGGCGATGCGGTGGCAGGAATTCGCTGAAGGTGCCGAACACGAGCCACATGCCGATGGGCCACCCGATGACCAGGCCGGCTGCGGGGACGAGCGTGAAAAACAGGCTGCGCAGGCGTTTGGGCAGGCTGCGCAGCCGCTGCACGCCGATCAGCCACCCGCTCAGATCGAGCAGCAGGTGGATCGTGTAGCTCACGAAGACGCTGACGACCAGGTTCTGCAGGTACGACGACCACAGCTCGCTCGCCAGCACGTCCAGCGAGCGGATTCGCCCTGCATTGACGGCCACGCCAAGCACGGTGAAGACGATCGCCACGACCGCCCCGAAGACGAAGGTCCAGACGTACTGCAGCCACCGCGGGCCCACGTGCCTGAAGTCCTGGCTGTACCAGGAGTGCCAGGAGGCCAGCAGCAGGGCTTTCGTGTTCATGGGCACCCAGTTTAGGCAGGGCAAGTCGTTGATTTCCGGGCTGGGCGACGAATCGACAAACCGGCCGACGAATCGCTATCAAGGGGGTGGGAGCGTCTCTACAATCCGCCCACCCTCAGCTCAGGAGCGTCCACCCATGCAAGTCACTGCGTCCAACTTCAAAGCCTATGACATCCGCGGCATCGTCGGCAAGACCATCGACGAGGCGTTTGCTGAACATCTGGGGCGTGCCTTCGGCAGCGCTGCCAAGGTGGCGGGCGAGAAGGCAGTGGCGGTGGGGCGCGATGGCCGCTTGTCGGGGCCTGGCCTGGTGGCCGCGCTGATCAAGGGCTTGAAGTCGACCGGGCTCGACGTCGTCGACCTCGGCGCCGTGACCACGCCGATGCTGTACTACGTGGCTGCCACGCGCGGCAAGCACGGCTGCAACAGCGGCATCCAGGTAACCGGCAGCCACAACCCGAAGGACTACAACGGCTTCAAGATGGTGCTGGCCGGCCGCGCGATCTACGGCGACGAGATCCAGGCGCTGCGCAAGCGCATCGAGGCCGAAGACTATGTGACCGGCACCGGCCGCTCGGCCGAGATGGACATCCTGGCGGAGTACCGCCACCGCATCGTGAGCGACTGCAAGCTGGCGCGCAAGATGAAGATCGTGGTCGACTCCGGCAACGGCATTCCGGGCGCGTCCGCCCCGGGCATTCTGCGTGCGCTGGGTTGCGACGTGACCGAGCTGTATTCGGAGGTCGATGGCGACTTCCCGAACCACCACCCGGACCCGAGCAAGCCCGAGAACCTGGCTGACCTGATCCGCACGGTGCAGACCACCGATGCCGAGATCGGCCTCGCGTTCGACGGCGACGGCGACCGCCTCGGCGTGGTCACCAAGGACGGGCAGATCATCTACCCCGACCGCCAGCTGATGCTGTTCGCCACCGACGTGCTCTCGCGCAACAAGGGCGCGACGATCATCTATGACGTGAAGTGCACGCAGCGCCTCGCACCAGCCATCCGCAAAGCGGGCGGCAAGGCACTGATGTGGCAGACCGGGCACTCGCTGATCAAGGCGAAGCTGAAGGAAATCAAGGCGCCGCTGGCCGGCGAGATGAGCGGACACATCTTCTTCTCGGAGCGCTGGTACGGCTTCGACGATGCCACCTACACCGCGGCGCGTCTGCTCGAGATCCTGTCGCGCAGCAAGAACCCGAGCAAGGTCCTGAACGATCTGCCCACGAGCTACAGCACGCCCGAGCTCAACGTGCCTTGCGCCGAAGGCGAACCGAAGCAGGTGGTCCAGCGGCTGCTGGACAACGCCGACTTCCCCGGCTCGCAAGAGATCATCACCATCGACGGCCTGCGGGTGGAATACGCAGACGGCTTCGGCCTGATTCGCGCGTCGAACACCACGCCGGTGCTGGTGCTGCGTTTCGAAGGCCACACACCCGAGGCCCTGCACCGCATCGAAGCCCAGCTGATGGCAGCGCTCAAGGCGGCCAAACCCGACGCACAAGTCGCCGCGGCCGCCCACTGATCTCGTGCGCGTTCTGATCGTCAAGTTGTCCTCGCTGGGCGACGTGGTGCACGCGATGCCGGTGGTGCACGACATCCAGAGCGTCTACAGCAACGCCTACATAGACTGGGTGGTGGAGCCCGCCTTCGCACCGCTGGTGCGACGGGTGCAAGGCGTGGACGAGGTGATCGAATGCGCGCAGCGCCGTTGGCGCCGGGCTTGGTGGACGTCGGCGGTGCGCGCCGAATGGCGCAGCTTTCGCAAGCGGCTCACCGATCAGCGCTACGACGCGGTGATCGACCTGCAAGGGCTGACCAAATCGGCCTTGGTCGCGCGCATGGCGCAGGGGCCGAGCTTCGGCCTGGCCAACCGCACCGAGGGGTCGAGCTACGAACTGCCAGCGCGCTGGCTGGTCGATCAGACCATCGAAATCACACCGCGCATCCACGCGCTCGATCGCTCGCGCGAGCTGGTGGCGCGGGCGTTGAACTACCGGGTGGGTGGCCCGCCGCATTTCGGCCTGCAATCGCATGGAGTGCGCGCGGAGCGGCCGACGGTGGTGTTCGTGCATGGCAGCTCGCGTGCCGACAAGCTGTGGCCCGAGGAATGCTGGGTCGACCTGGGCCATCGCATGGTGGCCTCGGGATTCGACGTGGCACTGCCGCACGCGGGAGCCGAGGAACTGGCGCGGGCCCAGCGCCTGGCCGATGCGCTCGGCCCCCATGCGATCGTCTGGCCGATGATGCCGCTCGACCAACTGGTCGACAGCATGGGCGGGACGCACGGCGTCATCGGTGTCGACAGCGGCTTGAGCCACATCGCCACGGCGCTCAACCTGCCGCACGTGCAGCTCTACAACTTCCCGACGGCCTGGCGCACCGGGCCTTTGCAGTCGCATGGACACCGGCACCAGGTGGCCATCGAGCGCGATCCGACACCCGAGGTCGATCTGGTCTGGGCCACCTGGCAGGTCGTGCGCCGGATCGGCCATTGATGAGCGGCTTCCAGAGCTGGCTCGCCCGCGGGGCTTATTCGAACCTGCTGCGGCTGCTGACGCCGGTTTACGTGCTCCGCCTGTGGTGGCGCGGCCGTGCGGAGCCCCTCTATCGCCACGCCATTGGCGAGCGCCTGGGTGACTACCGTGGTGAGCTGCGCCAGGGCGCGCTGTGGGTGCATGCGGTGTCGCTCGGCGAGACGCGTGCGGCGGCAGCGCTCGTCGACGCGCTGCGCCGTTTGCACCCGACGCTGCGCCTACTGCTGACCCACAGCACCGCCACCGGTCGCGAAGCGGGCCAGGCCCTGCTGCGCGAGGGCGATGTGCAAGCCTGGCTGCCTTACGACACACCCGGCGTGGTGCAGCGCTTCTTCGCGCAGTTCAAACCTGCCGTCGGTGTGCTGATGGAAACGGAGATATGGCCCAACCTGCTGCATGCCGCGCAGGAGGCCAAGGTGCCGATGGTGCTGGCCAATGCGCGGTTGAGCGTCAAGAGCCATCGGCAAGGTCAGCGCCTATCGGTCGTGATGCAACCGGCCGCGGCTTCGCTGGCCCTGGTGCTGGCGCAGACCGAAGACGACGCCACGCGCCTGCGTGATTCGGGCGCACGCGACGTGGTGGTGTGCGGCAACCTGAAGTTCGACATCACGCCCGACGAGGCCTTGCTGGCGCGCGGGCGACGCTGGCGCGAGGCGCTGGCTCGCCCCGTCGTGCTGGCCGCCGTGACGCGCGAAGGCGAAGAGGCGATGCTGCTTGCCGCGTGGATGCGCCAACCGGCGGATCAGCGGCCTTTGCTGCTGATCGTGCCGCGCCATCCACAGCGCTTTGATGAAGTCGCCGCGCTGGTGCAACAAGCGGGTCTCGTGCTCGCTCGCCGAAGCCAGTGGACGGATGCTCCGGACGAAGCGCAGCTGCGTGCCCACGCGTGGCTGGGCGATTCGATGGGTGAGATGCCGCTGTACTACGGGGCGGCCGACGTCGCCTTGCTGGGCGGCAGCTTCGCCCCCTTGGGTGGACAGAACCTCATCGAAGCGGCGGCTTGCGCTTGTCCGGTGGTGATGGGCCCGCACACCTTCAACTTTGCCGAGGCGGCGAGGCTCTCGCTCGAAGCCGGCGCGTCTGTGCGCGTGGCCGACATGAACGAGGGCGTGACTCGTGCGCTCGAGTTGGCCGGCCATGACGAACGCGACGCCGTGGCGCAGCGTGCCATGGCGTTCGCGGCACAGCACCGAGGTGCGGCACAGCGCATGGCGCAGCGGATCGAGCCCCTGCTGCGACCGCGTTAGGCCGGTCAGAACAGCCTCCAGACGTTGAAGAGCGTCAGCACGCCCAGCCCCGCGAAGATCGCTGCTGCGATGCCGTGCACGAGTTTCATCGACACCTTCTTCACCAGCCTGTCACCGATGAACACGGCCGGTATGTCGGCGATCAGCATGCCGAGCGTCGTGCCGGCGACCACCGCGATCAGGTCGTCGTAGCGCGCGGCCAGTGCCACGGTGGCGAGCTGGGTCTTGTCGCCCATCTCGGCGAGAAAGAAGGTCAGCACGGTGGTGAGGAACACGCCGTGGCGCGTGCTGCTGCCGTTGGTGTCATCGAGCTTGTCGGGCACCATGATCCAGGCAGCCATCGCGATGAACGACAAGCCAATTACCCAGCGCAGCAGGTCCGGCCCGAGTGCCGACGCGACCCAGCCGCCGAGCGCACCTGCCGCTGCGTGATTGACCAGTGTGGCGGTGAGGATGCCCAGAACGATGGGCAGCGGGCGCTTGAACTTGACGGCTAGCAGCATCGCGAGCAGCTGCGTCTTGTCGCCCATTTCGCCCAGTGCGACCACGCCGGTGGAGACGAGGAATGCTTCCATGAAAACTCCAGGGCCGAAAACCAAAGACCGCGCAACGTCCCCGGCCCTTGTTCCGGGAGGCTGTGCAGTCAAAGGTCTTGCCAGGCGTGGAGCTGTTCGCGCCATGGCCGTGAGGGCCAAGTGTGTTGACGCGAACCCCTGCGGGTGCAGGGCGGCTACTCCCCAATGACGAGTGCGGCGCGAGTATATCGACCGAGGTCGTTGACCCACGGGAAAAGGCCCGCGATGCGGGGCCTTTGGCCGAGCGCTGAGGCGCTTACTTGGCGAGCATCGAGTTCACAGCAGCCACGTCACCGGGAACGAGTTGCCCCGCGGCCTGGCGCAGCTTGAGGCTGTTCACGAGCACGTCGTAGCGTGCCTTGGCGAGGTCGCGCTGAGTGGTGAAGAGCTGCGTCTGCGCATTCAGCACATCGAGGTTGACGCGCACGCCGACCTTGTAGCCGAGCTGCGTCGCTTCGAGGGCGAGCTGGCTCGACGATTCGGCGGCTTCGAGTGCCTTGACCTGGGCTTGCTGCGATTGCACGCCGAAGAATGTCTGGCGTGTAGCTTGGGCCACGTTGCGACGTGCAGCTTCGAGAGAATTGCGAGATTGCTCTTCGAGCGACAGGGTCTCCTTGACGCGGTTTTGCACCGAGAAACCCGCAAACAATGGCAAGCTGAGCTGAATGCCGATGCTGGTCGTATTGGCGTTGCCCGGCGTTCCAAGCTGTGGGTTGTTGCCGGTTACGTGCGCTCGCCCGACACTGCCAGACAGACCTACAGTAGGCAGGTGACCCGCACGTGCTTTGCTTGTTTCGAGTTGCGCTACGTCATAGCCGATCTGGGCTCTGCGTACTGCTGGCGCGGTGTCAGTGAAGGCGACCCAGTCGTCCACGCCTGCGGGGGCGATCGGTGGCAGAACAAAAGGAAGAGCCAAGGGCCTTGGAGCGACGCCAGATCGTCCAACGAGTTGGTCTAACGCGATACGCTTGGTCAGTAGGTCATTGTCCGCGGCGATCTCTTGGGCCGTTGCGAGGTCATAACGCGCTTGGGCTTCGCGGGTGTCGGTGATGGTGGCGGTCCCGACTTCGAAGTTGCGCTTGGCCGAAGCAAGTTGTTCCGCAATTGCCTTTTTGTTGGCGCCCGCCGTGGAGAGGGTGTCTTGGGCAGCCAGGACGTCGAAATAAGTTTGAGACACCCGCACGATCAGTTCTTGCTCTGCGATCTGCAGGTCCGCCCTGGAAGATTCCACGCTCAGATCGGCTTGCGAAATGGTGGCGTCGTTGACGCGGTTGAACAATGACTGCTTGGCGTTTAGATCGGCTGAGGTGGCAGTACCCGTGCCGTCACTTGATCTCGTTTCGACGCTTGATCGATTGGTTCCGATCGTCGCGTCTACCGAAGGCCTGCGCAGCGCATGTGCCTGATCGGCTCGAGCCTGTGCCGACTCTGCCAGTGCGCGCGCTGCCAGGTAGGTAGCGTCATACCCGCGCGCCGTGTCGTACAGCTCCTGCAGGCTCTGCGCCTGGGCGAACGGCGCAGCGCCGAGGAGAAAGGCGCAGGCAAATGCCAGGCGGCTCAGCCGCGGCAGGCGAAACATGGAAACAGCGGACATGGGAAGCGTTCCTCGTGTTGAATTCTTAGTAGGTGGGCACGGATGCGTCGACCTCGCGCGACCACGCGTCGATCCCCCCGGCGACGTTGTACACGCGCTCATAGCCCTGCCGCTCCAGAAATGCGACGACTTGCAGACTTCGCATCCCGTGATGGCATAAACCGAGGATGGGCTGCGAAGGCTCGAGCTCGTTCAGGCGAGACGGAATCTCCTGCATCGGGATGCAAAGGGTGCGTGCTCCCGTCACCGAAAGCGGTGCCTGCTGCACCTCCCACGGCTCGCGCACGTCCAGCAGCACGGGCTCCGGGTCGCTCGCCCTCCGACCCAGGCCGGAGAGCAGGGTGGCCACGTCGCGAACTTGAACCTGCTGCATCAGAAGTGAAAGCGCGAAGGCTCGTCGAAGCCCGACAGTCGGGCTGCCACCGTGTCGAACAGGTTGACGCTCGTGAATTCCTTGTCGCTGAGGCGCGTGACGAGCACGGCACACATCACTGGCTCTTGCCCGACGATCGCGGCCAGTCGTCCGCCGACCTTCAGCTCGCTCAGCAGCGCAGGCGGCACGGCGGCGACCGAGCCCGACAGCAGGATCGCGTCGAACGGGCCGGCCGTGGGCAGGCGCTTGGAGCCATCGCCCTCGACCACGCTGACGTTGGAGATGGCGGCGCGCTTCAGGTTGTCAGAAGCCATCTTGGCCAGCACCGGGTCGATCTCGAGCGTGACCACCTGGCGAGCCTTATGCGACAGCAGGGCGGCCATGTAGCCGGAGCCTGCGCCGACCTCCAGCACACGCTCGTGGCGGCGCACGTTCAGCTCCTGCAGCAGTCGTGCCTCGACCTTCGGCGCGAGCATGTGCTGGCCCTCTTTCGGCGGCGTGGTCAGTGGCATTTCCGTGTCGAAGAAGGCCATGCTCCGGTACGCCGGCGGCACGAAGTCTTCGCGCTTGACCACGGCCAGCAACGACAAGATGCCGGTGTCCAGCACATCCCAGGGGCGGATCTGCTGTTCGATCATGTTGAAGCGGGCTTGCTCGGTGTTCATTGCGTGGTTCCTTGCGGGGGCAGAAAGAGAGAGGCGGCGATTTTATTGGGCACCGTTGGCGTCGGCGGCGAACGCTTCTTCACGGGCTTGGCTTTCCTTTGGGAGAAGCAGGGTGCTTGAGCAGGCCGTGCAGCACGAGATCGATGTGGGTGGCGACGACGCTGTTGGGGTCGAGGGAGTCCATGCCCTCGCAGGCGCCGAACGAATGCTTGTGCAGCGCCATGAAGATCAGCGGCGCGAACAGCACGTGTGTCACTTCTTCGTACGCCACCTCGCGGAACTCGCCGCGCGCGACACCGCGTTTCAGTGTGCGGACGAGCAGGTCGGTGGCGGGCTGGATCACTTCTTCGCGGTAGAACTGCGCGATCTCCGGGAAATTGCGCACCTCCGACATCATGATCTTGTGAATGCCGCCTGCCGGCGTGTTCCCGACGCGCTCCCACCAGGCGTTCATCAGGAAAGCCAGCAGCTCGGTGGTCGGGCCCTCGAACTCATCTGCAATGCCGCTGCTCTCGGCCAAGAGTTGAGACAGGTTCTGCTGGATGACCGCCTTCAGCAGTTCTTCCTTGCTGGGGTAGTAGAGATAGAGCGTGCCCTTGGAGACGCCAGCGCGCACCGCTACCTCGTCGGAGCGGGTGGCGGCAAACCCTTTTTCGACGAATAGCTCAAGCGCCGCGTCCAGCAGTTCCTGCGGGCGGGCTTCTTTGCGTCGTTGCCGCGGCGGGGCAGCGGGAGTGGGTTTGGGCATGGGGAGATACTGACTAACTAGTCAGTAATGTAGCCGCGGCGTGTCCGAGGGTCAAGGCGGCAGCCTAACCGAGGGGTGATCGATGGCGTTGAATTCAGGGTAAAGATCGGTGAAGTGAGATGGCCCGTCCTTCAGCCCTGGCTAAGGCGACGCTGGGGATGGCCATCCGCGAGCGACTTGTTCAGTGTTGCCTAAGTACCGCCCGCTATCATCGCGCGTCGTTTTTCAGCCGGGGAATGCGCGTGGATGTCTTGTTGTTGGTGAAGGCCGCGGTCATGGGCGTGGTCGAAGGCCTGACCGAATTTCTCCCGGTGTCGAGCACGGGCCACCTGATCCTGGCAGGGTCGCTGCTCAACTTCAACGATGCGCGCGGCAAGCTGTTCGAGATCGTGATCCAGTCGGCAGCCATTCTGGCGGTCGTGTGGGAGTTTCGCGTGCGCATCGCCGCAACGCTCGGCGGCATCGGCCGCGACCCGAAGGCGAACCGGTTGTTGATCAACGTGGCCATCGCGTTCCTGCCGCTGGCCGTGCTGGGCATGGTGTTCGGCAAGATGCTGAAGGCGCAACTGTTCAACGCGCCGACGGTGGCCACCACCTTCATCCTCGGTGGCTTCATCATCTTGTGGGCCGAACGCCGGACGCATGCGGTGCGGGTGAACAGCGTCGACGAGATGACCTGGCTGGATGCCGTGAAGGTCGGCATTGCCCAGGCCTTCGCGCTGATCCCCGGTACCAGTCGCAGCGGTTCCACCATCATCGGCGGCATGCTGTTCGGCCTGTCGCGCCAGGTGGCGACCGAGTTCACCTTCTACCTCGCCATTCCGACGCTGGTGATCGCGTCGGCCTACTCGCTCTACAAGGAACGCGCGCTGTTGTCGGTAGACGACCTCGGCATGTGGGCGGTCGGCATGATCGCCGCATTCGTCTCGGCCTTCTTGTGCGTGCGCTGGCTACTGCGCTACATCGCCACCCACAACTTCGTGCCGTTCGCCTGGTATCGGATCGCGTTCGGCATCGTTGTGCTTGCCACCTGGTACACCGGCGCGGTGGTCTGGTCCGACTAAGGTTTGGTGAACACCAGGTCCCAGACGCCGTGGCCTAGTTTCAGGCCGCGGTTTTCGAACTTCGTGAGCGGCCGGTAGTCGGGCTTGGGCGCATAGCCTTCGGCCGTGTTGCGCAGGCCGGATTCGGCTGACAGCACCTCCAGCATCTGCTCTGCATAGGGCTGCCAGTCGGTCGCGCAATGCAGGTAGCCGCCGGGTGCGAGGCCAGAGACCAGCGCGGCCACGAACGGTGCCTGGATCAGGCGGCGCTTGTTGTGCTTCTTCTTGTGCCACGGGTCGGGGAAGAAGATGTGCACGCCGGCCAGCGAGCCGGGCGCGATCATGTGCTGCAGCACCTCGACGGCATCGTGCTGAACGATGCGCAGGTTGCTGAGCTGCTTTTCCTCGATGCGCTGGAGCAGCGCTCCCACGCCCGGGGTGTGGACCTCGACGCCGATGAAATCGGTGTGGGGCAGTGCCTGCGCGATCCGTGCGGTGGCATCACCCATGCCGAAGCCAATCTCCAGCACCACGGGTGCGTCGCGCCCGAACACCTGTTCATGCGCCAGAGGCTGTTGCGAATACGGCAGCACGTACTTCGGCGCCAGTGTCTCGAGCGCACGGATCTGGCCTGTGCCCATGCGGCCGGTGCGCAGCACGAAGCTGCGGATGCGGCGCCGTGGCGCGGTGTCGTCTTCTGGGGGGTGTTGTGGGTCGGTCATGGCTGGCCCGCCGCTCGGGGCGGTTGAGGGGCTCGCATTGTGCCTGTGTCGACGCTTGGGCTGGTACCGCATCGACGAGGCTGATGTGCATTGCTACGGCTCTGCTGCTGCGATACTGTTTCCTCCTCAAGAGGCATGTTGTCGCCATGGCAAATTGGGTACGTCGAATCGGCAAGCTTTTGTCCACTGAAACGCAAGCAGGATCGGAGCGTCTTCAAAAGGAGAAGCTTCCCTCGGATGCGACCACGCCAGCTGCCGCCCGCGTGGCCGAACTGCCCGATCTGGACATTGAACTGTTCGACTGGCTGCTCGACCTCCCGCCCGGACCTGAACGAGACGTCAACGCCGCCGAATCCCTCTGGCTCGCAGAGCTGGACCCGCTGATCGCTGCCGACAAGGGACGCGGCGAATTGCTACCGCGCGCGGCCGGCGTGATCCCGCCATTGCTCAACAGCCTGCGCGACGAAAACCAGTCATCTGCCGAGTTGGCGCAACGTGTCGAGCGCGACCCCAATCTCGTGGCCGAGGTTGTGCGGCTCGCCAACAGCACAGCCTTCCGCGGCGAAGGGCAGGCGAGCGAACTCGCCGAGGCGGTGCGTCGCATCGGCACGGCCGGCCTCAAGCAAGCCATTGCGAAGGTGGTGCTCAAGCCGATGTTCGATGCGCAGTCAGGCAGTCTGTCGAGTCGGGCCGCGGCTCGCGTGTGGGCGCAGGCGCAAGTGCAAGCAGATCTGTGCCGCGCGCTGGCTGTGGCGCAAGGGGTTGACCCCTTCGAGGCCTACCTCGGCGGCTTGCTGAGCAACGTGGGCTGGACGGCCGGGCTGCGGGCGCTGGAGCGTGTGTTCGAGCAGCACCCACCGGCGGAGATGGTGTTCGGCAGCGGCTTCAAGCACGGCTTTTGCTCGAGGCGCGACCGCTTGTTCGTGCAGCTGGTGACGGCCTGGCGCTTGAACCCGGCCTTGCATGAAGCTGCGCGTGACGTGCAATACACCGGCAGTTTCGCAGCGGCGACCGACCCGTTTGCACAGCTGTTGCTCGCGGGGTACCGACTCGCGAGCTTGCGTGTGCTGGTATCGACGGGCCGTGTGGCCCAAGATGATGCGTTGCTGGCCGGCTGGCCCGACGTCGTCCGTGCGGCTTACATCTCACCCGGCTGAGCGGCTGCCGGTCAAGGATCGGCACGCTAGAATCTGCGCTCAACGCGGGTGTAGTTCAATGGTAGAACGGCAGCTTCCCAAGCTTCATACGTGGGTTCGATTCCCATCACCCGCTCCATATTTCGTGTCCCGGGCCGCCCAAGTGCGGCCCGCATCGTTTCTGTCATCGCTGAAAGTGATGTGAGATGAGTGACAAGTTGTTGCGCGTTGTCTGGATCGGCTTGCCCCAGGGCGCCACCTTGCCCTGGGCGCTGCCCGCCAATTCGCCGTGGGGGCCGTTCGTGGCCGACTCGGTGGACACGCTCGATGTGTTGAGTGCCGGTGAATCGCAGCCGGCCGATGCGCTGCTGCTTTACCTGCCCTCCGGCGCGCAAGCGCAGCCTGTTGCATGGCCGGCCTTGTCGGCCGCGTGCGCTGAAGCGGCCGTGATCGTCGTCACGGCCGAGGTCGACATCACCACGCAGCAGCGGCTGCTCGCCACCGGCGTGCAAGACGTGGTGCTCGAGTCCAACTCGACTTCTCTCGCCCAGCGTGTTCGCCTGGCCGTGGAGCGCCGTGCGGTGGAGAACGACGCGGTCAAGGCCTACGCCACCGACCTGGGCACGGGCCTGCCCAACCGCCAGCAGTTCATCGAGCACATGAGTCAGCTGTTGGCGCTGCGCGAGCGTGAACCCAAGCCGGTGAGCGTGCTAGTGTTTCGCATCGAAGGCCTGCAAGGCCTGGAGGCAGCGCGTGGCCAGGAGTCGGCCAATGTCGTGCGGCGCAAGGTGGCGGTGCGGCTGCGCGCAGGTGTGCGAGCCAGCGATGTGGTGGCCTCGCTCGGCGTGGACGCGTTCGCGGTGCTGCTGTCGTCGACCGAATCACCGGCCGATGCCACCCATGTGGTCGACAAGCTGCAACGCTGGCTGCGCGAGCCGGTGACCGTCACCGGCACCAGCGTCGCGCTGACGAGTTTCGTCGGCGTGGCGCAGTTCCCGAAAGACGGGCGCCAGCCCGACGAACTGCTGCGCCATGCATCGGCGGCAGCGATGCTCGGCGCCTACGGCATGCAGCCAAACGCCGCGAACGATTGAGCAAAGCGCACAAGCGCAGCGAAGTACCCATCAAGCAACGCCCGCGGAACCGGCTTTGCCGGGCCGCCAGGCGGCGCCCCCTGGGGGCAGGAGCGTAGCGACTGGGGGGGCTACTTCAAAATATCGCCGAGTGCGAGGTACTTGATCTCGACGTAGTCTTCGATGCCGTGGCGCGAGCCTTCGCGGCCCAGGCCCGATTGCTTCACGCCGCCGAACGGCACCTCGGCGGTCGAGATGAGCCCAGTGTTCACACCGACCATGCCTGACTCCAGCCCTTCGCCCACACGGAAGATGCGGCCGATGTCGCGGCTGTAGAAGTAGGCGGCCAGGCCGAACTCGGTGGCGTTGGCCATCGCCAGCGCTTCTTCTTCGGTCTTGAAGCGGAACACCGGTGCCACCGGGCCGAAGGTTTCTTCGCGGGCGCACAGCATCTCGCTGGTGGTGTCGGTCAGCACCGTAGGTTCGAAGAAGCGGTCGCCGAACTTCTTGCCGCCGGTGAGCAGCTTGGCGCCCTTGGACAAGGCGTCGGCAACATGGCTCTCGATCTTCTTGATGGCGTTGTCATCGATCATCGGGCCCTGCGTCACGCCGTCTTCGAAGCCGTTGCCGACCTTGATGGCCTTGGCCTTCGCGGCGAGCCTTTCAACGAACTGGTCGTAGACCGTGTCTTGCACGTACAGCCGGTTGGCGCACACGCAGGTCTGCCCGGCATTGCGGTACTTGCTGGCCAGGGCACCGTCGACCGCGCTGTCGATGTCGGCGTCGTCGAACACGATGAAGGGCGCGTTGCCACCGAGCTCGAGCGAGAGCTTCTTGATCGTCGGCGCGCATTGCGCGGCCAGGATGCGGCCCACCTCGGTAGAGCCGGTGAAGGACAGGTGGCGCACGATCTCGCTCTCGCACAGCAGCTTGCCGATCTCGGCAGACTTGTCGGCCGTGATGACGTTGAGCACACCCGGCGGGAGGCCGGCGCGTTGTCCGAGCTCGGCGATCGCAAGTGCCGACAGCGGCGTCTGCCCCGCAGGCTTCACGATCACCGGACAGCCTGCGGCCAGCGCCGGGCCGACCTTGCGCGTGATCATCGCGATGGGGAAGTTCCACGGCGTGATGGCCGCGCACACGCCCATGGCTTGCTTGATGACGAGGTAGCGCTTGTTGACGTCGGTGGTCGGGATGGTCTCGCCGTAGACGCGCTTGCCTTCTTCGGCGAACCACTCGATGAAGCTGGCGCCGTAGACCACTTCGCCCTTGGCCTCGGCCAGCGGCTTGCCTTGCTCGGCGGTCATGATGCGCGCCAGATCGTCGGCGTGCTGGATCATCAAATGGAACCACTTCATCATGATCGCGCCGCGCTCCTTGGCGGTCTTGCTGCGCCAGAGCGGGAAGGCCTTGTTCGCGGCGTCCAGCGCGGCGCGCGTCTCGATGACACCCAGGTTGGCCACGTCGACCAGCTTCTGGCTGGTGGCCGGGTCGATCACGTCGAAGCGGCCCTTGCCGCCCACCCATTCGCCGTTGATCAGCGCATTGGTGCGCAGCAGGCTGGGGTCGTTCAGCAGAACCAGGGGTGAGGATTTCATGTCCATGTCATATCTCCTTGAGGCGAGGTCAAAGGGGGTTGGAACCACTCTACTGCGCAGGCCTGGCCCACGGTCGCAAGCGGGTTTTAGGCGATGGCCTCAGCGGCGGCGCCCGCGCAGCCACTCGAGCGCGAGAAGCAGGCTGGTGGTGAAGAGGATCAGCAGCGTCGCCACGGCGGCTATCGTCGGCGAGATGTTCTCGCGGATGCCGTTGAACATCTGCCGTGGCAGCGTCAGCTGCTCGGGCCCGGCGAGGAAGAGGGCGACCACCACCTCATCGAACGAGGTTGCGAAGGCAAACAGCGCGCCCGAGATCACGCCGGGCGCGATCACCGGCAGCGTGATGCGGAAGAAGCTGCGCAGCGGGCTCTCGCCCAAGCTCAGGCTCGCGCGCACCAGGTTCTGGTTGAAGCCTTGCAGCGTGGCCAGCACGGTCGTCAGCACGAAGGGCGCGCCCAGGGCCGCATGCACGAGGATCAGTGCCAGGTAGCTGTCGGCCAGGCCGATCGGTGCGAAGAACAGGTAGGTGCCGACGCCCACGACCACGATGGGCACCACCATCGGCGCGATCAGCAGGCTCATCACCAGGCCTTTGAACGCGAATTGCGTGCGCACCAGGCCCACGGCGGCCATGGTGCCGAGCGTGGTGGCGATCAGCGTGGCGACGGGCGCGACGATGAAGCTGTTCTTTGTAGCACGCGCCCACTCGGCCGAGGTGAAGAGGTTCTCGTACCACTTCAGCGACCAGCCGGGAATGGGGTAGGACAGGAAGGAGCTGTCGCTGAACGACAGCGGAATGATCACGAGAATGGGCAGCAACAGGAAGCCGAGCACAGCGACGCACAGCACGCGCAGCGCCCACCAGCCGAGCTTGTCGAGCGGCGTGGCGTAGGCCGGAAAGGTGGGTAGCAGGCGTGCGACGGCGTTCATCAGGTCAGCCCAGGCTCAGTTCGGATTTGGTCACGCGGCGGTAGAAGGCATACAGCACCAGCGTGGCGGTGAGCAGCAAAGCGCCCAGCGCACACGCCATGCCCCAGTTGACGGTCACGTTTGTGTACTGCGCGATGTAGTAGCTCAGCATCTGGTCATCCGCACCACCGAGCAGCGCGGGTGTCACGTAGTAGCCGATGCTGAGGATGAAGACCAGCAGCGCACCGGCGCCGATGCCCGGGTAGGTCTGCGGGACGTAGACGCGAAAGAAAGCCGCCAGCGGCGAACTGCCCAGCGACACCGCTGCACGCAGGTAGGTGGGCGGCACGCTCTTCATCACGCTGTACAGCGGCAGGATCATGAAGGGCAGCAGGATGTGCGTCATCGCGATGACCACGCCAGTGCGGTTGAACAGCAGCGCCAGCGGTGACGGGATCAGGTGCAGATCCCTCAGCGCGTGGTTCACCAGGCCCTCGGACTGCAGCAGCACGATCCACGCAGCCACGCGCACGAGGATGGAAGTCCAGAACGGCACCAGCACCAGGATCATCAGCACATTGGCCTGCCGCGCCGAGAGCGTGCTGAGCCAGTAGGCGAGCGGGTAGCCCAGTAGCAGCGCGAACAGCGTGACGACAGCGCTGATCTCGAAGGTACGCAGCAGGATGCGGCCGAACACGCGCTGTTCGGGGTCGACGCGCTCGACGCTGCCTTGCGCATCGCGCCGCAGGTCGACCGAAGTCAGCAGGTAGTCGGGTGTCCAGCGAGCGCCATTCTTCGCGATGGCACGCCAGTAGGTGGCGTCGCCCCAGCGGTCGTCGAGCGCGAGCAGCTTGGCTTTGATGTCCACAGGCGTGGTGGCGCCCTCCAGCGGCAGGGCCTTGAAGGTGTTCATCACCAGCGAACGGGCGCCGGGTGTGTCGCTGTTAAGCCGCCGCGCCAGCGCGCCGGCGTCGGAGCTGTCGGGCAGCGCGGCCAGGTCTTTCGTGATGGCGGCGAAGGCGTCTGCTTCGGGCACGCCCTCGCGCTTCCAGTCTTGCAAGGCAGCGACGGTGCGCGGCAACGCATTGGCAACCTCGGGGTTCTCGACCGCGCGCTTCAGCAGCGTGGCAATGGGAACCAGAAAGGTCAGCAGCAGGAAGATCAGCAAGGGCAGCGTCAGCGAGAAAGCCCGCCATTTGCGCAACCGATCGGCACGCGCCAGCTGGCGCCGCAGCGCCAGCGGGTCGGCAATGCCGGGGAGGGCGAGGCTTGCAGTGGTCATGGTGAAGCCTCGCTTCTCTTGGCTCAGTTTCAGGTCAGTTGGTTGCCCACGAAGCGAAGCGCTTCTCCAGATCCTCGCCCTGGTCGGCCCAGAACTTGAGGTTCATCTGCAGCGCCTCTTTCGCGTTGGCCGGCGAGGTCGGGAGATTGTCGAGCACCTTGGCGTCGAGCTTGGCCAGCGCCTTGTTGTTGGTCGGGCCGTAGGCGATGTTCTTGGCGTACTCGGCCTGCGCATCGGCGGTGCTGGCGAAGGCGATGAACTTCAGCGAAGCGTCCTTGTTCGGTGCGCCCTTCGGAATGACCCAGTAGTCGAGGTCATAAATGCCGCCGATCCAGGTGATCTTGAGGTTCTTGCCTTCGCGGTTGGCGGCGTCGATGCGGCCGTTGTAGACGGTGGTCATCACCACGTCGCCGGCGACCAGAAACTGTGGCGGCTGCGCGCCGGCTTCCCACCACTGGATGTTGGGCTTGAGTTCGGTGAGCTTCTTGAACGCGCGGGCGGCACCGTCTTTGGTGGCCAGCACCTTGTAGACGTCGGCCGGCTTGACGCCGTCGGCCATCAACGCGAATTCGAGGTTGTAGCGCGCGCCCTTGCGCATGCCGCGCTTGCCAGGGAATTTCTTGGTGTCCCAGAAATCGGCCCAGGTCTTGGGTCCGTCTTTCAGCTTGTCGCCGTTGTAGGCCATCACGGTCGACCACACGAAGACGCCGATGCCGCATTCGGTGACGGCCGCGGGGTTGAAGTCGGCCTTGTTGCCGATCTTGCTGTAGTCGAGCTTCTCGAACAGGCCTTCGTCGCAGCCGCGCGCTACGTCGGGCGACTCGACCTCGACCACGTCCCACGTGACCTTCTTGGTCTCGACCATGGCCTTGATCTTGGCCTGTTCGCCGTTGTATTCGACCGCGACGACCTTGGTGCCGGTCTTCTCGAAGGGCTCGTAGTAGGCCTTCTTCTGTGCATTGGCGTTCGCGCCGCCGAAGTTCACGACGGTGATCTGCTGCTGCGCCAGGGCGGGCAGCGAACTCGCGGCCACCAGCAGCGCGGCCA
>Ga0307515_10005443_pt1 | contig 25801 bp, 7 predicted proteins | sample 17_EM_MG_FD_194513 | JGI IMG/M metagenome (GOLD analysis project Ga0307515, IMG submission 194513) | Populus trichocarpa ectomycorrhiza microbial communities from riparian zone in the Pacific Northwest, United States - 17_EM | ecosystem: Host-associated > Plants > Roots > Unclassified | place... | reverse complement strand
TATTATTTTTCAAATTAATACTTCTTTTATATTGAAATTATGAAATCAAATTATATAATAGTATTTCTTTTTTAAAAATAGATAATAATTAAAAATTTAAATTTGATAGGCATAAAAATAAAATTTATTATATATTTGATTTTATAAAAAATTACTACTTTTCTTATTCTAGTTTCAGGATAAAAGTTATATAATTCAATTCCAATCAATAAAAAGAAACTGGAATATTGATACCAAGTTGGGGGAAAAATAAAACACTATAAAATTATATAAAAAAATTAAGTTAAATTTTTTATGGGTAAGAGATATGTTAATATATTTATTCAAATACATATTATAATGATGGAATACAATAAAATTATGATAATATGGTTAAATTATTAAAAAATTGATTATATACAAATAATCAAATAACTACATTGTATCACCTACTCAGTATAGGAAATACGACTTATTTAATAGTAATGTTATTTTTTAAAAGATATTTTAAGTTTCGAAGAAAACACGTTAAAATCTAGAAACCTTGATATAAAAAAGAATCAAATTAAATTAAACAATTAGTGGAGGAAAAATTTCTCCAAAAAATACGTAATCCATATATATATATAACATGATTTTTTAAAAACATTTAATATAGTACTATTAACTTTTAATGTAATTCAAATATTATAATTTATTCCAATATTAGTATGTAATATTATTCTACCTCTTTAATAATAAGGATACCAACATAGTAAAATTTCAATAATATTACCCAATTATAATTCATAAATTACAAGCTAATCCCGTTTTTTGTTTTTAATTATACACCTGTTTAAACACTTGTAAAATCTTAAATATCAAGAATAACCATTTTAAAGCATAAAAATCAATAATGTACCTTGTTATTTTATTTTGACTATCAAAATTTTAAAAATATTATTTTAAACAAGAAAAAAATAAAAAATAAAAAATAAAAAATAAAAATAATATAATTAAATTAACATTTGTGAAATTATTAAATCAAGAGAAGCAAATCCAAACCAAAAACTCAAATAAAAAATTAACAGAAAGAAAAAAAATAAAAATATAATGAACCTAGAGATGGGGAGAGACAAAGACATATGCATAGACTTTATTAAAGGTCATTTGTAACTTTGTTCTAAACAATGTTTTAGTCAAATTTGAATTTTTATTTTTACTTAAAATTAATTTTTAAAAATGTTTTTGAATTTTTTTGATGTGCTAATGTAAAAAATAATTTTTAAAAAAATAAAAAAAAATTATTTTGATTACCACACTCTCAAACACCCATTTACTATGCTTTCTCCTTTTTCTCAAATTAAATCTATCCTCTTCTCATTATCCTCTTTCTTTAAAATTCCTTTAAAAACCCTTAAAAACTTTGTCAAGTTAATCACCCAAATAAAATTATCTGTACCATAAAATTAATTAAATTATTTTTGTGAAATAATTAAAAATGTTTTTCCCTTCTTTTTTTGTATAATCCTCCATTTCTCTCAATTATTCTCTTAATTGGGTTTTCTTTCTATTATTATTTTCCCCTGAAAACCTAAAAAAACTTATTTCTTTGAAGTTAATTTACTGGTTTTACATGCATACATACATGTATAATTATTTTATATCTTTGAAGTTAATTTACTGGTTTTACATGCATACATACATGTATAATTATTTTATAATTGTATTGACTTGATATATTTTTGGTAACAAAATTATCATTTATAGTAGACTTGAAAGGACCGTTGTAATTTTATTTTGATAAAAAAAATATTTTGATTTCCTCACGGAGAGTATGAATTGAACTTACTTGATTACTGGTTGTTGTATACCAAATTTATTTAGAGATGATCTAAATATTTATTCTATTGAAATTAATAAGTTTATAACCAAGTAAAAATTGGTAAATGGGCTTATATGCTATTGAGATTTTCATAATATTTTTTTTGAATTTGATTTTATTCTTGGTTATAAGTTTTGAAAAAACTAATTTCTCAATTAAGTATTTTTACTTATTAAAAATAATTTTTAATTTCTCTTTATTAATTTGAAATTCCTTTTGAATGACATTCAATTGAATGGCGTATTGCATTTCTCTTTGAGTGGGTAACATAGTAAGAGAATTTAATTTTTCTTGAACTTTAATAGTATAAGGAATACTAGTTTCAATAGTTTGATAATATGACTGAGGGATAGCTCTATTAAATTCTATACCTTAAAGATTTGAAGGTAGCTAGAAGGAATGCCACTTGTTGATTTTCTAGGGTTTAGGTTTGTAACTTTGATGGGGTCATGTCTAGCAAATTGAAAGATGATCTTGGTGTTTCCAAGCCGATCTTTTACGATTTATACTAGATTATTCCTAAATGGTAATGATCTATAAATACTTACTCGAGGTAATTCTCAACTATTTGGATGTGTGATTTGATCCCACTGGAATCGTTTAGGCACTTGATATTTGAATTATAAGGATTAACTTCTAAAAGGAGAGTATGATCTCTAGGTGGTTTTTTTAGGCTTTTGGAGCTTGAAGTATATTAGTCAGGGTCTTAATACTTAAATTTAAAGTTTTAATGATATTAAAGTCAAATAATGATACAGTAAAATTAGGGTAGCGATTGAAGTATACTAGTCCATTAGTAAGATTAGAGAAACTACAAGTAATGAGTTTGAAAAATTTATAAATCTAGCATCTCTTAAACACATGATTATTGGGGAGTTTAAGCCTAAATGATGAAGATATTTGACTGCAATTTGAACTAGATTTATATGAATTTTTCATGTCTTTTCTTAAATTTATCTATTTTATCAGGTTGAGTTAAATGAAGGATTTCTACTTGAGAATTGACTCGTAAGGTTTGTTCAATAGTTTTTATTAAATAATTCATCCATCTATCAAATGTTCCTATTTAATATATAATTTTCTTTTATTTTTCATGAATATTCTAGCAGAGTGAGTGAGCCCAACCATCAACAAATATTTCAAAAACTTTTACTATTTCAAATTCACTCTTCATGACTACTTAAATACTAAAAGATCAAATGATGAAACTATCATTATCAGATGACCTCATCGAAATAATTACTTAAAAACTTGATTAATTAGATATAAAAAATTCATCAAAATAAATATTTGTCATAAATCAAGATGAAAATGCTCAAAGTAAAATTAAAAATCTTATTGAGCAATCTCAACAATATCTTCTAATTAATAAAATTAAAAATCCTAGATTAAGCCAATATCAAAAACCTAAAATCATACACTACTACAACATACCAACACTTTTTTATATTCAAATTAAAGACTTACCTTATCAAACCCAAGCTCGACAATAAAAATATTTATGAATGAAATATAGATGGTTATAGAGAATACAATATCATTAACAAACTCCAAGAAATAGCAATGGCCGCTATGACATATAAATGTAAAAATCAATCAAACAAGAAAATTGCTCAAGCATTAGTCTTTGGCTTTACTAGCCAACTTAAAGGTTAATGAGATCATTATTATCTCACTAAAACTGATGAAGAACTCAAATTAAATGATGCCAAGGTAGAAAAAAAAAATACTTCTACATCTATTAAAATAAAAATATATTGTCTCAATTTAATATTCACTATCACTAAACAAACATTTCATAGGAGACCCTCAACAATTTCAAGAAAAATCATCTAAAATACTCTCAAATCTAACATATCCTGAACTTTAAAATTTTATATGGTAAGCTTTTTCAAAAGTTTTTGTTAGAAAAGATTGTCAATTTCCTTCCGAGAAGGAAAGATTTCTATCTAGACTCTCAAAGTTATTTGCCAAAAAGGTTAACTCTCAAGGATTGAGAATTTACATAATGGATCAATACCTTATGAAGTCCTATCATATGGAGATCTCATGACACATACCAATAATGAGGTATCATCCCTCTACATAGATCTTAAACTCAAGGAAAAAAAAATTTTCATGAAAGTAGAAAAGAACTAGGTTTATTATGTGCTCAAGGTTACGAAATTCTAATTACCCCTTCATGAAAGTACTATAAACAAATTAGAAAATAAAAATCAAAAGCCAAGCATTAGCAAAAACCTTTATACAAAAATAAAAAACTACAACTTCAAAACAATCAGCTTGTTGCAAATGTGGTTAAACAAGACACTATAAAAGTCAAAGCAAAATAAAAAAATAAATTCAAGAATTAAAAACCTAAGCTTATTATGTCTGTCAAAATATTTATAAATGGAATATAGACAGTTATAGAAGACAGAATGTCATTAACAAATATATAACACAATGTCATTAACAAATGTATATATATAAAACAATTATGGAAGCCAATATATATCCTAATCACCTAAATCATCCATTAGTTTGGGAAAAACGTTCTCTGCAAAATCCGTAATTCACATCTATAAAACATCATGACTTTCTCACACACCTCCTAAATAAAAAAAAGATATCAGCATAGTAAAAATTTTAGAGTACACCCAAATATTAATATTAATTCACAAACTATAGGATAATCCCCTTTTTATTCTTAATTATATGCCTATTCACAAACTATATGCATTTCAAGAATAAGCTTTTTAAATCATCATAAACTCGAATAGTAAGACTTGTAGTTATTTTATCTCTAAACTTTAACTCCACCGAGCGAAAGGATTCATAAATATTTATCCATATATGTGAATCATAATTTAAATCAGCAGGAACCTATATAAAATTTTTGTTGACACCAAACATGTTTATTTGGAAGTGTGGTTGTGGTTACTTTTCAAAGTGTTTTTTTACTTAGAAATATATTAAAATAATATTGTTTTATTTTTTAAAAATTATTTTTGAAATCAGCGCATCAAAATGATCTAAAAACACAAAAAATATTAATTTAAAGTAAATAAAAAAATAAAAATTTTTTAAATTTTTTTAAAAGTGCATTTGAAACACAAAAACAAACAGGGAATTCATTTTATTCATGGGATATGAATAGATTTTATACAAAAAGATGACTTCTTCAAATAAAAGAGTTTATAGATATTGTAATAATGATAAAAATTATTGTATAAAAAGAAATTGCAATTTTATAATGTTAAAATATAAATTTTAGCCTTTGAAATTTAATAATGATCTAGAAAATTTATTTTTCTCTCAATTTTCCAAGATTTTTTAATTAATTATAGGCAGTTATCAAATGTTAATAATAAAAATACAAAATATTTTACCTTTGGAAAACTAGTTTTATATTAAAACAAAAACTCCAAGCAACTCATTTTATTTTCTTTAATTAAAAAAATCTATTCGCATAAAAAAGGAAGCTCTCATTCCTTTTTTTTTTAAAGGAAAATATGAACTTTTTGTTTTTATAAAAATATGAAGAAATGTTGTTTCAATTTCTACATATGCTTATACGAAAATTAAGAGTTTTTTTTACATTTTCTTTTTGAAATTGTAGTGATATCTCTATGTATATACGTTCATAATTTTTAATTCTTATAAAATTATAATTATTCTATATATAAATTAAAAATATAGAAAATAAGATATTTTAATTAATAATTACTATCCAATTTTGTACAAGAAATATTTATATTTCGAGTATCAAAATCTAATTTAATCAAATAAACATGTTGTTTTTAATTTTTATTAAAATTAAATAAACTTATTAAATGTTAATAGAAATATATGTAATATATAGTTGAATAATATAAACAGTAAGCATGTGATAAGAAAACTAATTTATCTAAAAATAAATATTCCAGATAACACGTGTAGGGTGTCGAAAGGGAATGAGTAAATAATTGTATGAACGAGCGAGTATAAGTTAGAAATAACTCCTCCAAGTTTGTCTTTCCCGCGGCTATTAATGAGCCATCTCTGAACCACTTTAACGTACACACAAGAAGCGACTCTCACTGGAGATGAGGAAGGGAGAGAGAGCAAGCCATTAATGCGAAGCTCAACTACCAATCTTGTGCACTACAAGTAGTTCACATTGACACACACACTCTTACACAATAAGCACAGCTCACTTTGTCTCTCTCTCTCTCTCTCTCTCTCTAAATGAGTAATGTAGGGTTCTGTTTGTTTGTTTGGATTGGTTTGTTTTAGATCTAGAAGCGATCTGATTTTTTGTTATTATAAGTGAAATGTGGAATTCGGCTGAAAATGCGTTTACGAGAACGGCGTCGTTTAGGGAGGGGGGAGAGGACGAGGAGGCGCTTCGATGGGCGGCGCTCGAGCGCCTGCCTACTTATGCTCGAGTACGGAGAGGCATTTTCAAGAATGTTGTTGGTGATCATAAAGAGATGGATCTAAGTGAGCTCGGGGCACAAGAGCAGAAGCTCGTGCTTGAGCGCTTGGTTAGCTCTGTCGATGAAGACCCTGAGCGATTCTTTGACAGGATGCGAAAGCGACTTGATGCGTACGTAAAATCTTCTTCTCTTGTAACGGTTTTCAGAAAACATCAGTGAAAAGAATTGAAGAGGTTTTCTTTTTTATTTGATTTTGATGAGTTGTAGGTTTTGGTAATTAGTTGATCAGTTTTGGATATATGGTCTTTTGGTAGTTGAAACGAACTTACAATAAGACCTTAAGTGAGCTAAGCGAGTCCACCTAACCTAATTCATACGAGTCAGATTTTAATTATGCTTCACTGCATGGATTTTTTTTATAAGAAAATATATATATCTAGAATATTAATTACTTTTCAGTTTTCACATTTGTTAATTAGAGATCTATGGCCGGGGATGCATATTCTATAATGGTAAATTGTGTGGAGAAGGCGAGAAAGGTTTGCAACTTAGAATAAGATAAATACATTTTCAGGATTATATATATAAAAATACCAAGAATTTTGTTGATCATAGAGATACAAGAGACTACTAAAAGAAATCGAGGAATTTGATATATATAGAAAATGAGTGAAATGAATGTGTTTTTTGAGGATATAAACCATTGCTTTCACTCGTCTAAAACTCTCAAAAAAAAAAAAAAAAACAAAAAAGTAAGCCAATATTAATTGCTTATTGGGTTTGATTCTTCTGAACTAAACTGATCATAACTGATTGTTTTAACTTCAACATAAATTATCTTAATTTTTTGGGTGGACACTTGCTATCTTCGATTAATTTGTTATGATTTTCACAGAGTACGTTTGGAATTTCCAAAGATTGAGGTTCGTGTTCAGAATGTGACTGTCGAATCTTTTGTCCATGTGGGAAGTAGGGCCCTCCCAACCATCCCCAACTTTGTTTTCAACATGACCGAGGTATAATAATCTTAGTTAAGAAGCTTGTTCGTATACTTTTTCCTTAATTAAGACCAGAGATCTCGTTCTTTGGCTATTTCTCTTCTTGTTCAATAATTTTGAATTTCATATAATCTATTTGTATCTACGTTTTGATCAAAAGGCGCTTTTAAGGCAATTGCGGATATATAGAGGAAACAGAAGCAAGCTAACCATTTTGGATGATGTTAGTGGGATTATAAGGCCTTCTAGGTATTCAAGTTTTGAGTTTACATGAGTGGGATCGGTTGGTTATTTTTGAGTCGCATTCTTTCTCTCTGGTCTTAGGTATAAGTGTTATTTTGTAGATTGACCCTCCTATTGGGGCCTCCAAGCTCTGGAAAGACAACACTACTCTTAGCTCTTGCTGGACGTCTTGGAAATGATTTGCAGGTACTAGGATTTTGTTTATCTTACAAGTAATTTAAATAGGATGACTTCTGCTGCAGCTCTCCCATGCCCGAACCTCTGCCGGGTTGACATGATAGGTTTCTTGTAATAATAAATGAAATAATTACATACTAGCTTAATTTATACCTTTTTTTCAATGGAGCATATGGATTTTATTTTCGTTCAATGCACTTTTTTTTTTTTTTAAATCTCAATATCTTCCATCAAATATTTTTATTATTTGATGATGTTACTTTTAAATAGTTACCGGTACTTCAACTTTCATTTTAAATCAATCAAGTATATGATTGTTTTTTGGATTTTGATGCACATACTTTTTTTATTATTAAAATCAAGTACTTTTTTAAAAAGTACTTAATTGGAACAATAAAAAAAATTAGTGATATTTGATTTTTTTTAAAAAAGTTAAGAGTAGTCAAACGTTGAAAAAAAGTATAAGGTTGGTATAATAGAAGTGCTAGTGTAAGCACGTCGAGCAACTTTGGACTCTCGTATTGTCAAGGTATCATTTCATCAATGGAGCTATGCTGCATGATGAAGATGGACCAAATTTTGAGGGCCTATGCAAATATACATCTATTGCATGGAGAATCACGTTCTCTTTCAGCTATGGAATCATGTGATGATGTGCTTTCCAGTTACATAGGATTGAAAGTAATATCTGTGGTTCCATTAATGTGATATTCTCGCTGAATATCTTCTTGTCTTGTTGCTTATTCACTCTGCATTGCAATTGAAGATGTCTGGGAAAATTACTTATAATGGACACAGTCTAAATGAGTTTGTTGCTCCGAGGACTTCGGCATATGTCAGTCAGCATGATTGGCATGTGGCTGAGATGACTGTAAAAGAAACTCTAGAGTTTGCAGGATGCTGCCAAGGTGTTGGTTCCAAATATGGTAAGATTTAAAAAATCATATCTATGGCTGTGCTGCTTTATTTGTTTTCTTCTTTGTCCCCTTTTTTTCACCCGAATCCCCTTAGCTATTGTCACCTAAGACCTATCCCAAAAATTCACACCTGCACCTACTTATGAATATACGAACTAAGATCTCAGTGCCCAATTACCTAGATGCTGACAAAGACGCTTGTATCAGATATGCTTTTGGAGCTTGCAAGAAGAGAGAAGTTCGCAGGGATAAAGCCTGATGAAGATCTTGATATATTTATGAAGGTACTCATAATTTGTAAACTTGTTCCAGCCAGTTTTTCTTGCCTAATAATTTGTTGCTGATTGGGTTGGATCTTCACTATATATTTTTCTCTCCAGTCATTAGCTTTGGGGGGACAGGAGACTAACCTGGTGGTGGAGTACATAATGAAGGTACTCTCTAGATCCTGGTTAATGTTTATGTATACATTAATCCTGGTGCAGTTATATTATTTATAAAGTCCTTACTCTTTATGGGTACACAAATCTTTTATATTGAAAAACTCAGTCCATCCTCTTAATGATAGTTTTGGAAGAGAAAGCCTTCTTGTTATTTGTATGTATTTTTAAAGTTTTTTCAATAATATTCTTGAGAACCATAGAACTTTACTCTCTAGCATGGAAATGTAGTCAATGATGTTGACTATCTTAGATGTTTGAAAGGGTAATAATATAGACTGCTAAAACTGTTTCTTGTGCATGCTTTGTGCAGAAATTTACTATCTCAAAGTAGCATAGAAATAATAGTATTGAAAAGTAATGTGAAACTGTTCTTTCGAACATGGATTGAACTTATTGATAAACTGAGTTTATTTAAAAAGAGAACATCTACCAACAAGTCTGTACAAGTCTTCTTTTGGACTGCTGCTGGTTATCATTGTTTTTCTAATTGTTTTGAAGCTCCAACAACTATATTATTTTCTGATTCAATTTGTGTCAAAATTATCCTGCATTCTTCTGTCAGTGGCCTGTTCATACCAATTGGAGTATGCGATGCTTCAGGTCTTATTTATGCCAGTATGCCCACATAATCAAGAAAACAGAAAACAAATGTTAGCCTGTTGTTCTAAGAAGCTCTTAGCATAGCATCCTTGTTTTTCCATTGAAGTTTGGTTCGGGTTGGGAATAAGCAATTGGAATCAATAATTCTGCTATTTTCTAAATGAAATGTTGTATGCTGGAACTTTTGACGTGTAATTTTATTTGCTCAGGATTAACCATCCATACAGATACTAGTTTGGGTAAAAGTTATTAGCAATTGGGAGGTGGTTAAAAAGGAAAAATGCCTCTTAAATGAAGCATGGGACATTGTTTAGCATGTATGGAGCAAATTTATCTTGCAAGTAGTTGCTTAGAATCATCCCTAAAAACTTTTCTGAAGTACTAAAATATATCTGACAAAGATTTTAGGTTTGGACATATGTGCTGACACATTGGTTGGTGATGAAATGCTTAAAGGGATCTCGGGGGGGCAGAAGAAGCGACTTACAACAGGTCTATATATTGACTGACCTCTGTTTATTTATTTATTTTTTTTCCTTTGGGTTGTGGTTTCGTGTGTGCCAGAATGCTATATATACATCTGTGTTTGATTTTCAGGTGAATTACTAGTTGGTCCGGCTAGAGTGCTGTTCATGGATGAAATATCCAACGGGCTCGATAGTTCTACTACATATCAAATCATCAAATATTTAAGGCATTCAACCCGTGCACTTGATGGTACCACTGTCATTTCTTTGCTGCAACCTGCACCCGAGACATACGAACTATTTGATGATGTTATGCTCTTATGTGAGGGCCAGATTGTTTACCAGGGACCCCGTGATGCAGCTCTAGATTTCTTTTCATCTATGGGATTTAGCTGCCCTGAGAGAAAGAACGTGGCAGACTTCTTGCAAGAAGTAAGTAGTAAAGAGCTTGGATGTGAGTTTATTCTCCATTATTGTTATATTTATCTTATTGTAATTCATTATACAGGTTATTTCAAAGAAGGACCAAGAGCAGTACTGGTCTGTTCCCAATCGCCCTTATCGGTACATACCTCCGAGGAAGTTTGTTGAAGCTTTTCACTCATTTCTTGTTGGTCGAAGTTTGTCTGAGGAACTGGCAGTTCCTTTTGACAAACGTTACAATCATCCAGCAGCTTTGTCAACTTCTAAGTTCGGTGTAAAACAGAGTGAGCTTTTCAGGATCTGCTTTAACTGGCAGAAGCTTCTAATGAAACGGAATTCATTTATATATGTATTCAAATTTATTCAGGTAATGTTACTGCCTTTTTGGCTGAAATCTCAAAATTCTTTTTTGGTGATAAGCGAAATGATTTCTTTGGGCTTGATAGAAAAAATAATTAATGTTAACTTCTTGACGATGAGAGCTGGTTAATAATCACTCCCTTTTATTTGTTAGACTTTTTAATGTATTCTTCTTCCATTCTCTCAGGAAGATGGATGTGGTTATGATTTTACCTATTTACTACTAGTTTATACAATTTCTAAGAATTATTTTGCAGCTTCTTCTTGTTGCATTGATCACAATGAGCGTTTTTTTCCGCTCAACCATGCATCGTGACACGATTTATGATGGAGGTTTATTTGTTGGGTCCATATACTTCTCCATGGTCATTATTCTTTTTAATGGCTTTACGGAGGTTTCAATGCTGGTAGCCAAGCTTCCAGTGCTCTACAAGCATAGGGATTTGCGCTTCTACCCCAGCTGGGCATACACACTTCCTTCTTGGGTCTTAAGTATTCCAATTTCACTCATGGAATCTGGTCTCTGGGTGGCAGTCACATACTATGTGATTGGATATGATCCTAATATTACCAGGTATATTAAAATCTTTCATGGATTTTTCTTCCAGTTTTGATGTTTGCTTGGAATGTATTTTTTTATTTTAATTTGTTAATCTGCTATAGTTTTTGGCAGTAGTTTGTAATTTTAGTGCTGCAATCTGCAGATTTTTTCGGCAGTTTTTGTTGTATTTCTTTCTGCACCAAATGTCTATAGCTCTCTTTCGTGTAATTGGATCCTTGGGCCGTCATATGATAGTTGCCAACACCTTTGGATCTTTTGCTATGTTGGTTGTAATGGCTCTTGGAGGATACATCATTTCGAGAGGTAATCAATGTTTTGCTGGATTTATGGTTATTTTCATTCCATTTTATTTACTCTTTTTGTTTGCTGTGACAGATTATATCCCAAGCTGGTGGATATGGGGTTTCTGGGTTTCTCCTTTGATGTATGCTCAAAATGCAGCATCAGTGAATGAATTCCTTGGGCATTCTTGGGATAAGGTTGTTATTATATGATCATCTGTTTCCATCTTCCTTAGAAATCAACTAGTTACATTGGCTTTTACTCTAAGTTGGTTTTTTCAAAAACTATTTTCCTTCAATTGTTAATTTACTTATAAATGAATGTTCAAAAAGTTTAATTATTGATTGTTGATTTTGACTCAAGGTTCATTGACTCTAGGAAACATGGAAGTATATTTTTGATACTAGCGTTACAAAGCATATTGTTTGATTGGAAGTATTGTGCTTAGTTAACAATTCTGACTTGCGGGAATGATTTTTAGGAGGAAAAATGGATAGGGTGAAGGATGAATTGGGTAAAATGGAAGGAGGGAGAGGAGAAAGGATGGATGGTCACTCATCCATCTAGTTTTTTTGTGAGCTATGAGAGTCAACCCATCCAATTACAAAGGAGAGGAAGAATGAAAATAATTGGGAGGATTGAAAATTAGTAGTGAGGAAGGACTGCAAGTGACATGGATCCTTCGGTCCTTTCTTGCATCTCCATCCTTCTTGCCAAAGCGAATTCCCAATCCCTCCCCTCATTCATATCCTTCTCTAGTCCATCTTGACAAACATACCTTTGAAGTTATTTTTTTTTTAGTTACGACCCACTGTAATGTTCAAGTCAAGTTAAATGCAATCTTATTTAGTTCAGCATGATAATTATGTATAGACAAATAAAAAAATGAACCATGACGAGCCATTAACTGCGGTCAGAGCAAAACTATGTGAATATATATGAATCCTTTCCTGTCAATTTCTTTTGGCTATGCTCGAGATATGTCTATTTGTTGAAAGGAAAACCTTTTTTTTTTTTTTTTTTTATGATAACCTTGAGGTTACCCCCTCTTAACATGTGGAGCTCCTAAATCCAAAATGCAATCGGCTTGGGTTTAGCACCTTGTTCATCTAATTAATTTCTATTAATTAAGTGAGCATTCATGCTTTGAAAATATAAACTCATTATTCTTTCTTGTTTGGTGATGTAGAGAGCTGGGAACAACACAGACTTTTCATTAGGTGAGGCACTACTGAGAGCACGCAGTTTATTTCCAGAAAGCTACTGGTATTGGATTGGAATTGCTGCTCTGCTTGGATATACAGTTCTATTCAATCTTCTGTTCACATTCTTCCTAGCATACCTTAATCGTAAGCCATCACTATTTTGAGAACAGTTTTCTAATCCTGTGCTTCCTTTGCATTGATTGTCCAAACAAACAAGTAGAGAGGTAATCACACCAAGGTCTTTGTTATTGTTTAACAGCTTTGGGGAAGCATCAAGCTGTGGTTTCCAAGGAGGAGCTGCAAGAGAGAGACAAGAGAAGGAAAGGAGAAAATGTTGTTATTGAACTGAGGGAGTACTTGCAGCATTCTGGCTCACTGAATGGTTAATAACTTTATTCTGGATTTGTTTTCTTCTAATTTCTAGTAAATATCAACCACAACTGAATGTTTGAAGTGTTTATTAATTGTAACTTCTGGCAGGAAAATATTTCAAGCCGAGAGGCATGGTTCTACCATTTCAGCCTCTTTCCATGTCTTTCAGCAATATCAATTACTTTGTGGACGTCCCTGTGGTGTGTAAATTCCTCCTCCCATGTATGTAATAAGTTTTCTGGAATATTTTGGAAAGGAAAATATCTCATCCTGGTATCTTTCCAGGAGCTGAAGCAACAAGGGATAGTAGAAGACAGATTGCAGTTGTTGGTTAATGTTACTGGAGCATTTAGGCCTGGTGTGCTTACAGCACTGGTTGGAGTCAGTGGTGCTGGAAAAACCACCCTCATGGATGTTTTAGCTGGTAGAAAAACTGGAGGGATCATAGAAGGGAACATACATATATCTGGTTATCCCAAAAAGCAAGAGACGTTTGCAAGAGTTTCTGGTTACTGTGAGCAAAATGATATTCATTCTCCATGTTTAACTGTTCTTGAATCGCTTCTTTTCTCGGCCTGGCTTCGGTTACCAACAGTAGTTAACATGGATACACAGCAGGTAATTATAAACATTTTTGTGCTATTTGATGTGTTTGGTAAAACATGACATTGTGAGGGTTGAACTTTTCAGGCATTTGTTGAGGAGGTTATGGAACTTGTGGAGCTTACTCCATTAAGTGGAGCACTGGTTGGTCTACCTGGAGTCAATGGTTTATCAACAGAACAACGGAAAAGGTTAACAATTGCTGTTGAATTGGTTGCTAACCCATCCATAGTGTTCATGGATGAGCCCACCTCAGGGTTGGATGCAAGAGCTGCAGCCATTGTGATGAGAACTGTGAGGAATATAGTAAACACTGGACGGACAATTGTTTGCACAATCCATCAGCCAAGCATAGACATTTTTGAATCCTTTGATGAGGTATTCATTTTCTTTTTAATTGGACAATATATAAACTGCATTGATCCGGTGCCACATGACATACCAATAGCTTGAATAGAGTTGTTAAATGCTTCTCTTCTTAAAGATCTGTCCACGCTTCAATTAGATTGGTGAAAAGACTAGAGGCATTAAAAGTTATATTGTTCGTAATATATTTGTCAATATGCTGATCATCCATGTCTTTCTTTACAGCTTTTGTTTATGAAGCGTGGAGGAGAGCTAATATATGCTGGTCCTCTTGGCCCAAGGTCTTGTGAGCTCATCAAGTATTTTGAGGTCAGATTACACATTTTTATTCCTCTAACATATATGATATGTGGCTTGTTTGTGCTACATATCAAATTTGAACTTGGCTGTATTCATCCATATGCTATACACAATTGTTTTGTAGGCAGTTGAAGGAGTGCCAAAGATTAGACATGGATATAACCCTGCTGCCTGGATGCTTGAGGTTACTTCTTCAGCGGAAGAAACCCGTCTAGGTGTGGACTTTGCTGAAATTTACCGAAGATCAAATCTACATCAGTACGTCCAGTTCCCAGAACTTTTAGTTTTTATTCAATTTGATGGACTGCCCCTATTCTCTCTCCTCCTTTCTAGCTCATGAAATTTTGATGTCTTCTTTTGTTTCAGACGTAATAGGGAGTTGGTTGAAAATTTAAGCAAGCCAAACAGTAGTGCGAAAGACTTGAACTTTCCAACCAAGTACTGTCAGTCATTTTTTGACCAGTTATTAGCCTGCCTTTGGAAGCAAAATCTATCTTACTGGCGAAACCCACAATACACTGCAGTCCGCTTCTTCTATACTGTGATCATTTCATTAATGCTTGGGACAATATGTTGGAGATTTGGTTCCAAAAGGTTTTCTGCTTAAACTTTGTTAAAGCAATCTCTCATAATTTTATGATTTCTTGCACATTGAATGACGTTGGGGTGCAATCATGCTTGGTTACTTTTGGTATTGCAACTGCACAATTTACTACTGTACTTAAACATTTTCTAATGATCTATTTGCTAAAGAGGATGATGATGTAAAATCAATCAAGTACATATTCTTTTACCGGGTCCACATTGGGAATTTGTTTCCAATTCTGCATAAACTCCCTGAAGCTTGGAAGAAATTTGAATTTTTTTATTGTTCCTCCCCCTTTATTCTGCACCTTTGTTTCCACTTGATTGCTGTAGCTAGTTTCAATCACATGAACTTTTAATGGCTACAGTCCCCTAGAAGCGTTTAGAAATCAGAGCAATTTTATTTAACACTGTTAGAAGGTTGATATGCGCACAAAACTATATGATATGGATGTGGGTCTAAAGGTGCTGTAATCGTAAGCAACAGAAATATAAGACAAGTCTTGCAAAGCAAAATTGGTGACTTATGATCGTGATGAAAAGAACCTCTATTAATTGTGAGAAAGAGGAGGGATCTTTACCCCTTTTCATTGATAAACAATTTTGAACTGTTGTTTTTGTTTTTCTATTAGTTTGTTCTCTCATTATCAAATTTCACATTTCCTTGGTCTAGAATTTAATTACGTTATATATCATATTTTAACATTTTAATACTTTTCTTCCAGGGAGAATGTGCAAGAATTATTCAATGCAATGGGATCCATGTATGCGGCTGTCCTATTTATTGGAATAACCAATGCATCTGCTGTTCAACCTGTTGTTTCTGTTGAAAGATTTGTTTCATATCGAGAGAGAGCTGCAGGGATGTACTCAGCTCTACCGTTCGCCTTTGCGCAGGTTTCGTTACTGGCCTTGTTTCCACCTTCCAAGTAAAAATACCTCTTGATTGTTCAAAAACGACCATTGAATTTCTTTCCTGTGTACAGGTTGTTATTGAATTCCCTTACGTGTTTGGACAAACAATTATATACTGCACAATTTTCTACTCCATGGCATCATTTGACTGGACTGCTTTGAAGTTTATTTGGTACTCTTTCTTCATGTATTTTACCATGCTATACTTCACCTTTTATGGAATGATGACGACAGCACTCACACCAAATCACAACGTGGCTTCCATCATTGCTGCTCCATTTTATATGCTTTGGAACCTTTTCAGTGGCTTTATGATTCCTCACAAGGTAAAGAACTAGTTGTTATTCAAAGCTTTTCGAATTGCGTGTCTAGCTTGATTCCCTACGTGCTCCTTGTATTTGGAGAGACAGGCAAAAATGGGAAAGAACTTGCATCTTGCAATTATTTTTTTGATTTCAGTCTTGGCATTTTTTGTCCATTGCTGGAGAGGTCACCTAATAGTGCAGAATGTACCATGTACCAGCGCCTCTAAATTGTTATAACCACTAACCACTCACTTCTCATTGATGGAAAGTCATATATTCGGAGGATGACTGCTGAATATCCGAGCCTGCCCTTCCAATGAGCATCTTTGAGTTGTTTGATTGATGGTTCATATTGCAAATGCATGCTATCAGCTAATAGAAGTGGTTTTCCAGCATTGATTTAAACCTGAATGCCATGATTAAAAAAAAAGAAAAAGACCCTGGACTATTTGCTATATCCATTACTAGTTCTACTTTTCTAAATCTGTTGATTTATTTGCTGTGAACAGAGAATTCCCATATGGTGGAGCTGGTACTACTGGGCAAACCCAATAGCCTGGACTCTTTACGGTCTCTTGATTTCCCAGTATGGCGATGATAATAAACTAATGAAGCTCTCCGAAGGGGATCGCTTGTTGCCTGTGAAGCAAGTTCTTCAGGAAGTGTTTGGATACAGGCATGATTTCTTAGGTGTCGCTGGTCTTATGGTGGTTGGATTCTGCGTGCTTTTTGGAGTGATTTTCGCTTTTGCAATAAAAGCCTTCAATTTCCAAAGGAGATAACAAGGTGACTATGTTCGCAAGTGATAAAAATCTTGCACCTAATTGTTCATGCAGCGTGCCAAAGCTAAAAGAAGAACACGCTAAACTTGGGCGGGGGAAGTAGAGTGTTGCCAAGACGACTGGATTTAAATAAAACAGTAAAAGCAAAACCCTAAATTCAAATCCAACGTTACAAATAGGAATATCCGTATATGTTGATGCCGACATTATAGCAGCCCCCTCAGATTTTTATATGAATATGACTTTAATGGAATGATTTATTTGTTTTAATCATCTCGAAAATAAATTCTTACTTGTTGGTGTAAAACAGTATTGGCTTACACTGTGCGTCCAATTTCTTAACAATAAATATTTACTGAACTGTAGTTGCATCATTGAACTGTAGTGCTTGTACTGACATTTTCTGTTCACTGTTAATATCACACGCATGTTTGTGAACATGGTAGCTAAATAATCCCTGTTTATATTATTTTTAGGAGGTCGAGAAAGTGCTTGGGACAGTAAGCTAGGCATGAGAGAATTTGAGCATCTTGGACGGGTGAATGATAAAAATAGAGTTTTTAAATACTGGCAGGCAAGCTAAAACAGTGCGGAACTTCTCGCCCTGCAGATTAAAACGAAAGCTTAAACTGTAGTAATGGATGAGAGTCTTCCATAGGAGATGTATTTTTTAGAAAGGTATTAAAATAATAATGTTTATATTTTTTAAAAAATTATTTTTAACATTAAAACAATTTAAAAATATGAAAAATATTAAAAAATAATTTTAAAAAATAATTTTCTTAAAACACTGTTTGAAACAATTTAATTAAACTATGCAAAAATTTTAAATAACATCCTAGAAGCAGTAGTGGACACGTGTCAGTCCAACTGGCGTTGCAGTATTAAATTTGATCATATTGCACTGAACTAATAATTGACCAGCCTCTGCTTGCCTACTCAAGAAATAAATAACAAATGCACTGAGGGTCTTGGCCTGGCGGTGGGAGGGGCTTGTCTTCTTCTGCTGCTACTGGGTTCGAGTCCTTATATGCATGCCTGTCATCCCTGTGGTGCCTTACATGCCCACTGGGTTTGCAGGGTGTTCAGTGAGCCGTGAGATTAGTCGTGGTGCACGCAAGCTGGCCCGGACACCCACGTAAATAAAAAAAAGAAATAAATAACAAATGTTAATCATGTTAGTTTGTTTTTAATGTTTATTAATTTGAGTTTTTTTAGATTATTAAAAATTTATATTGTCATTAATTTCATGGGATTATTATAAGTTGATTTAGACATTTATGTTAATAAAAAGAAAAAGAAAAAGAAATAACAAGTGTACAGTGGTCCATTCCATTTCAAATGTAACCATTTCTGCCCACATGCTTATCCACTCGCCTATTTTAGGGGAGAAAAATAAAACCACAGAGATGCTAGTTTGTCACAATCATCATTTCTAATCTTAATAATAATCGTGCATGTAATATATTTATAAGTAATGCCATATAAACAGATTTAATATAAGATTTCCATACAAACATATGTCATGTTTTTCTTATTACTTATTTACTGACATATAAATATGCATGTGAATTCAATATATAAAAAAAGTGTTCTTAAATCGTTTCCATGCATAAAATTCAAGAAAAAGAAATCTTAAAAAGTATGAAATTCAAACCTAATTGAAATTGTAAGAAAAATAAAGGTGAAAGAAAACAATAAAAATAAGTAAATCAAGTTATAAAAGAAAGCAAGTAAATACACGAAAGAAAGGTAAATTGAATGAACGAAATTACATTTGTGGGGCTAGTTATAGCACTTGAATGACTCTATTTATATTTGTACAGGATATTAAATTCCTAGTAATATCTTAAACTTAATCCTATACAAATTGTTCATGTAAGATAAAGAGATTAAATAATGAATTTTAATACAAACAATACTCTAACTAAAGCATTCCTCCCTTTATGATAGACATATAAATTTTAATTTGTTATGTAACTCTAACTAGTTACATAAATGATTTCTATCTCTATATATTTAGAAATTTTAGTTGATTACATAAACTTTTTTTATTGATCCTTTCATCATAGTCAATTACGTGACTCCCTTTTTGTGGTCGATCAGTTCCTTCTTATTGATCGTTGTCTTGTCTTCTTTATTTATGTTTGATCATAAACTTGTTAGTCGATCATATTATTCATGATCAATTTCATCTTATCTTTTCATGTACAATAATGAACAAGTATTATTTTTATCTAATTAACCCTAGTAATGACACCGCTAAATTATATTTTTTTATGGCTCGATGCTACTATTGTGGACATTGGCTAGCATAACATAATGCAACAACACTTTGGCAAAGAATGGAAATGTCAGAAGGTTTTGATAAGATTCAATTGTCTAAAATACAAAAATATTGTTGGCTATCATTTCTCTATTTCATATTTATATGCAGGAACTTGATGATTTTCTAGGTTTTATTCAACAAAAAAATAAAGAAGTTCATAAGCATTTGAAAATTCTAAAATGTCTTCTCATCTTTCATATTATATTTACGAATTACAATACTTGTATCTTTCTACAATTGGAACTTAATGATTATTTTGGTCTTATCACCTTGGGATACCAATGAACAAATAAAAAGATGAATTTGTTCAGAAACTAGAACCTTTAAAATATATATGGAAATATAAACTAGATGGAGAAACTTAGGATTGACTTTAGAAATAATTTTTTTCCTAGGCTTTTCTACTATTGTAACAAAAAATATGTGTCCTTTTTATACTTCTGACTATTTCATAGTTTCTTTTAATGAAATCCAACTTATTTTCACCTTAGTATATTAATTCTTGAACAAAAAAGTTCTAGGTAACAATTTTTGAACAAAACTGTTTTTTTAGCTTAAACTACTAATTATACTAAACTAACAACTCAAATATTTTTTATAATAGAGAAATAGAAATTTAATTTGTATTATGAAAAATAGCCTAACTCATATTAGTGCATTGTATTTGAAACTAAATAGAAAATAATCTTGCGTTAGTCTTTTATTCTTTAAACAATATTACTCATCTATATTGACTTATAATACTTTAAATAGTAACTTAAATGCATGTTAAAAGTCGAGAAAAATAAATTCAAACTAATAAACAAAATCAAGCCTAAGCATTAAACCTTAAGCACAAACAATGTGTTTAGAGTAATATCGTTCCTGTGATCTTTTGACTGATCTTATAATTCGTATAAAAGTATCAACTTTTAGTGTTGTCTTCATATAAGGGTAATAACTATTTAAATATTAATTATTGATCAATCAATAGTGCATTTATATAGCTTGATTTACTGATGATATACACCTATTTTCAGAACTTTTGCTATCATATATGGACCCTCCCATTTAGGAGACCTTTTGCTATATTTTCTTATGTTAGTATTGTGATGCTTGTTTCTTTATTTAAGAATTTTAGGTGGTACCCTAGCACATTGGATAACTTTATCCTTTTTTTTTTGACATCTAGTCTTACCTTGGCATTTGGTCTACTATTCACTTCTTTAGCTCTTGGATTATTATTTTTCATAGACTTCTTGTCTATCTTAGCAATAACCTTATCTATTTTTCTAGAGATCTCTTTAGTAATCTATCTCTTTAATAGATCATAGTCTATTACAACCTTTTGATATAAATTTGATGTATAGGTAAGAACTCTCTCTATTTTTTCTTTAAGGAATTATATCATTTTATGATTATGTTTTTTTTAAATAATGATAGTTAATCATCATTATTGGTTTATATAGGATTAAAAGCAATCTTGTTTATCATACATTGAATTTGGGTGCTATTTGAAGATGTTTATTATAAACTGTTTTATTGGTCTATTCAACATCCAAAGTCTTTTTCTTTGGTAAAATGTATGGTTATGCATCATCTCCTCTTACTAAGGTGTTTAGGTGTTACATTCTTCTAGACTGAGTTTTGGACAACTATACTTGTTTCATCTCCATTCTAAATCTAAAAGATATTGATCGTTGATGATAATATCCTCATCCTCCTTATTATTTGGTTTGGATAATTTATGTTGTGGTTGGTGTTTACGCTTGTCATTGTAATCTTGTCTTTCAAGCCTAAATATTTTAGAATGCCACTAAGTTGTTATTGAATCAGCATTGCCTCATATTTTTTTTCACCCCTTAGGATTTATAATAGTATATGTACCTTTTTCTATTCCTAGTATTCGTGATCGATTCTGACATTTATCGTGGTTGATCAGGCATTACCTTTTATAATTCACCATCATAAAAGAGTCTTTATAAATTATAGATAATCATTGTAGTTGTTACCATAGGGTACAAATCATTATCCACTTTCATCATTTTTATAGAAAAAGATTATGACCCATTTCTAATGCCTTGTGAATCTGGTTCATGAAGAGAACATAATTGTTAGTGTCATGTCCTTATAAATTATTTCCTTAACTATTTTGATTTCATAGGAGTGTTCTTTGTTTCCTTCAACCATTTTGATATCTTTTATATTTTTTATACTAAGTTTATCAGCCTATTTAAACTTTCTTACTACGTCAATTTCAAATATTCTTCCTTCTTTAAATTTATAACTGATACAAGTTATTGCTGGACTCATTCTAACTCTTTATTAGAGTTTGAGTTAGTCATTGAATGAGTGTTTGAGACTTTATTCAAATAGCCAACAAAGTATGCTTTTTTTAACGGCTTTTTTTTGGTTTATTTTACCAATATCTTTTCATAATAAGCATTATCAACTATTAGGATGTAGATGTCTAAACATCTAATATTTATGAATTGTTTCCTTATGTTCCACTATATTCTTTCTAGAATGATTTTAATACACTTCTGCTTTATAATATATATAGTGCACTTAGTTTTGAATATCGTAAATTGAAGGTCATAACTCTTAATTGACTCTCTTAGGTCTTGAACAATCTTGGGTAAGTCAGGCAATGTTACTTCTAATTTTGTTATATAGAAGTGCTCATTCTAATTATTGATGAAGTTGGGTGACAATGCAGAGAACTAGTGAAAAAGTTGTTTTGGTTAGTGATAAACCAAACAACCTTAGTTTTACAAAGGGGTTCACTACATCATTGTAACAATGGTCCTAAACCTAGTGATGTGTTACCTCATAGATTGATTGTCTTCCTTAGAGAATTGTTTGATATCTACAATATTTATTCCTTTAAGAATTAGGTGCAATTTATCAACACATTTTATATATCAATGCTTATATGTAGGTCTTATTAGGTACTTGGCTAGTTCAATCATATATGCCATTCCCTTTTCTTGTTGACTAGCAAAAGGTGGTTATTGTGCAAGGAGATTGCGACTCTTTTATTGTAAAACAACCTATGGGGTATTAAGTTACCTAGTAACAGGTTGTTACATAAAAAATAAGGATCGGGGCTATATAATTTGTATGTGGTTGCCTATATTTCTACAAAGCAATTAGCACGTGAAAGGCTATTATGCCCAGGTTAGGATATTGTTATTAATGTTATGTCTGATACATTAGTATATATCACATTACATGAGGCATGGTAGTTTCAAGCATCTTTACTAGAGTTTTTATGTCTATAGAAATCACTAGGACTTGCCTCTTAAGTATATAGACTCACATAACTCCAGACATGCTTTGTCGCAATTCATTTTAGATGTGATTCAATTGATTTGACATGGATCACATAGTTTTATTGACTACCACTATATTATTATGGCATGTTATGTTTGTTGTGTTCTCTATCTCTATCTAAATGACATTTATATCAACATTAGAGAGGTTTAAGAGATGATAGAAAGCTGTTCATTTACTAGTAGCCATCATTGGCTAACTGGTACTTGTCACAACTAGTAGTGATTATCTTATAATGGCATCTGATATGTAAAAGAGATATGTGTATAGCTATGTTTGAAGCATAAATACACGTACATGCCTGTCTATAGTTGGTGGTCGTGACGTGGTTAAAAGAGGTGAAAACATGAGTGATTGCATGAGGATATGTTTAGATGCGATTCTATGTTTTAAATGTGAGTTATAAGATGGAGATACTTCTCATATCATATCTAACACTGGTTGATCATAGGAATCTATGGTGATGAAGCAATATTAGGTTCCTCACAACCAAGAAACTGACCCATTGTTGTTGATTGTAATAATTGTTCATCAAGTGTAGCAGCAACAAGTTTACATGTATTTTTCTTTGATAATATTTTTGTTGGTTAATTGAACAAAAATTAAATATGTCCCACCAAGCATACAATCTATTGATGCTGGTTCAAATGTTTATGGGTCAATTGTGCTACATGTTCTTTATTCCTTTCTTTCAATAAGAAGAAACTATAACTAAGAACATAATCTTAAGAAAAGGTAGGTAGCAGACTTGTTAAATCAAGTGGAGTATGGTGATACTAGAAATCAAACATTAAGAAAATGTTATTTGTTTTGTCTAACACTATGATTGAAAGAAAACAAGTGTAGACGAAGAAAAGAGGGAAATTGTAGAAAAAATAAAGCTACTTGAAAATAATAAAAGCAAGTAAATAAAATTGTTAAAAAACAACTAAATACCATAAAGAAAGATGAATAAATAAAATTCTATATATAGGGTTGACCATCCTTTTTTTATGAATCCTTATAAAAAATATATTTTAATTAAAACTTTTTTTTTTTTGGACAGATATATAAATCCTAACTTATAGTTATATTGGTAACAAAGTTGTAAAGGTATTAAGTGTAAAAGTTGTCACATTAGTTGTTAGTTAGTGATAATAATAATAGTAATGGTTATATTAGTTACAAGTGTCATTAGCTATAATGATGATGAAAAAATTGTTGATCATTATATAAAAACTCATCACTTAATAAACCTAAAAAAAATATAACACAATGGAAACAAACATTCAATTATTAAACTACAATAAAACAAATTTATAATATAAAAAAACCACTCTATGGGGCATTTACTTATGTAAAAAGTCTATCAATAAAATATAATCTTATAAAATAAATATTAAAATTATAATAAAATTAAAGAAAAAAGTGCTGAAATGTTGAAAAAACATTGCAAACTATGCTATCAACAATGTTGAAAATGAAAACTTTGGAACCAACCATTGAACCTTCCTACAAAATTCAACATACTTATTTTCTTGGTCCATTATAATTTACTATGTTTTTCTTACAATGTAATCCAATCTTATATCCATATTATCTTATCCAATTCACTATTATTCTTATTATTACTATTCTCAAATATTCCTTGTTAATATACTATATTGCATAAGTATAAAATTATATTTTACGATAATAATCTCATTTTAAATATGTTGCTATAATTTATATTCAACCAAAACAAAATGATGAATGGAAAATGCAATACCATCTACTCGGGTGTTAGCTAAGTGAGTAATTTACTACTATGTATATTAACAAGAAAAACTAAAAGAGAAGGGGATTTTATTGTATCCTTCCTCATTAAATATTATTCATTGGAATAATATTTTTCTTTCTTTCTTCGGTTTTTCTTTAATCTATGTTTTTTTTTTCATTTCAATTATATCCTTTAATATTAGGTTTATTGAGATTGAGTTTCTTAATTTTTTTTAATCTACTTTTTATAAGGTTATAATCTCATGATCCTAATTGCAGGTTTGACAACTTGACTCAAATTGTTTCCCTTCTTTCTTTTTTTTTTTTCAATTTCATCCTTCAACATTGAGTTTATTAGAAATTGAGCTTCATAATTCATTTTGATATATTTTTTATGGGGTTATTATAGTTACATGACCCAATATGCAGATTGATATGTTAACTTTGGTTGATTTAAATTGATCCAAAATATTTTCATCTCAATATTAATAAAAAAAATCTCATCTTAAATATTTATTTTGAGTCAAACTATATTTTTACTGGTCATCCGGGTTGTCTTTGAACTTGTCAAGTTGACTGGGCCATATCAGGTCAATCTCTACACGATTTTAAATGCTTTTTCTACTATAAAAAACATTAGCAATGCCTAGATATTTTTTTCTCATATTAAAAAAAACATCTCTTAAAATCATGATGTCTCTCAAAAGCTATCTTCTAGTGTTATTAAATCCAACTTAACCTTATAAATCAACTCAATAATTTATTAACCTAGTTCTTGACCTGGGTCAAATTAGAAAAAATAAAATAAAATAATAATTTTGAACTAGTCAACTCATAACTTAGATTATCTAGCCAAAACCAAGTTTGATTTTAAAAAGTTAAAATTCTTAAAATTAAATTATTTAATATTTTTTTAATATTAAAATAATACTGTTTTAAAAATCCATACTAGAGTTAATTTATATGAACTCACGCTGAAAAAAATAAACCACGTTTAACCGTCAAAAAAATAAAAATTACAGTAATGAATCAAAATAGTAATAAATACATTTTTATGAGGGTAGCAAAATGTCAACATTAGAATTTTGATTTCATCAACTCAATCCGTGAGTTAACGAGTTATTTATGTTTACAAGCGTATGATTAAACTCAATAAAGGGTGACCTTTTCGTGAATGCTGGGCTACTGGCCAGCTTAGCTGGTGATTTCATATGAGAGAATTTCACTTCGATATGAGAGAATGAATTCTGGGAAAGGAAGAGCTTAACCTAA
>Ga0307515_10005442_pt1 | contig 25803 bp, 26 predicted proteins | sample 17_EM_MG_FD_194513 | JGI IMG/M metagenome (GOLD analysis project Ga0307515, IMG submission 194513) | Populus trichocarpa ectomycorrhiza microbial communities from riparian zone in the Pacific Northwest, United States - 17_EM | ecosystem: Host-associated > Plants > Roots > Unclassified | place... | reverse complement strand
AGTAGATATCTATATATCTATATAGTTTTATCTATATTAGCAGACTATTCAATAAGATACAATATATGCTTATGCTTTTAACAACGCGTTTTTTAACTTTAACGAAATTAATATCAGGACTAAGCAATAGCCGTATTATAAAATTTATACCATTTTAGAAGCCCTAGTTCTTAAAAATATTATATTAACTTTTAGTAATAATAACGCGTTGTGTGAATAAATAAATTAGATATCCGCAATATCCGTTTTGCGGATTTTGCTTATGCTTTTAACAAAACTCGCCAAAGCCTCTCAGACGTGATTTTGCAATTCGGAAGACGGCTTAGGTTATTCCGATGCTAGCTAAAAAATCGCGTCTGAGCTCGCTGAGGTAAGCAAAATTGAAAATCCGAGACTTTGCCTACATCCCTGCAAGCAAGAACCCCTTTGCAGTTGCGCCTTCGATAACATACTCTCAACCTTTGATAGGTTATTTGAGGCGATTTATTGCATGATAGTCCGGGTAAAAAACTGAGAGACGGCCTCATGGCCGCAATCGAGCCGGAAGGTCCGCCTCGTGGAAGTGCGGAGTTTGTGGAGACTTCGGTTCTTGAGGCTATCGTTCCTGCAGCGTCTTCTATTGGTATTGAAGACCTACTGCAGTCTTGGGACGGCTCTGTGGATGATGAAAATGCATCCATCCTTCCATTTATATCTCAAAGACAATTTCTTTTATTTGGTAAGCAGCCACAGTTCGTCACTATGCGCAAGCTCTCTTTACTTATTCGTAGGCTTGTAGACGAATTAATCCCTATATATATTGTGTTAAGAACTCCACTTATCCAAGCAAGCACTTTAAAATCGTATCTCTCACGGCTAGCAATCAACCTGGAGTCATATGCTATTAGTACTGCGTCCAATACAGATGCGGGCGAGGCTTATGTTCCACCAGCAAAAGAGCTGCTCTCTTCTGAGACAATCCAGGATAGCTATAAACCAACAGTGGTATCACACGAAAATGGACCAAGTCCACATGTGTATGTAATTTGGAAGGTTAATGTTTTCATCTGTACGAGTACCCCGCAAGACATGATCCAAGGGTGAGCGATTAACAGAGACCAGGTCGCCCGAGAGGAAGGCTACAGAAGCCCGCAATCTACCTCGTTCCTGCAGCATCACTAAAACCTCTCGAGAGGATCAAAAACGATGTACTTGGAGATGAATATTTACCGAGCAAAGTCCCTACAGCACTCAACCTCCTTCAACCATTCGAAAGTGACCCGGCCTTAACTGGTGCCAACCTACGCCTTTCTGCTTTACGGATAAGCAAAGTTGCCCCTACTACGCCAGTGGCGAAAGAGTTAATACGGCCTATTAAAATTGGATTACGGCGTCTCTTCAGAGCAGCGCCAGCTATCATATGGAGAATCCGGTACTCAAGGTGGCAGTCTTCGCTAAATGACATCGCAATAATCGCATCACTTGATCTTGAGGTTGCCCCCATCACAGGCTGTAGTGTGGCTATCAAAGGGGTTGAATTGACTCTTCAGGACGGCCGAGTGGAGCCATATGTCGGTAGCGTGAGCGCAGGCAACGGGATGGTGTGCAAGCCAGGTGACCAATTCACCCTTCTTTACAAGATTATCCCAGATTCGGCAGCAAGCGGAGCTTCCGTCAATAATTCAAATGTGCACACGCTCGACCTCAAAATTATCGCGCAGGCACTTGCTTCGGAAGATTGCCGTCCTAAAATTTCTGTTGAGTGGAGAACAAGCGTAGACTTTTCCATGGGTTCAAACACGGCCATTGGAAGGGCTGCGCAACTGCTCGGCCGGCCCAATCAGTCATTCCTTCCCCCAAGCCAACGCCCCAGACTCCCTGGGCCGGACTCATTACCATCACATGACGAGCACCGCGCGCAAGAAGACGACGGCTCAGATGATATCAACATCAGCCTGACTATTTCAGGTCCCTCCCAAGTGACCGTTGGAGACATTTTTCAATGGGATGTATTTATCGTGAATTGCTCTGATAAAGCACGGAAGTTGGCTGTATTGGTGATTCCAAAACGAAGAAAAGCTGAAACAGAACGACACATTGCCCATCCGTCAACTTCTTCTATAGGCGGCCGACGAGAAGACAGGGACGAGCCAATGGCTAAAGCCGTTGCAGACGACAATATCGTGTATGCCAAGCAGAAGAACTCAAAATTAGAGCCAGCAGAACTGATCAGTCTGACGACAGACGTCAGGATAGGGTATGTGGTACTCTATACTCTTTGCTAAGGCATTCTAACGATTTAACCATAGACATCTGAGTCCAGGGGCGTGTTATACCGCAGAATTGAAATTCCTGGCTCTCTCCTCCGGCGTTTTGAGTGTTGATGCTCTTCGTGTTGTAGATTTGTCGACACAAGAAGCTACAGATATACAGGATTTGCCGAGCGTTGTTGTATCATAAAATAGCGGTAGATATGATGAGCCGGGTACGGCAATACAGTTGGGAGATTAGATCACTCAGGCCATCCAATCTACCGGGATCTAGCTAAATATATCACTATCAAATGGCAAGGAATAACACAGCAGGCCTTGCAATAGCCCAGAAATTTAAATAATACATGCGCAAAGTCCAAAGGTAAAAATAGAGTACCACACAACTCATTACAACGGTAGAGATTCAAAATAAATGTAATTTCACATGAAGTCTCATAATAAGCGTACATGTTTCCGTAATATGAAGCGTGACCGGCACGTCTGTGGGCATCTAGATCCCCGGAGCGATCGACTCCGCCTCGAAGACACTGCTGCGGCAGCCCGGACTTCCTCCATCAGCAGGTGCCTGCGTCCTACCAACGAGACATCCAGACGAATATTGAAGAGGTTTTCAGCATCACAATCGACCTTTGAAGAATCCTAGGACACATAGTGTTGTCCCTGACCTTGCGCCTTCAACGAAGGACCCTTCCGCTTTTCTCGTACCCGCGACGTCATTTCAAAAATCACGATGATCGAAAGCCAGCGCCGCCGCCTTCTGCGGGCTCTCAACAGCCGCTACATCTACGGCAAAGTTGTATGTCACAACCTCCCTACGAAATGTATTGGAAACATATGTTGCTAACGCTTTGTGTCCCCACCAGCCTCTCCTCCACGCCGCCGTATTCCTACTTCAGATGGCTGCCGTTTCCATTTTAACCCGCAAGTTCAACTCATACTATGCTAGCAGACCAGGTAAGATGTCTCACCAACACGTAAAAATGCAGAACGCCTCTAACGCCTCGTTATACAGTCCTTACAACGATGATCACCAACGCCGTATGTCTCTCACCTTCGTCCCTCCGACCCTACTGCTCGACTCTCGCCTATTAGAGAAATATACTGACGAGAGCAATATTAGGTGTTGGGTGGCATTGCAGATACTGTGGCTCAATCTCTAACAGCAATACGACAGCGTGCTGTCCGAAAGCCTTGTGGGCCCGGCGATGACGATTTCATCGCAATCGAGATCCATGAGCTCGATAAGAAGAACCCGTTTCCATCAGGAGAACTCATTCCTGATTCACGAAGACTACCGCCACCGTTTGACTTCGAAAGGTTGACAAGATTTATGGCATACGGTTTCTTAATGGCCCCGGTCCAGCATAAGTGGTTTGGTTTCCTGTCGCGGACGTTCCCAATCACGAAGTCGGCTGCATTCATGCCAGCAATGAAGAGAGTTGCATTTGATCAGTTTTTGTTTGCGCCAATCGGTGAGCTTCACATCTCCACCAGACCTCTATGCGGAGGTGCCCACCGGAATATTGCTAATTCAGTTTCAGGACTGGCCTGTTTCTTTACCTTTATGACGGTTGCGGAGGGTGGTGGCAGACGTGCTGTCGTACGCAAGTTCCAAGATGTCTATGTGCCAGCTCTCAAAGCCAACTACATGGTCTGGCCAGCTGTGCAGATCCTCAACTTCAGGGTTATGCCAATCCAGTTTCAGATTGTGTGTCTCAGCCTTTCTTAATCACTGGAGTACCACCAATTGCTAACGTACGATGATATAGCCCTTTGTCTCAACTATCGGTATTGCCTGGACAGCCTACTTATCCCTGACCAACTCAGCAGAGGAATCATAAATATCCGTGCGAACTTCACGAATTTCGTTAGTCCTCAGTTGTGAATATGTATTGGTCATGGTGTAGGCTTCAAGTCTTTTGAATGTTACTGCGCAGTGCGCTCTCGGATCATTTTGGTAGTTCAGCAGATGGATGCATGCATACCCATGGCGCTTGGGAGGTTGAATTCTGATTTTGGCAGCAGCCGTGTTCTCCAACCCAAAATCCTATTGTATTCTTTGAATCCTCGGAAATCCACCCTTTCGCAAATGGACGTGAAATTGAAGTGAGTGCCGCAGTGACCCCGGCAGTGATGGGGTCCGATGCACGATTCCCGGTGCCTTATGTGCGACCCCTACGGGCAACGAAAAATGAGAGCCCACCGACGTAATCACATTAGCGAATAGCCGCTGTACGGTTGCAGCCCTGGATTGATCTATAGCGCTAGGCTTGTTTGCTTTTCGGTGATAAGGACCGGGATCGAATGTCAAAACAAAACTTGCTATCGTCACCCCACATCAGTTAGCCCCTCCATAAAGTCATTGCACGGCGCCCTCAAGCTTACAGCAGCAAAATTTCTCTCAAATCCAAAGTGGGTGAGCTCCAGTTCAGTTCAATTCATCAAATTAAGCAATTAAAAGCTTGAATTTGCCAGCTAAAGTCCTTCTCAACCACTTTGAGCGCTAATCATTGGTTTGACGTAAGGCAGCTCTCCTCCGGCTCAACAAGATGTCTCTCTCCAACAAGCTATCAATCACCGACGTCGACCTCAAGGACAAGCGGGTGCTGGTCCGAGTAAGTAATCATGTTTCAATTCTAGTTTCCTGCCAATAGTTTGCTCCACAGACTAATTCACTCAACAGGTTGACTTCAACGTCCCCCTCGACGCCGACAAGAAAGTCACTAACAACCAACGCATCGTCGGCGCTCTGCCCACGATCAAATACGCCATTGATAATGGTGCGAAAGCTGTTATCCTCATGTCGCACCTCGGGCGTCCTGACGGGAAGAGAAACCCGAAATACAGCCTGAAGCCAGTAGTTCCCGAACTCGAGAAGCTTCTCGGCAAGAATATCATTTTCACGGATGACTGTGTCGGTAAAGAGGTTGAGAACACTGTGAATAGCGCTAGCGGTGGACAGGTCATCTTACTAGAGAATCTGCGGTTTCATCCTGAAGAGGAGGGCAGCAGCAAGGATGCGGAGGGCAAGAAAGTGAAGGCGGACAAGGAGAAGGTTGCGGAATTTAGGAAGGGATTGACTGCTTTGGGCGATATCTACATCAGTAAGACTGTAGCCTGGGCTACAAAATTTGGTTGGCTAAACCACTTTAGACGATGCATTCGGCACTGCTCACCGCGCTCACAGCTCCATGGTCGGCGTCGATCTCCCTCAAAAGGCATCAGGATTTCTAGTCAAGAAGGAGCTCGAATACTTCGCCAAAGCCCTCGAGAACCCTGCAAGACCATTCCTCGCTATTCTCGGCGGTGCCAAAATCTCAGACAAGATTCAACTCATTGACAATCTTTTGGGCAAAGTCAACAGTCTGATCATTTGCGGTGGCATGGCATTCACATTCAAGAAGACATTGGAGAATGTGAAGATCGGCAATAGTTTGTTCGATGAGGCAGGCAGCAAGACCGTTGGCGATCTCGTAGAAAAGGCAAAGAAGAACAACGTCAAAATCGTGCTACCGACAGACTACATCACCGCTGATAGTTTTTCCAAGGATGCAAAGGTTGGATATGCCACAGATGAAGATGGTATTCCTGATGGTTGGATGGGTCTCGACTGCGGCGAGAAGAGTATCGAGTTGTACAAGGAAGCAATCAATGAGGCCCAGACCATCCTCTGGAACGGTCCAGCCGGTGTCTTCGAATTTGATGCTTTTGCACATGGCACCAAGGCCACCATGGATGCAGCAGTCGCTGCTGCACAGAGTGGCAAGATTGTCATCATTGGTGGCGGTGATACTGCTACAGTAGCGGCCAAGTACGGTGTAGAAGACAAGCTCAGCCACGTCTCAACAGGCGGTGGTGCATCTCTTGAGCTGCTGGAGGGCAAGGATCTGCCGGGTGTCTCTGCTCTATCGAGTAAGTAGACGATTGTGTCTGGTGACGAATCATGCGGCTCTGATATAGATGGATAAGGAAATTCCTCAAATTTGTGATGTATCCTAGTTCTCTTCTTCAAAACGTAAGCTTTGGGTTACAAAATCTTGCTTGGCATTTTGTTCTGCATCCTCTACCCTTTCACCCTGACTGGATCCTAAAAATCATGCAAATAAATGCACCATTTATCAGGAGATACTGGACGCACGCGAAGCAAGCGCCAACTTGAGGATTACGAAGGCAGATTGCAGAGGTTGAGAGGCACGAAGCCAGTTCTTCTATTGCCGAAAGCAGGGTCTAACGCCTCCAACGCCTGTGATGCCTCTAGCTCGCTCCCAAAGTAACCCAACAGGCCCATTTTAACTCTGTTTGTTCGCCTGTACTTTCTTAAGCTCCTCCCTGCGAACATGGTGTCAGTGCTGGTCCATAAGATGCGCGCGTCGATTTCTAAGAGATAGGTTGGATCTCACTTCAGCTGCACTGAAAAGTCTTCGCTCGTGTCATCATCGTCCCAGCTCTCCTCCCACAGGTGCGTGTTCCCGCCTGGGAGCTGCGTATCTTCTTCAGTCCAATCTGCAGAAGTTGGCTGTGTTAGCACGACAGCTGACCTAATGGTTTTGGAGAGTAAGTACCTTCCACAGGGAAGTCCTCAAACTCATCGTCCTCTTCCAGCGCTGCGGCGGGCTTCTGCGGAGCGTCCTTTGCCTCGCCGTTCTTGGCATCGTTGACGACAGCTTTGGTTGTAGCTGAGGAACCTTGTGCTAGAGCAGACATGGTGGGATTGCGTATGTATGGATGGAGTACGAGCTTTGTAATAGAGCTGAAGGTTGCTGGTGTATTGCATGTATCGGATTGAATTTCTCCGGGTTACCGTGGATGGAGATGAATCAGGCTAGCGGCAATGAAAGAAAGCCTCGTCAGGCTTTTGTCTGATGTCGTACGTCAGGTCTTGGGAGGTGGAGCCGGCAGGGATCGATGCAGTGAGAAGTCAGCAGCTACCTATATCTACCCGTGCAGATACTTCTAGATGTTGCCTGCCTGTTCCCTCCTTATATAGACTTCTGTTACAATTCCACCCTTTTTGACCTTTATTTCTTATTGCTGCTTCCAGGTTCAAATAAGCTTGTTCTTGGCACCCATGTTTGTATAATTGTCTTTTTCGTCAACGGGTTTTTGAGATAGCCTTTGTCGAAACCAGGTAGCAAACATGTTGCGCATGGGGGGATGGCTGGGTGGCTCCAAGCATAAGCCCTATGGGTCCGCAGAGTCTCTGAATGCGCTGGAAGAGCCTTCACAGAGTTGGTTATGCTTCGTTCCTCCATCTGCAATGGATTCTGACAAACCTGGGCAGTCGAGGATGCAATGGAGGGTACACCCGAGCCCCGCGTGACAAACCAGACCCCCTTGCAACTGCTAATATAGTATATATGTAGCCGTCTCGCATATCATGAACGATGATGTTGATACTGCTGAAGCAGGTCTAAACAAGGGCAGCTCGTCGTTCCACAAGGTGCGCGGATATGACCGGAAATTCTTGCCTCTCCTCTATGATTGAGTACATCACTAACAGCGATACCCCGGTAGCTGGGCAAAGGCGTCATAGTCTTTATGCGAGCTACACTAGGCTTTGAACCAGAAGTCATGCGCGAAGGTACAGGTCGTTAATCCTTCTGAGATGCCAGCAATTGAATGACGATTCCTGTTCCTAGCTTCCGAAGCCCTTGCCGATGCCGAATCCACTGCGTACGAACATCAGCGACGAGCCCACCGTGTTCCACATGCCTACCATTCGCCCATCTTTCCCCCGGGAACAGAATTTGCTGTCTGTCAGGCGGAGTCACAATTGATGAGTGCTGTGGTGGGAGTGCTCACTGAGAGCTTGACAGAGAGTATCAAGGGCTTCTATAAGCTAAGGAAAGCGTACCTTACACTAGAAGGTATAATGGAAGCAGAGAAGAAGTATGTCCATGAAAGGAGTAACAGCAGTGTCAACAGTCCTACGGAAAGTCCCGCGGACTCCGGAGCTTCTTCTATGCCTCCATCAAGACCTTCATCAAAGAGATCTGAGAAACCTCATACAGAGATGTTAAAATCGAAAGTAACACAAGCACAGAGCACCAGCGCAAACGCCTCCACTACAAGCTTAAAAGGCGTACCGGGGGAAGAGAATATTGTAAATAAGGAGACCCAAAGCGCTGCGAATGTCAATGATGAGTTTTTTGATGCTGATGAGGATCATGCGAATATGCAGACACCTACCGAGTACATTGGACACCTTGGTGTCGAAACCGAGAAGGGACAAACCATCGAGATAGATACATCAAAGCAGACACTAGAAGCTGAGTCGAGCCCAACAGCTAAATTACCCCCTGAGGCACCATCACCAAACTCCGTGTCAGACACCGCGGAAGAATTCAATAATCTCACTATACAAAAGACGCTTCAAGAAGGACCAGACGTATCCATATTTGGTGAACATCCACTGGATACTTTCATCCTCTCCGGTTCCAATTTTTGCTTCGGTATTCTTCTCCTAATGATTTCGCTCGTACCACCAGCATTTGCCACTCTTTTGAAGATTGTGGGATTCAGGGGGGATAGAGAGCGAGGTATTCAGATGCTCTGGCAAGCGACCAAGTTCCGCGATATCCACGGTGCCATGGCCGGCTTGATTCTCTTTATCTACTACAATGGTCTGACCGGTTTCTGCGACATCATCCCCCAGAACGGTGAAGGATCCTATCCAAAAGACCGCTGTAGGACGCTGCTTGCAGATATGCGGTTGAGGTACCCCAAGAGCCACCTTTGGCTTATCGAAGAAGCGAGAATGCTTGCTAGCGACAAGCAGCTGGAAAAGGCCGTTGAATTTATGGCAAATTGTACTGAGAGTCCGCTCAAGCAGCTCGAAGCTCTGCAGTGGTTTGAGCGCAGCCTGAATACGATGTACATGCACGATTATGAGGCTTGTTCAGTAGCTTTTCAGAAAGTAAGACGTTTTTCGGAATCCTGATTATCTTGCCGATACTGACGAAGATAGTGTGTTACTCTTAATAATTGGTCTCATGGCCTCTACTATTACATATGTGGTGCTGCACACACTGAGCTATATAGAGATAAAAAAACTATGGACCTGGAATAAGCTGTTGGTTCCCCTCTTTTTTACCAACCCCCCCCCCCCTTGTATTACCGCCTCGTTACTCCCACACACTAATACTTCTATAGAAACGTCAAGCCGAAAAGGCCACAAAATTCTTCAAGAAAGTGCCCGAGCATACTGGCCGCAAGCGCTTCATGGCGCGCCAGCTTCCCTTCGACGTCTTCATCAACCGCAAGATACAGAAATGGGAGCAACGCGCCAACGAGTGGAAGTGCGACTTCATCGACGCCATCGGCGTTTCCCCGCTAGAAGAAATGATATACTTCTGGAACGGATATAAGCGCATGCGGCCCGACCATCTCGAAATCACTCTCGAGCGACTAGCCTGGTCCGAGGGCAACGAGAATTTGTACTGGGAGAAGGAAGGGCTAGATGAGAAGGCCATCCTGGCCCTGTTGCGCGCGGCGACGCTGCGGAATCTGGGAAAGATGGAAGAAGCGAAGAGCATGCTTCAGAAGGAGGTTTTAACGCATGATAAGACGAGCTTTAAAGGTCATCTGAGGGATAGTTGGACCGCGCCGTGCGCGCGTTATGAGATGGCGGCGAATATATGGAGGGAGATGGAGCAGAAGGACGGGTTGGCGGAGCGTCCGGAAGTGCATGCCGAGGAGCTGAAGGAGTGCTCGAAGTGGTTGGAGGAGGTGGCGAGATGGGAAAGCTATGATCTGGATGCGAGGTACGTTTATCTCCTTTCTCTACGCAGGTTGATATATATAGCTAAGCTGGTGGTCTGAATGTTTAGAATTGGCATGAAAGTCACAACAGCGAAGGACACTTTAAAGAGGTTAGGGGTTGGGACAGTTTAATCAGACAATGTCCTTCTTAAATGGGAAGAAAAGTTTTGCGAGCTTTATGGTCCTCCTCTGCAGCTCTTTGATTGGGAAGCATGTGTTGCATGCGAATGGCGTTCTGTAAGACAATCGGACACGGGCTTTCAGGATTGTTATATGGTATCCCCTAACCCGCTGACTCTGGCTCTCAGTTATCGATAAGGATTAGCCAATTAGAGGCTCTCGTTTGACCTGATTCTTGGCCACTGAATGAGAACCACAGCGACGTGAGGTTATTCAAATCCGTGATTTCTATGTATATACATATTTGCAGGCTAGTCCTTAGAGTTGAGCTTTGCCAGGTGTTCCTCCCAATAGGGCCCTGTCGTGCAGAACGGAATCCTACACACAGAACAGCCCCATCATGTTCTTGGTGTTGGTGCACGGTGCAGCTTGGCATTGCACCTCAGCGGGTTAAGGGATATGATACGTAAACAAAGTGTTTGGGATATTTGCCATTTGAACCTTGCGTGGTTTTGACACTGATTTGAACCAGGGTTATTCCGAAATGTGAATGCGGCATACCAAATACACAGCTCACGCACGATGGCTTGTGGGATGGCCTGTGACACATGGTCCCATGATATGTGCGTTACGGTAGGTGAGGTTATCTCAAAAATCAGAAGCTCCGTAGTAGAATTTTAACCGAACACGCCGAACTTAGTTAGATCAGCACGTGCTTGGTTACGGCATGACACGCTTATATCTGTTCCTTATATTTTTAAATTCTATAACGGAGGGTCTGAGAGCTTATGGGCGTTGCTTCAGCAGCAACTAAAAGCCTTAAAATTGTTGGTAAGGGGGGTACTCGGGCAAGCTCGGCGACGTACACGGGCCACATTGTAGGCAATCGAGCTTAACGTAGCTAACCGGCGAATTCCATTCTGCCTATAAATTCGTGCCACCCCGTTTCGGCCTTAGGCACAGGTTCTTCATTAAGGTCATGTGATCTTGGCTTATTATTATTCCGTTCCGGTGCCGCGTCCCACATCATAGCGAGCAATTTAGAATCCAATATATCGCGTTTAACATGTGCTTTGGTCCCCTGACAATTCGTGACCTCTTCTGCCGATCCTGTCGTCCCGCATAATCAATCGCTTTGTTGTCTGCGGGCAAACAGGCAATCATGGCTAGCGGTCCGACTATCGGCACCGCCAATGCTACCGGCTTTCCCGTTCCCGGTGGCACGAAGGTGACTGTGGACATCGGTGGTCCGCCGATCCAATTATACCCCGTGTTGCGGTGGGGCCACTACACCTACTGGCCCCTTTCCTATATCGACAATCGTGTTTGCATGGCAATAGTTATAACAGACTCGGCGAGAAATATCATCGAAACTCTGGAGGTCACAGGAGCTCGGTACATCAACGAAATTCAAATTAATGCATCAACCCGGGAAGTATACTTTATCGGCCAAGCTGGCCAGGTTGCCACCCTCTCGTGGAACGCTCTCTTCGTTGCTCCGACCGTCAATCAGCGACCTCTCACGAACGCGTATTCTAAAGGGGCACTAGGACCGGTGATCACCTCGATGAATAACATGGAAAATGTATTAAATAGCTACTTTTCAGGTTCCAAGACGGTGTATACCGACGGTGACTTCAGCCACATTGCACAACTACTTCGTCGTACCGAATGTTCGAAGTACAGCAAGACACCCCGATTGTACACGCTCTTACGCTTTCTAGGCCGTTTGGATGACCTAGACCGCTTGCTTAAGAGCGGACTGTTCGACTACTCACTTCCCCTCTCCGACACACAATTGCCGTCAGATTTCACACAGAGCTGGAAGAAAGAATTTCTCTATGCCCAGCATCTCGTATGCGATAACTCGGACGTCGTACAGATGATCAGCATGGAAAAGCACATGAATTTTATTCAGGAGCCAGATTGCTTTATAAGGGAGAGGTTTATTGGAGAAGGAGGGCGCGGCAAGGTTGACGAAGTGTTTTGCATATTCTCAGGCCAGTTTTACGCAAGAAAGCAGATTTTGAGGTAAATAATGTCAGTCAGCGACGTAGCAGCCGCAGCCGCATTCAGAAATGAGGTTGAGAATATAAAACGTGTTATCCATCATCATTGTGTTCAATTGGTACGATTTAACACTCACCCTTACGCCCTCGACGAATGTTCTAACAGGCCGCACTGTTTATATAGGTAGCAAGCTACACGGACCCTTACGTTTTCGCATTCTTAATGCTACCGGTCGCTGATTGCAACCTAGCGGAGTATCTTAAAGCCGCAGTTGAATCAAGGAATAACCGCACCTTCCTTCTAGACTTCTTTGGCTGTCTTTCGAGGGGACTTTGGTATATACACCGTCAGGAGCTTCGCCATCGTGATATTAAGCCAGAAAATATTCTAGTTTCTAACCACAAAGTCCTATTTACCGACTTTGATTGCTCCTACGATTGGTCCCATACGATGCATAGCACAACTATTGGGGTCCCTCCAAGGACAAGGCAATATGCTTCCCCAGAGGTTGCACATTCTAGATTGCACGAGCACGTTAGGGTTAACAGTTCATCGGATATCTGGTCGCTTGGATGCGTATTTCTTGAAATTTTTACCGTATGGAAAGGACGATCACTACAGGTATTAAATGATCTTAAAGGATCTTATTACTGGGCGAATGTAGAAGGAATTTGTCAGTGGATAGAGGAACTCCGAGGGATTAGCACTCTGCCGTCGGTTAACATGACATTTGAGTGGATCCAAGAGATGCTTCGGGACGATCCAAATAAACGCCCGACTGCGCAGAAACTTGTTGAGATGACGTCAGAGTTTTGTTGTGTCAAATGCAAGGCCGAAGACAGTCGTCCAATTAAGGAAGGGGCTGCGCTACAAACTGAAGGTAGGTTCTAGGAGCAGTCTGTGCAGTACGTCTGCGAATGCTTCAGGCACACTGACTTGCCCACCAGCGCCCGGCCATGTCTTTTCACTGAAAGACGAGGCCCACTTCACGGGCGAGCACCACACAGCTGCTTTCACTCCCGGAAAGGGTTTAAGAGACTGCGAAATCAACTCCGACACCCTCCAAGAAACGGCGAAGGACTCGCCATCAAGCAACACCAGAGCCCTGGCCGACATAAAAATTCGGAGTCCTTCTCCCTGTTCCTCCAATTCAAGCGAGGATGAGGTCATCTTCAAGGGCAGAAGTGCTACACAACGGCTTTCACACAATGTGCAATCGCAATCCGAGCCAGACGCGGATGTGAAGGAGTTTGATTCGATCAAAAGGCGGAATGATCTCATCTCTAGGTTTGCCAATCAATCAATTCAATTCAATTGACGCCTCGAATTGATTGAATTGAAAGCTTTGTAAGCAGAGGGCTCAGTTAATTGAAAAGAGGGATGATTTGTCAAAAGGCTATTTCATTGACTATGCAGAGTCCACCCCATGAATCCACAACCAAACTCTATAGCAGCTAACATGTGACATCATTTATGCCGGGAAAAGTCTCGCCTTCCGTATACGTCTAATAGCGACTGTCCGAAGATTATCGACCGAGAGGTCAAAGGTATCGTTTGGATTTCTACCAGCGGGTATTGCGGACCCGAATAGCTGCCCTCGGGTAATGGTAATGACTTGAGCTGCGGCAGTAATCGGTGTTGGGAGAATAGTCTAATTCCGTCAGCCGCTAGCTTTTATATTTAGATCTGAAATGTTAGACTGTTGAATAATTACCTCATTTTGTAGCAGTCTCTTATTCCCGGCTGGATCCAGATCATAAACTTCAATAAATGCCTTTACCCGTTTACCTGTTATTTTAGTCCACTTAATAAGTAAGACTACTTGAACAAAGCCTGCTCCGCCCTTAAGCCATAAACTTGTATCCTGATGAAGTTTCGGAACAGTCTCTGACCATCCAGCCTCAACTACAACGGTTGGAATATCTTCATCTTGTGGAACAATGGCCTGATCTGGTTGCTTGGATGAATTGATGTAGGGTGGTCCAAAGTTTGTAATAGCTATCCATCCTAAGTTAGTGGATATGAAGCTTAATAGAAGATAATAACATTTACTAGTTCCAGAATATATCTCCAAGAGATCAGATTCGGCGGCAGTAATAAACCCAGAACGTTCCATTCTCTTTATTTCCTTAATTAGCCATGGCTGATGGCAATCATGGATGAAATTTGGCATAATGTTGATGTGTAGAGTCTGGGTGTATGAATTGTAATCGACCCTAATATCGAGGAATATTAGTAGGAAGTCTTTAAGAACTACAGTGGAAGTCTTTAAGAACTACAGTGGAAGTCTTTAAGAATTACAGTGGAAGTCTTTAAGAATTACAGTGGAAGTCTTTAAGAATTACAGTGGAAGTCTTTAAGAATTACAGTGGAAGTCTTTAAGAATTACAGTGGAAGTCTTTAAGAATTACAGTGGAAGTCTTTAAGAACTACAGTGGAAGTTTACCTATGCCCTACCGCCTCTACTCTTCTGTCTTCATCTAGAGAATTCGCAACTGAGGATCCAGTTTCTGAGTCAACGTCTTCATAAGTCAAGAGCTGATGCTCCGTGGCTGCTGCGATGGTACGACTAATTTGGGTGAAAAGTTTCAGGGCCGAGAGCTTTTGGTTATTCTCGGTATTCTTGCGACTACTCTGTCTTGTTATGGGAGTCTGCTTCACCTGATTGGAGCAGCTGTCATCAGATACGGACAAGGAGGAGCTGTCATTAGATACGGACGAGGAGCTGTTAGATGCGGATGAGGAGAGGTCAGACATGTTGGTGGAGTATAGGAGGAAGGTGTTATGTTTTGTTGAAAATAAGGCTGGTGGGATATAAAGGGAAGGTGGTGTGTTTGTTGAAAAGAAGATGTCAGTATTCCTTAGCACGGCAGCGTCCAACGAGTATGTGGTCTGTGCGCAAACACCGCAAGACTTTTATTGGCCGACCTTCATTGTACTCTGCGAAGAGCTGTAGGTTGGATATTTAGAGAGCCCTTCCCACCATTATTCGAAAGTCTAACTTCATCTCTCAAACTACCCTACGATTTAATACAAATATCGTTCGCCTTCCAGATCCATTTCTTCTTCGCCTCTGGTTTAACTACACTATATCGAACTCTACCCAGGGCTCTTCCTCTGCGATATTAGCAGAGCCTTCAACGCCTATCAACGGGATTTCAGATGTTATGTAAGTTTTTTTTTTAAGCTTATGCTGTTATTCAGTCATCACTCCGACTTTGCCTTCCGCGGTGCCAATTCGTTTCCTGCGCCCTCACAGTTTTCCTACGCCACCGCCAACGAACGCGGCTATGTTTCGGCCTCGAATTCTGCCTACTGCTCATCCACGCCCCTGCCTCAGGAAGTTCACCAAACCACCAATGATGGATTCTCAGGTCACTCCTCGGGTCATGTCGATTGGCCATCTGCGCCCTCGCAAGCTCTGCGGAGTCCCTATCACCCGACTGAGGAAGCGCTCCTCAATACCCACTTTGACTCTCCTGACTGGTCCTCTGCGCCCTCGCAGACTTTTCACGGCTCTCACCAGTTCACCGGTAAAGGGCTCCCCCTCTACCTCGATTCGTTCGGAGCTGATGTATTTATCTTACTGTGCTTGCTACATGATGTAGCTACGCACTTTTGTCTCAGTGCTCAGTTTCTATCTTGGTGCTCAAGTATACATTTATATTCCTTATTCTAGTGCTATTTTAATCCGTTTTCGGGTCTTGAAGCTGGTCGGGAGATCTATCCGCCATGTCCAAAGCTATCATCCCCTTCTCGGAACCGCCGTACCTCGCGGGGCTGCCCTCGCCATACTACAAGGAAACGCATATCAAATGGCAAAAAGCATGCAGGGCGTTCGTCCAGGAGAACCTGATCGACCGAGCGCTGGAATGGGATACCATTGAGACGCTGCCGGAGAACGTGTTCGAGAAATTCGCTGCGGCTGGCATGCTGATCCCCTCTCTGCCCGCACCACTACCAGTAGAGTGGCTCAAGCGCCTGGGGATCCATGAGCTGCTAGACGTGTTGAAGGTGGAAGATTTCGACTACATCCATACGATGATCTACTGCGATGAGGTAGGGCATGCTCTCAGGGGAGGACTGGAGGAGACACAGGGCTGATTAGGAAAACACAGATGGCACGGTCTGGCCTGGCAGGCCCCTCAAGCTCCCTCACGACCGGCATATCCTTCGGTGTACCACCGATCCTCAAATTCGGCAACAGACAGCTGCAAGAGCGGTTCCTGCCCAAGCTGCTGACGGGCAAGAAGCGCACCTGCATCGCCATCACCGAGCCCGGCGCCGGCAGCGACGTCGCCAACATCGCCACCACCGCCGCCAAGACCCCCGACGGCAAACACTACATCGTTAACGGCACCAAGAAGTGGATCACCAACGGCATCTGGGCCGAGTATTCGTCCATGGCGGTGCGCACGGGCGGGCCGGGCCCCACCGGCCTCTCGATGCTCGTGGTGCCGCTGAAGGGCTACCCGGGCGTCAGCATGCGGCGGCTCAAGGTCGGCGGCCAGGCCTCGGCCGGCACGACGTTCATCGAGCTCGATGATGTCAAGGTCCCCGTTGAGAATCTAATCGGCGAGGAGGGCATGGGCATGAAGTATGTTATGACCAACTTCAACCACGAGCGGCTGGCCATCGCGATTGGCGCGACGCGCCAGTCTCGCATTGCGCTGGCTGCGGCGATGGAGTATGTGCTCAAGCGCGAGGCGTTTGGGAAAGCACTGATTGAGCAGCCCGTCGTGCGGCACCGCCTTGCTAAGTGCGGAGCGATGCTGGAGAGCCAGTGGGCTTGGGTGGAGCAGTTCGTGTACCAGATGACGAAACTGCCGAAGACGACTGCAGATGTGGAGCTGGGCGGACTGACGGCGCTGGCTAAGGCGCAGGCAGGCATTGTGCTAGATGAGTGTGCGCGCTGCGCGGTGCTGCTATTTGGTGGGAACGGGTATACGAAGTCCGGCCAAGGCGAGCTGACTGAACGTAAGTTTCGCGTTGAGATCTCTTGCGGAAACGAGCATAGAAGCGAGCCGAGTGGCTGACATTATAACTTAGGGATATACCGCGAGGTTCCTGGCATGAGGATACCGGGAGGCTCTGAAGATGTCATGCTCGATCTCGCCGTGCGGCAACTAGTCAAAAATTTCAGGGCAAAGACAAAGGCTATAGAGACACTGAAGGGCTCGTCGAAGCTATAGTCGCATTTTAATTGCGGTGGCGTAAAAAGAGGGCTGATAGCATTGGTTGTGTTCTTGTAGCATGTGAGCAAATTCCCGCATATCATACCGCGGCCCCGTAAAGCTTGGAGGAGGAAACGCTTAGGGGCCATCAAATGCCGGGGGGAGATAAATTTCTGGGTTAAGACATTGCACTCTAGCGTATGCTTTGTAGATGGGTAGACTAGCAGAATAAAAATACCACGTCGAATTTTCCATGAAGCACGGAAAAAATCCATCCTAAAAATTTTGTGATGCCGACCCCCTCGCACAATTGAGGGTGTTTCCTGGATTTCTCCACGTGGTAGTGAGTAGCAGGGGCAGCGGTCCCTGATGCGCCAAGGCAAAGCAATCCTTGTGAACCTCATAAAGTCGCTCGAAGCTGAAACCGTCGATTGAGCCTTGATCAACACCAAGTGGCTTGACGCCGTCGCATACACCCTGGCTTGCAGATCCGCATAAAATCGTTCATAAAAAGCCTCTCTACAGGGGGCCCCCTACACATGCATAACGCAGGCTGAAAATACTTCGTAAAAATAAGGCACCTGTGTTACCTCGCTTACACACCTATATCAGGTAAAGTTACTTAGTGATCGTCACGATTGATCGGGCCATGATGTAGTTGTAGAGACTTGACGTCCTAGCAGCTCCTTCTTACTGCCCTCATATTCCTCACAACGTCACGATCGTCGTTTTGTTACCACGAGAAGCTCGACATAAGATAGGCTTATTATACGATTTTGAAACCTCAAAAGACATAAGGCTCGGCACTAGCTCGTGCAGGAAGCTGGGCATGGCTCTTGCGGAGCCTCTCGCCCAAATTAGCATCCTTTAAGCCGTATTTGAACTCCCTGCAAGCCTCCTAAATTAGCTCCAACTAATTGGTGTAAGGAAATTTGCGAGATCCATGTATTAAACGGCTCTCCCGCGTCCGTATTGGAAACGGCGAAGCGGCTTCGATCAGGCTTCCACAACCCCGGGAACCGCTTACATTGCGCGTGGAACCTGGAGATCTTGCTATGTATTTAGGCTAAGCGGCATGACGATCGTCTTCGCGACTCGCCCAGCTGTTACAACGACAGTTTACTTGGGGGAAAGCTTGGGCTATTGCTAAGGCTATGGGTGGAGATTTTCCCTTCGCCATTTCATCATGAGTGAATGAGTAATTTAGCCGTTTATATATTAGCGACGGAAGGCATGTCTAGTAGCCTTGGTATGCTCTTAGCTATGGCGTGCCTACCTTATTTCACTCGTCGAGGCCGTCACCAATTGCAGCTTCACCTTTCCCTCTCCTGTTCTTCTGTTTTCTGAACCTGTCAGTTACACGCCATGAAGCTCCCCCTAGCTCTCTTTGCGTCTACCGTGGCAGCAGCTGCCGTCAATGACTCTGCCTCCTCCCTCATCGACTCGCTCGTGTCTTATTTTGCTTCTTCCGATGTCCTCAAAGGTCCCCTCAATCCCTTCCCGTTCCAGCTCACCTATTCCTACAGAGAGCCGATTCAAGCCACGCTCGAGCGCAATGCCTACATCACCCGCAACGGTTCCGAGCTGCTACTCGCCGGCAAGCGCTACACGGCGTCCGGCGCGAACGTGTACTGGCTAGGCCTGGACGAGAACGTGCAGCCGGCAGCGGGGCAGCCGTTCTACGCGCCGTACAATGCCAGCTATCCGACTAAAGGCCGTACCACGGAGGTCATGAATGCACTGCAGGTGCTCGGCGGTCGTACGATTAGGAGCCAGACGCTAGGAGTTAGTGTAGGGAATCCGCTGAGTGTGATGCCGGAGCTTGGGAAGGTCAATCAACAGGCGTTTGAGAGTATCGACTGGGCGGTTTATCAGGCAAGGCAGCATGGGGTTAGGCTTTTTGCGCCTTTGGTGAGTGGAGTAGTATTGAATAAAGGAATTGGATGGAATACTGAATTTGATAGACGGATAATTATGACTACTATCACGGTGGCAAATTTGTATTTCTGCGGTGGAGAGGGATAAATATTACGAGTACCGGAACCATGTAAGTACCTTTAGAACGAGTCTAGTTTGGTAAGGACGTGATCGCGATTAGAAAGAGAAAGTTAAATAAAGAACGGCGTGGTAATTGAAAGCGATGAGGTTGAAAGAATAAGTTAGGAATAGGAATAGCTGACTGTTGTTAGCGACCCCAAAGTGCAGGAGTTCTATACAAACCCCGAAGTCATCAGCGATTTCAAATACTACATCAAAGTTCTCTTAACACACACAAACCCATGGACTGGTCTCACGTACGCCGAAGACCCCACCATCTTCGCCTATGAGACTGGAAATGAGCTTGGGGGCCCTACTTTTGGAGACATGGACGTACCGGTCTCTTGGACCAGCGAGATATCAGCTTACATCAAGAAGCTTGCACCAACCAAACTCGTTATTGATGGGACATACGGTGTCAACAAGACGCATCTGAGCATTCCATCAATCGACATCTTCTCAGATCACTTCTACCCGCCGAACAATACGAAACTGACGGATGATATCGCATTGGTTGGATCGGTGAACAAGGTCTATCTCGCAGCGGAGTACGGCTGGACTCTGAATCCCGATGCTACCCCGCTGGAGGATTTCTTTGGGATTATTGAAAGCCAGCAGGCGAAGAGCGAGCCGGTAGTTGCGGGAGGTAAGCACGACGATCTCATCCTTCAAGCGTCGCTGCATGTCATCCGTAATACGGTCCGCAGGCGTCCTGTCGAGAAGCTTTTTGCAGGGTACCCTTTTCAGACGCTAGTGGCTGACATTTTGCGATAGACCAATTCTGGAGTCTCTTCATACACAATGTTCCCGACTGCTCGACTTATGTTAATCATAATGTAAGTGACTAAAGCGTGGCTTGCTCTTTTTTTACTGAATGTTTGGTCGGAATCCGCAATTCGGAATTCAGTGATGCCGTGTTTCGCTGACGGAGAACACCTATTTGGACAGGATGGATTCACCCTGCAATATGGCAATCCAGCCAATCCAACAAACGTTACTGAACAGATCTCCAAGATCCGACAGCATCTGTTTAAGATGAAAGGCCAGACCGTCGACGCGACAGGCCACACTGTTGACGCGACGCTACCAATCGCGCCTTGTCCCGGTGTGGAGGCGGAGTACACCTATATGTGAGGTCGTCTGGCATGGGGCAATATGATGGCAAGGACATGAAAGTATCTTGTTTGTTTCATCTAGGCTGAGGGAACCATCAATGCGAAAAAGCTACATACCTTCAAAAGTCGTAATAGTAATTAAAGGGGTGGTGGCTCGTTGTCTGAATTTCGAGGTTCTAGGATCCCTAGTCGCGCTTGCATCGTGAAAAGTAGTTAGTATTCGTACCGTGTCTAATGTGGAAGACCAATCCCATTAAATGCAAAAGAGCCTTCCAGGGCTGGATTGCAGGTTTGATTAACAAGCAGACTGCGGGGTCGATATGAATAACGCCTCAGCTTGGTCTAATTACGATAGAGATCATAATATAGCAGATTTGAGCTGTATTACGAGGATTTGTGATTAATCAATAATATCCCTTGCACTGATATTAACGCCCTTAGAGCTGTGCGCCGTGCGCACCAATCAGAAAGCTGTGTACGCAGGCGGTCAATGGTTCTGCTAGATCACTGAGATCTCGTAGATAAGGCCGCGAATATGTCAAATTTCGTATATATACTATATATAGAGGTTTACTCTTTGGTCCTAAGTTGATCTGCGTGTTCCTGCCAACATGGGGCCCGTTTTACAAAGGGCTAATTAGTTGATAAAGTTATCTATTTGCTACTTGACGCAGTTGATGTTCTTGATCGCGCGCAAGGGATAATCTCTATTTGATCTGGAGCTTTTGATTGGTTCGTCTACTTGGACGCCTAAGGGGATGGTTGGAGGGCTGTCGGTCGCGGGCCGATTGCCAGAAGGAGTAAATCCGAGTCCTCAGGACAGTCAGGAAAAACCGCTGGGGTCCGGAGAGATTGCCCCACCTTCCATATTCAGCCATCAAGCCCCACACGTTCCCGCTCGCTTCGTTGCGACGTTTCTGACTGGTAGGCACACGCAAAATCTAGGCATTCCGAGTTTGGTTGGCCGCGTCGTGTCAGCGACAATCGACAGAATTATTACAATAAAAGTCACAATAAACACGAAGATGGTCCGCATGGTCCCGAATGCTCAAGCTTTAGAATTTCCTAGCCAGGCATTTCGCAGGCATCTCTCAGGCATCTCTCGGGCATTTCCTGGTCTTTCTTGGGTATTTCTTATCAGGCACCCTACCCAGGGTGCTAGGCGGTTTTGTGACGCAACGGAGAATACCGCGTTAGAGCGCGTCGCGGTCGGAAATATAACCGCTCGGTGGGAAAAAGGCCGCAATTTTTGTATTTAGGAATTTGCGCCGTTGTTTGTGCCGGCTTAGGGCTCGGCTCTTTCGCCGACGCACGTTGAGGCCTTGCTCGACTCAAAAAGGACGACCACCAGGTTGCGAACAGTATCCTTGTGCCGTGCTGGGGAAAGACGTGTTGCCACGCATCTGGCAAAGGACGCGGTCGGCGATGGGGCCCTCTCTCTCTTTCTTTCTGCGACAATGGCGGTCAAATATGTATGACTCGGGCATTTGTGTTTCTCCCATGACTAACAACATTACTGCCAACAGCACTACTGCCAACAGCGCTTGTCAACAGCACTACGGCTGAGGCTGGAAGATCCTTCTCCCACAGCGCCTCGCGGGCCCTGACAGCTGCTGTGCGAGAATAGGTGTACACACGCAAAGATTCCACGGGCACGCCTACTAGCACATTTGCTTCCATGACGGTGCAAATTGCGCACTTAGCAAGCACCCAAAAGCACAGGCGATAAGTGGCCTCTTAGCTTGTATGACGATCAACCTGCGCGCCCTGCTCGTCGGGTGCTCAGCTGGGTCTATCTGGTGGCACAGGGCACGCGCAGATTCCCATCAGGACGAGCGGCTGCTGACGTATTTGGAACATCCGCTTCGGAGGGCAAAACTTGTGTCCGGAGACCTTGACCCGAGGGCTTTCGAGGCTAGCGTTCAAAGGGCAATTTCACCTGCCCAAGCGTGTTGGTTGTGTTAGCGCATGCCCCTCAAGCTGCCTGCTAAGCCCCGAAGATCCGGGGTCTTTGGGGCAGTCGAGCCAGCGCGGCACTAACCCCACTGCAAAGTTGGACGTGTGAGGGATAATCCACGACGTACAATTCTCCAGGCGTCTGACTGGCCCTAAGCATCCCAAGCTCCGGTTACCCACCATGGCGAATCATGGCCCTCTGTACATAATCTTCACCATCCCTCTACGCTGAGCCATTCTGGCCCGCGTGCCACATTTCATATACCAGCCTGTCCCCCTCACCTCATAATCCCCCACACAGCCGTCCGGAAGAAACCGCCAAAAGTGTGTCGCCATGTCTGAATGCTCTGCTTCCCTCTCTGATGTGCAGGAGACGCTCCCGTCCAAACGAAAGGCTGCCCAAGTTGGCATCGACGGCCACAGCAATGGAAGGTCAGTCAAGCGGAGGGCCTCGAAGGCATGCCAATGCTGTCGAGCGAGGAAAGTCAGATGCAATGTCACCGAACACGGAGCGCCGTGTACGAATTGCAGGTTGGATGAGGTGGAATGCATAGTGTCTGAGAGTAGGAGAAAGAAGTTAGTATTCGACGACCCCTCTATTCGTCCTCGACGCTGTCTAGATGGCGAATGGCTATGAATTAATCGCTATCTGCCCATGGTGGCTGTTCAGAGCAGGGGGACGAAAGGCGGTGGCAATTTGCTGACCTTATTCTAGGAAATGGTCAAAGGACGACGATCATTCGACAGAAGCAAATGCCTCGGCATCGTCCAATGCTAACCGCAAGCTGGCGTCACGAGAAGCTCTTGACAGTATTCAGAAGCCTAATCTCACCGCCGCCACTGCATCGCGACGATCACATGATCCTGAACCGCGGCATGAGGAGCATGTGCCTCATTCCATCTGTGCGTAGAGAGTTTTATTTATTTTTGTCATCGCACCTGACATACTTGACCTCCCCTAACGCATGTCATGAGCGCTTATCATGGACGCTGTCAGTCATTAGCGCTGTCGTTTACATTTGCATGTGCTTACAGCCAGCCCTATTGCAGACCAAAGCCACGGCAGTCGACTGAATTACGGCTTCTCGGAGCTGAACCGCAGGCTCTCAATTAATTCGCAAACGGCCGTGCCGCCTATGTTCGGATTCAGTCCCTTGTCCACTGATTCTCGACAACCATTTTTCGCGCACCTTACCCCAAAACCTGCACCTGCACCTGCTGCGAATCTGCCACTGTTCATCAAACCGCTCCCTGCAAGGATTGGCCCTGATGAGATTGCATATCTTGAAAAGAAAGGTGCTCTCGCCATCCCTACTCCGACCCTGCGCAATGAATTGCTACGCGCATATGTCGAATTCGTGCATCCTTACATGCCCCTGCTGGATCTCCATGCGTTCGTTACCATCCTGGACCGCGCCGACGGGAATCTCGGGAAGATTAGCTTAATCTTGTTTCAAGCCGTCATGTTTGCTGGCTCGGCATTTGCCGACATGCGCCATTTGAGCATTGCTGGATATGTCACGCGGAAAGAGGCGCGCAGGGACTTCTTCCAAAAGACGAGGGTAAGCGAAATATCCGCCTCCACGTAATTTGTAGAAAGGGAGGAGGAAACTCCGGTCACCAACGCCTCTAATTCAGACGAACTGTGCTGATGCGAAATAGCTTCTGTATGATTTTGATTATGAGTCCGACCGTGTATCATTAGTGCAGGCTCTTCTTCTCCTAACCTACTACTATGAAACTCCAGATGACCAGAAGGATACGTGGCATTGGATGGGCGTGGCTACCTCGGTGGCACACACCATTGGCCTCCATCGCAACCCGGACCACTCGAATATGGATTCGAAGAGGACGAGGTTATGGAAACGGATCTGGTGGTCGACCTATATGCGGGATCGTCTGATAGCGCTGGGAATGCGGAGGCCTACGAGGATAAAGACGCAGGACTATGATGTGCCTATGCTTACTCTGGATGACTTCGACATCGCACCAATTCCTAACACCGTAACCTGCATCCCTCTAGACTGCCGAATTGCAAGAGATGTCGGTATGCAGCGGCAACTAGCAATCATGTGCATTGAAAAGGCGAAATTATGTCTCTGCATCAGCCATGTCCTTTCGAAGCAATACTGCGTGCTTAATAACAATCAGGGACCGCTTAATGACCGGACAACGATGATGCTGCTGCCGAAGAAATTGGACCCGGAGAAGTGCGAGGTTAAAGCGTGCGATGAAGAGCTGCAGAAATGGGTCGATGAGCTGCCGGAGGATGCCAAATATAGTGACACTTCATCCGGCGATGACTGCATCGATCTTCATCGCGCACTGCTCCACATGATATTCTTTACTACTCTCTCAGCCCTACACCGGCCGCAGGTATTGCCCTCATATCACGGCGACAACCCAGCGACTCCAAAGTCCCCAAACGGCGCCGGACTTCTCGACGTGTCCCGCCGCAACGTCCGCCGCGCTGCGTCCGCCATCACTTCCATTGCCCAGCGTCTCGACTCGCTAGATTTGGTACGATACCTCCCGACTACCGGCGTGACAGTCCTGCTCCCAGCCATCATCATCCACCTCCTCGACATCAAAGCGCCGGAGGAAGAAACGCGCCGCGCTAGCCTCCGCGGCTTCTGCCAATGCATGCAAGTGATGGGCAAACTGCGCGACCTCTACGCCGCAGCCGACTACTCGACCGCCTTCCTCGAAGCTGCCATCCGCAAAGCGGGGATCCACATCGCGCCGCCGCCAGGGATGGCGAACCCACTCGCTAAGCCCTCTCTCATCATGACCATCGAAGACCTCGTCGACGCCGGCCGCCGACTCGACCTCGCACAGCTAAGCCCGCAGCAGCGGCACCGGGCGCGCACGACGCTGACGCCGCCGCCAGACGCGGGGACGACCAACATGCCGTCGCTGGAGAAGAACAGCGCGCACGTTGCGGACGAGGAGGTCGCGCGGCGGCTCGAGACGTTCCTGGCCTCGACGCCGCCGGACAGCGAGCACCACTGCGACGACCACGCCGACGCCATGTCCGTGCCCACAACGTACCACCTGCTCGGCAGCGGCGGTGGCGGCGGCAACATCGCCCACGCCTTCCACGGCCACCACGGCCACAGCCACCAGCATCACCGGCACCACCAGGACGGCCACCACGCGCACTTCCACCCCCATTCGCAGCACCTCGATGTCACGCCGTTCAATCACCACGGCGACGAGATGCTGTTCTCGAGCCTGCCGCTCAACTCGGACTTCGACGACGGCGACTTCGACGACTTGCTGAATCTGGATGTTGTGGGCGAGGCGTTTGCGTTCGACGAGCGGGGTGGGGCTGGCATCGGGGGCTTGCAAAGGGAGAGCTCCGGGTTTGCGATCGAT
>Ga0307515_10005441_pt1 | contig 25803 bp, 12 predicted proteins | sample 17_EM_MG_FD_194513 | JGI IMG/M metagenome (GOLD analysis project Ga0307515, IMG submission 194513) | Populus trichocarpa ectomycorrhiza microbial communities from riparian zone in the Pacific Northwest, United States - 17_EM | ecosystem: Host-associated > Plants > Roots > Unclassified | place... | reverse complement strand
TTAGGCCAACACACTTGGCCTAATAGAAAGAAGGCCAAGTGATCGGGCTTGCAAATTTTTAGTTTAAGGTTTGATGTCATGTTGCCCACACTATTTTTTTTTTAAAATAAATGGACAACGTGTCATTCATATTTGCAAACGTCGCATATCTACTAGTTTAGATACTTGCCACCTCCGGTTTTGGAAAGTCGGGGTCTGAGTTTTAGGACCCTAAAAACCTAGTTTTCAACTTTTTTTTCACCTGAAAAACCTAATAAATAACATAATACCACATTAAATTAAAATAATTTTTCTCTCTCAAAGTTTGATATACTTTTTTCTGGCAAGATAAAAGTTCCAAACCATACTAATAGAACTCCTCTTAACAAGATGAACCAATTGACACTAAGATTGACTTTTTTTGGTTGTCAAAATAAAGGTTCCTTCACCGAAGCTTTTCCAAAATATTATAAGGCCTTATTTTCTATAAAATTAAAATTTTATAGCGATCAGACATCTATAAAGTCTTACGATAAAGTGCAGAAGCTACCGTGTAAGATTTACATTATTATCCTAGTTGATTTAAGATTCTTTTTCTATGTGGATAAGTACTTTTTTATTATTTTTCGAGACTTGTTTAAGATATTTTTACCTACTATAAATAGAGTTATTTAACTTGTATTTATGTTTTTTTGGAGAAACTTGGTTTATTTCAGAATAATACTATATATGTGCGAGGTTGCTCATCTCTCGGTTCTTCGTTGAACTCTTTTGGACTTATCAAAGATTAATTGTCATTATGACATTCTTTCTTATATCTTTAGCTCTTAATTTGTTATAATCAAAAGGCTAGGGTTTTTTTTCTCCAATAACATGAGTGATTTAATTCAAGTAATCATTGTATCAAGTTCTTTATTGTAATATGATTTTAGCTTACTTGGGTTGTTATTTCTTGCATGTGGGTTTAAAGGTTCTTACCTTTTGGGTTTGCTTCGGTTGATAATAGAGCAAGGCTCTAAAATCAAGTTCTATCCTTTTATCTTTAAATTTTTTATGTTATTTTTTTTGTTGTTCTTCAATCTTGATTTTGTGGCAACAGTATATAAAAAAGGTTTTTATTAAAAAAGACTACTACTGAATCAATATATTAAAAAAAGAAGAAGCAAAGTTAAAATCACAAGTTTTTGTTACTCCCGCAAAATCAAAACTTACAATTCTTGAATTTAGCACTTGAGAAAAATACAAATCAGTGTCTACCGAATCAATTTGTATCATCAATAAATTATTTTATTTGTTGCTATTAGTTTTGGGTTGGTTTATCTTAATTATGGTTTCGGGTTTAATAATATTTATTGCATTCATCTTCACTTTCATATTCATTTTTGTGTTCGTTATCGTATTCATTGTTGTTTTTTATTTCACTCTCATTTTCATTTTGTAATTCATTTCATTATTGTTTTTATTTTTCTTGATTGTTTATGTCTTGAAAATCTTTGGTTGGATGTTACGAAGTTGTGATTTTTTATTGTTTATGATTAGTTCCCTAAAGAATTGAAAAAAAAAGCATGAGAGGTAAAGTGTGAGTATATTATCGTGGAAAGCGATAATTGAGTGAAACACGAGTGAAGTGATATCATATTGAGTGTAAACACATGAGGGAGTGTGTGAGGATATGCTTCCCTTTTTTTTTTCTACTAACATGAAATTTTAGATTTTGATGATGTCTTTCAAAGATGGATCATCACCTATAAAGTAAATGGAAAACTTGTTCTTTATATTACAAGATATGTGGTAGCAATTTGAGAGGATGGATGTGAGGCTTGGTGTGGTTTTTGAATGCTTTGAACTATGAGATAACGAATGTGGTGGAAATGTAGAACTATGTGGAGTTAGAAAAAAATGATGCAATCGCCTACAAAGTTGAAAATAAAACTTAAAAGAAAAAGGCCGTACGTGGCAAATTCAAAATCTACGTTCTTTTTCAACATGGAAGCCAAATTATAGGAAAGAAGGGGTTGCCCAAAATAAGCCTATTGTGGGAGCTAAAACCAAACAACCTAATAAAAAAATAAATCTCCACTGATACTAGATGTAAATATGATACTCAAAAAACCCTTACTCTTGATATCAAATGTTTTTGATGTTTGAAAATAGATCACATAGCATCTCAATATCCTATATTCTTACATGATCATGGGGAGATTGAATATGAAAAAGATAACAATGATGATGAAATGCCATCACTTGAAGATGCTAGTGATGATAATGTAGAGTATCTAGTTGAGGATGAATCACTTATGATTAGGCTACCATTGAGTGTTTAGATAAAAAAAGAAAGAGGATGATTTAAAGCAATAAAGAGTGAATATCTTCTATACAATTACAAAATACATCTTTCCCTACTCATTTCAAATGGCTGGGACTTATAAAAAAAAACCTTTATTTTTATTGTCAATGCCTTTTATTTAAAAACATGCTCCTTGTAAAAAAGCAATGACGTTGTTTTCTGAGATAATTAGGACTTTTCTATGATGATATCGACAATTGCTTTATGGATAATTATATATCTACTTGATATACATAATTTTTATGATAATTTTCTCATTAATATTGAATGAGAATAAAATATTTTTATTTTTATTTTTTCATTATAAATTGTTTTATATAATCTTTTCAAATTTATTGTTATTTTTTATATATAGTTGCAAAGAGATAGTTGATTTATGATTTTTAAAAAAAACTGAAGATTGCTTTCATGATCATAATGAGTTTTTATTTAAGAAACAATACTCCTAAGAAAATATGTTTTTGACAAAAGTCAAATGCATTAATAGGAAAATTTAGCTTTTTTTAATTAAAAAGACACACCTTTTCCTTTTATTTAAAATTGATGTAGTTTCTTTAAACTTCTCTTTATTGTTGCTGTTTGGACTCAATGAACCATGTTGCTATTAAAAAATCAACTTTTATAGTAAAATAAAAAAAATACATTTATAAAAGAATAATTTATATGAACAAAAATATATTTTTTTATTAATAATTTTACTCGTTGTCTTTCCTGTAAATATATATTTTTAAAATTGTTTAATTTAATAAAAAAAATAGTTCTAGAAAGCAAGGTAATAAAACCTAACTAGGGTCATGACTTAGAGCACGAGTTTGATGGCTTTACCCAATTTCATTAGGATAATAAAAATGTATCATTTTGATATTTTTTAATAAAAAAACATTAAATCAACATTTTTTTTAAAAAATAATTTTTTCTTAAGCTGAGTTTCTACCTAGTTGATTGATTTGCAGGTGCAATCGTCAAGTCAACTAAGTCATACTTGGTTAGCTCCTACAAGAATATTTGCTATAAAACTCAACCTGATCTAGTGATTGAAGGGTTGATGGGTCACCATGATGACTCATTAAACTTGACTTGGTTTAATAACGTCGTTGAAAAGTTCCTCGCGATATTGCATTCATTTGACTAGTTCTCACTAAAAACACTTATAACCCTACTCCATACTCTTATGAAATGACTAAATTAGGTTTCATTTTAACTAACTACTTCTTTAAAATAAACAAAAAAATATTTAATTTCAAATAACATTTATTTATAATGACCGAAAAATTGACAAATTCAATATCAATTGTTAGTATTATATTTTGCTTTCTTAAACTAATATTGAATGTTATATTGTAATTATTAAGTGATTTGGGGAAACTATAATATAAAGTTTTAGTATTTTCATAATTTATAAACAAATAATAGTTGAACGTTCATTAAACATACAAAATTATGTTTATCATAAAAAAATTATTTCCATAAAAAATTACATGTAAATAGCTAATATATTAAAGTGCATTGTGGTAATGTTGATATGATAAATAATCTTCATGATTAATCTTTGTAAACTATTTATCGATCGTTGATATCTTAATCAATATACTATATGTCTTTTTTGTTTCTTTTGTCTAATGGGAAGAAACTACATTTAATCTTGAGTGGATGTAGATGGCAGCCTCACAAATTAAACAAAATGTAAGGTCCTTAACTTTGCTTTAACATGTTAAGAAGAAAAGAAAGGTGATGTTAAAAATCAAACAAGATAAAAACACAAGAAAGTGATAAAGAAGTAAAGGAAAAAGTGTAAATAAAAGCAAAGAATAGAAAAGCAATAAATTATGATAAGATCAATGAATCACAGAAAAAAAATAATGAAATTCATAGGTGGAAATGGTTATTGTTTCTAGTAACTGGATGATCTTTTTATATTGTTACAAAGATGGAATAGTGGAATACTATATGAATTGCAATTCCTATCCTTAGACAAATTATTTATAACAAATTAAGAGCTTATTATATGAATTCTAATATAATTTATATTCCTATGCAACTATATATTTCCTAACTAATTTGTAATACTTATTAATATAATATATTAAAGACTCGTATTTAGAATAAGAACTGGTATTGTAATCAATTACACGAACACTTTTCTCTATGTTGATTGCTTCGTGGTCGATAAAAGTGATACTCAACTAGCAGAAGCATTCATGCCTAAGAGTCTAATAAAAATCATAAAATTTAATTCACTTGTTCACTAAAGACAAGTTGCAAATACATAGAGGAAGTGTTAGTAAACAATATATAATAACATGAAATAAGAAAATAAATGAATATTCTTGAGGGGTATAGCTCAACTGATTAGACTCTAAATTTGATCCCTAGAGGTCATCAGTTCGAGTCTCACAAATCTTAGGGTCACTGAAGGTTTACATAGTCGTTAACTTCAGGGCCAGTGAGATTAGTCGAAGTGCCCGCAAGCTAGTCCGAGCACCCACGCTAATAAACCACCCATCACAAGACTTAGATTTTTCAAATAATATAGATATTCAACTTTCAAGCTTAATAATATACAGTTAAAAAAAAAAAAGAGCACCAAGCAACATTAATTTGGTTACTCAGTAGTGAACTGGGAAAATACCCTGTGAGGCTGAGCCCAGATTTTGGAGAGGCAAAGAGATAGATACCTTGTGGTCACCACAACTCATGAAATAATATTATTTTTAGAAGGCGAAAGGCAACAGAAACCTGAAGTTACATTATTTTGCGTTTCATCATCAAATAATTGCATCTCTAATCATTAGGACCATGCTTGAGTCGACTTAAAAATATTCCTCTTTTATCTCCTTTCCAATCTCTCATCGATGGGCCAAGCACAAACTTAATCAAAATATTGGCACTTGGAAAAGAAAATAAATCCATGAAGGAGGATCCCCATGGATTTTCCCAGAAAAATAAATAATATAAAGAGTACATATAGATACAAAATAGTCTGAAAATTAAGATTTTCAATCATAGATTTGGTGTAAGCAAGGCCCTATCTTGCTGAAGTAGTGATTTGAGTATTGGAGATATAGTAGGTAAAGTATCTCCATGTTTCTTTTCTTGATGACTTTTAAGCTACCATGGCATCAAATGATTAAGAAATGGAGAGGGTGGACATCGTTTGATTTGATCCCTTCACATAACTTTCCCTTAAAAAAAGAGTGAAAAGTGTGGGCATATTTGTTCTCATGCACGCGTCTGTATATGATATTAGACTACAAAAAGCAGATTCATGAACCACATATAATGCAGAAGAAATTACCATCACTTCATTACTAGCGCAAGTATTCTCTTATGATGGAGCCGACAAAATGTACGCATGCTTCCATTTTATTTATTTTTTTTACTTTTTGGAAGGAACTGAAAATTAATAACATTTAATTTCATGACATAAATGATCATATCGATTGTTTTAGCCTTAGAATTTCCAAAGTCTCAATGCATTATTTGATGAGGTCCCATTTTCTTAAAGATTATATATATATATATATATATATAGTATTTGATTGATGATTTTTTCATCTATTTGGAGCTTATGAAGTTTGGTATTGACTTTGCAGAAACGAGATGTATATTTTTTCTTATTATATTTGTAACAGGTAATGTTTTTAAGGTTAAATTTTGGTTTGAGTTTTGACTGGAAAGGTTTATGGGATTTGATAAATTTGTTATAAGGCTTTTTATAATAAAGTTGATCTGGTTTGGAGTAGAATTGTTATTAATATTTATGGGCTGGTCATTTATAAAAAGATTTTTAGCTTGAACAGATTCTACAATGAGAGGATATATATATATATATATATATATTTTCGTATCAAACACACTAAAGATGACAAATCAAATAAGGGTGATGCCCTAAAAGCAAGTCAAATCAATTAAAGGTAAAAACAAGTACTTGTAGAAAATGAAATTGTAAATCAGTTCTTAAATCCCCAGCCACCCTTTATCTTTCATATGAGCCACTCATTCATCGTGTATGATGGTGTATCTTCAGCATCAATGACAGTGTTCTCAAAAAATAAAAATAAAAAATTTATAGCAGCTCGTCATATGTTTTATACTCAAATATTTCAATTCTAATTTTTTGGGAAACTTTACCAAAAATTTGGTTTAATTACACTAGTTTTATACATAAAACACAATGCCTACTCTTATTTATAGTATATACAATCGTGTTCCAAATATCTGCTAAATCCACAGTTTAGGGTTTAGGGAAATTCTAAAATCAAGAAAGGTGGTGAAATTATAATAAGTTTATTTAGGTAGTTAATACGTACACTTTATCTTTCCTTTTTTAGATAATTTTAGTTGAAATTGTTTTCAATAATAAAAGTAGAACTATATAATATTTACTCTTAATTATTGTTTTCACAATTGGAAGATGGAAGCAAAAAATTTATTGTTTGACTTTTCATAGTTGTCAAAAACATTTCATATAACTCTAAAGACTAGACCGGTGAGTCAAATTGGTTTACTTTCTATATATTGATCCAAACATATATATATGTTTATATATGTTTATATGTTTGGATCAATATTTAAAGTAATTTATTCTTTGAATGAACCGAATTAATATAAAAATTATATATGCAAAATTATACGTGGATTGGATTTAGTCTCAACTAGTTCGTTTGTCCGCACTACACTGCGGGTCAAAGTAATTTTATAAAAAAAGAAAAAAAATGTTTAGATAATGGTGACGTGAATTAAAAAAAAAGATTTAACCCTGAATTGAATGATATTTTTATCTAATAATGAGATAGAAAAACATTTCATTTACCTAAGTTAACCTGAGTTGTCTCGTAAAATTCACAGAGATAATTTAAAAAAAAAACAAGTTGGAAATCTCAATCTCGAATTAACTTAACATTGAAGAATTAAATCGGCAAAAACTAGCATTTAATTTTTTTAAAAATTAAGTGAACTCAAGTCAATCAAACAACCTTACAATGCAAGTTATGCACATCTTTGGATTCAATAAATATTTTTATCCCAAAGATTTTATTTATTTATTATACTACAATAAAGTGCATGGTAATTTTTTTGTATGAAATATTGTTTTTAAAGTAAAAAAACCATAGAGCCAAGATAGTAAAAGTAGATCATTAATAACAAATGGTGAAATTGTATTTTTTTAGGTTTGAGTTAAATTAAAAAAAAAAAACATATCATCGATAACAAAAGATGAAATTGTATTTTTTTAAAAAAAATTGAGGGGCAAAAAAAGCATTAAACAAAAATAAATAAATAATAGCCTGGATGCTGTGGATTAACCCGTTAAACTTGCGACCCAATTTATAGACTTAATTGGATTTAATGATTTTTGTATCAATTTTCTTAACCCAAACATAAAATAAAAAAAAAATAAAAAATAAAAGGAGCCCAGGCATGTGGGCCTGGTGGCCCAACATGCCCGGGCATTAAAAATAGTTTGCAAGCCTAGGTTTATTTTTATTTTTATTTGTTTTACAATTTTTTAAAAGGGCGAACAACATGTTGTTCAGCTAATTTTTTTATTTTCTTTTAAAAAAGATAGCAAATGAAGTGCCCTTTGTGACAACAAATGAGGTCTCAATTTTCTTGGCTTAAAACACCATTTTCACCATTTTTTTATCTTAAAAAACCCTAAACATCTTGATAAATCTATGCATAGCCTAAAAACCCCCCAAAAAAACAGCTCAAAAAACCAAAATTAACACAAACCCAAAAACATTTTCACGGTCAAAGTTGTCTCCTCAGGCAAAGAGAAGGAAGAAAGCCCCTAGGTGAAACTACCCTAATGAAATAAAACTTATTGACACCAATTTTAATTATTTTGGTGGCTGGAATCTTTATCATTGATAAATTTCTTTCTCTATACCAGAATCTAGTGATCTTATCTCTTTTCTCATGAAAAAAAACTAAAAAATAATGAAAATAGACTTTAATACCAAAATAGAATTTCTGAAAACTGAAGGGACCGATCACCTATAAACTGAAAAAGATGGGGAATCAAAATAAACATTTAAAATGAAATTCAACGCCGCCACCAAATTTACCTGTCATTTTTAATTTTGTCCTCTAACTTTAAATCCAACCATTTCTTAAAACAATATGCAATTGGGTGTTAATTTGAAATCAAAATGGCTCAATTGTGCATAAAAAATATTCAAGGACCAAATTGAAAATTAAAAAAAATCTCTATTCTAATCCATAATGATGTGTGAGAGATTGAATAGTAAAAAATGCTAAAATGGTTTCTCCACACCACCTGGTTTCTTTTAATAAATACATAAATTGATCAAAAGATATTCCCCACCTTTCTTTTTTAAGCCTTTTTGGTTGATCAAAAGATATTCCTCACCATATAACAAGGCTTGTTCTAAAATGATCAATATTCGAACTAGATAATTTACAATACAAAAATACTATTGTGGACGGACAATTAATGTTTGCCGAATACTCCGTGGAAAAAGCTTAGATTGAAATACATAAAAAAAAAATCGTGGATAAATCATAAATGTATGAATCTGGCCAATATTAATTTCTAGGTCCAAAATACTTTGGATTTTACAATGAAAAACAATTCTTTCCAAATAAATATATAATTCTTTCTAGAAAAAAAAAAAACACTCTCAATTTTAACAACTTGACAATTTTCATAAAGATTAATTTGAAGGATCTACACACTTGAACAAATAGCTGGAGCAAATTTGTGCCAAAATACATAAAACTAGCACCCATACAGCAATGTTAATCAAGGTCTTGTAAGTTGTAACAAATAATTCCTTCAAACTTAAAAATGACCGTACATACAAATTTGAAACTTGGTGGGCTCTCGTTGTTAAAATTTCTCAAAGTTCTGCTATCAAGATTGTATCCCGTCAGCATTTGTCTCCAAATCGCATCTTAGACTTGTGTCCGGCAATAATTGAGTACATACAAGTTGTCAAATTGTCAGCAAATAAAGGGAAAAGATAAGGTAAAGAGCTAGCTGAGAAGAGAAAACATGAGAGAGACCCAGCCACATTTATTTTGACGAATGTCCTTGTATTTCTGCTAAATTTTTCTAGGACCACAAAGATGGAACCTAGCTAGCTTCTGTCTACAAGCTGATAAACTGAATCCAATAATAGAGAGTCCAACAGTATATATCTCATAGCTTCATCATCTTCGTATAGTTGAACTCAATAATAGAACCTATATAACAGAGTTCGAATTCAGCTTGTATCTATGAATTTTGTTGAAAAAAATTGATTGGGTTGGCTTTTAAACTATTCACAATTTTAGTGATTGTATGTGGGCTCATAGTCTCATACCATTTTTTGTCTTGGAAAATGATACATAAACAAAAATTTTATACTAAGTTTCTTGAGTATCTGCGGTAAATAATCAAGACTATTTCAAAAGGTTTTTATCATAAATTGAAAAAACACAACTTGAATCTTGTGAACATAGAGAATATATAAAGATTTCTATCCCACATTGAAAAAATAAGATTTTTATCTAGTATTTATATAGTAAACTTTGATACGAGATAATAACCAACAAGGAAAGGATAGTAGGCTTGCATGCATAAGGGAAACCTCTGATTGCCCCCCTGCGTGCGAGGCTATGCCTATACTTTCTGAACCTTTTGTCTCCAATAATAATTTGTTTTTGACCCTTAAACTGAAACCATAATTTTTAAACAATTAAAATTAATTTTCTAACAGTTAAAAAATCCTAACAACTCTTTTATTTTAGAACATTTTTTAACAGCTACAACTCTTTAATTCCTTAACAGTTTTTTATTTTTTAACTATTGTAACAACTTTTTAATTCTTTAATTTATTTTCTATCTAGCTGTTACATGCTAGTAGCTTTTATATACCATACACTCTTATAATCAAAGGCTGCCAAAAACCATTGTATTTTCTTGTGTTTGCAAAACTTGTTGGTATTTCCTTTCGCTCTTGGTCTAGTTGTTTCTGTGACCCTCATTTTAGAGGAGGAACTTGTTGGATCCTGAAGGATAGTCTTGTGTTGAGAAAATATCCTTAAGGACAGTGTCTATACACACCTCAAGTTTTATTTTATTTATGTTCTTCATCGTATTTTCTTACAACAATCTTAAGGATATTTTAGTAACATGGACATAAACACTAATGCCGACAACACTACTACCCTCAATATTGATGTTGTTGAGAATTCTACTGCTGCTGCCACTATGTCATTAGCTGAGTCGTTCCTTAATATTTCAAAGATTGAGTTTTTTGTTGGAGAAAACTTTACAAGGTGGCAAGAAAGAATCTTTGGTGTCCTTGACATGCATGGAGTTGCTTGGGTTTTACCAATCTTAAGACTAGTGACAATTTCAAAGCATATACACATGGAACCAACGTTTGTAGACACTCCATTTTAAGCACTCTCTCTAATGAGTTATTTGATGTATATTGCAGCTACAAGGAAGAGAAAAAGATATGGAGCAATATGGTGACAAAGTATATTGCCGAAGATGTGGGAAAACAAAAATTTATCATTGAAAAATTTTATCAATGGAAAATGATGGATAAAAAAGATATCAAAATTCAAATTAACGAATACTATAGACTATTAGATGACATGAAAGCCAAAAATATCAACCTTTCTAAAGGATTAGTTGTTGAAATATTGATCGAAAAACTAACCAACTCATGAAGCGATTACAAGAAACAAGTTAAGCATAAGCATAGATAATTATTTTTGATTGATCTTATCACCCACATCAACGTTGAAGACATAAATAGAAAGGAGTTGCAAACAACTAGGAAGAAAGAAATGATCACCAAAGCAAACTTAATAGAAATGAGTTCACATAAAAAGGTATGATAATAATAATAATAATAATAAGTCCAATGGTAACAATACCAATATGTTCAAACCCAAAACCAACAATTTTAATAAAAAGGGAAATTGTTTTGTGTGTGGCTAACCTGACCACCATGCATCTTAATGCCGAAATAGAAAGAGAAACAATAATCCTCCTAAAACTAAGGTCATCATGGTTGAAGGAGAAGACATCATTGTTGCGATTGTTTCTCAAGTCAATATGGTTACCAATGAGAAACATTAGGTGGTAGAATCTGGTGCTACTAGGAATATATGTGTAAATAAAGAATTCTTCTCCACCTATAAACCTTTTAAGGATGGAGAAGAAGTGGTCAACCTTGAAGACTCAAGAACTGCAAATGTTGTTGGAAAATACAAAGTCCTTCTAAAATTGACTTCGGGCAAGACGCTAGCATTGAATGAGGTGTTGCATGTCCCTAATATAAGAGCAAATTTGGTCTCTATAGCTTTGTTGGGAAAATTTAGGATTAAAGTGTCAATTGAATCTAACAAGATTGTAATGACTAAGAACAATGTTTTGTGGGGAAAAGGATATTGTAACCATGGACTTTTTGTACTCAATGTTGATAATGAAATGAATGAAAATCCATCTTGTTTTGCTTACTTGCTTGACTCTATTGATCTATGACATGCTAAATTAGAACATGTTAGTTTATCTTATCTTAAGAAAATGAATTCTCTTGGTTTCATTTCTAGCTTAAATTCTTCATCTATGAATAAACATGAAATATGTGTTGAAGCTAAAATTATTAAGAAAACATATGTATATGTTAAAAGAGAAACTGAATTACTTAGCTTAATACACACAGACTTAGGAGATTTAAAACAAACTATGATTATAGGAGGTAAGAAATATTATGTGACTTTCATAGATGATTTTTCAAGATATACAAAACTTTAACTACTTAGAAGTAAAGATAAAGCTTATAACATATTCTTGTTATATAAAGTAGAAGTAGAAAATCAATTAAATAAAAAATTCAAACGAGTTAGATTTGATAGAGGAGGTGAGTATGTTCTAATGAATAATTATTGTGAAAAGAAAGGTATAATACATGAAGTTACTCCACCTTATTCACCCGAGTCTAATGGGGGTAGCTGAAAGGAAAAATAGAACTTTAAAAGAAATGATGAATGTTATGTTAGTTAGTTTTTCAGCACCTAATAATTTATGGGGTGAAGCTATTTTATCTGCATGTCATTTACAAAATAAAATTTCTTATAAGAAAACTGGTTTAACATCTTATCAATTATGGAATGTTATTCTTCTAATTTAAAATATCTAAAAGAATAGGGGTGTCTAGCTAAGGTTATGTTATCTGAACTAAAAAAAAGAAAGATAAGTTCAAAAACTTCTGATTTTAAGTTTAATGGTTATTTTGAAAATAATGTTGCATATATGTTTCTAGTTTTAAAGAGTGATGTGCTAGATTACAATACTATTATTGAAACAAAAACATACAAAATTCTTTGAACACATTTATCCATTAAATGAAAAGATTTCTCATGCACCTGTTAATGATAATGAAACTCACATTAAGGAAGTGAGAAGGAGTAAGAGACAAAGGAAATAAACTTCATTTGAAAATGATTTTTTCACTTATCTAGTAGATAAGGATCTAGTGACTTAATCTGAAGCTATCTTTTCTTCTGATTCTTTATTTAGGAAAGAAACAATTAAAGTTGAAATTGATTCACTTTTACAAAATCAAATTTGGGAGATTGTTGATTTGCTCCCAAATGTAAAACCTAGTGGTTGTAAATAGATTCTTTAAAAAAAATGTTTTCCTGATGGTTCTATAGATAAACACAAAGCAAGATTAGTTGCAAAAGGTTTTACTCAAAAAACAAAATGTTGATTATTTTGATATCTCTTTCACCTGTAACTAGAATTTCTTTAATTTGAGTTTTAACTGCTTTAGCTTCTATGTATAACCTTTTTATACATGAAATGGATGTTAAAACTACTTTTTTAAATGGTGGTCTAGAAGAAGAGATATATATGTTACAACCTGAAGATTGTATAGTTCCTGGTCAAAAGAATAAAGTTTGTAAGTTGTTAAAGTCTTTATATGGCTTAAAGCAAGCTCTGAAACAGTGGCATGAGAAATTTAATCAAGTTATTTTAAGTGATGGTTTTTCTTTAGTTAATGTTGATAAATGGGTGTATACTAAGTCTATTGATAATGAATATGTGATCATTAGTTTATATTTAGATGATATGCTTCTTTTTAGTACTAGCATGAATGCCATATATAACACTAAACGTTTCTTAGCCTCTAAATTTGATATGAAAGATATGGGTGAAACTAGTGTAATATTGGGTATTAAAATTATAAGGAAAGACTATGGTATAATGTTAACATAAGAACATCATGTAGAGAAACTTCTCAAGAAGTTTGGTCACTTTAATGTGACACCTGTTAGTACTCCTTATGATACTAACACTCAATTAACAAAAAATAAAGGTGAAGTTGTTACTCGGCTTAAGTATGCTCAAATTATTAGGAGTTGATGAATTTGATGAACTTCACTCGACTTGTACATTATGTGTAGATTAAGTAGATATACACAAAATCCCAATCATGAGCATTAGACGACAATAATCCAACTAATGAAATATTTGAGAGGTACTATGGACTATGGTATTCTATATAATGGATTTCCCGTTGTATTATAAGGATACAACAATATTATCTAGATTTCATATTCAAATGAGATTAAATCCACTAGTGGCTATATCTTTATTCTTGTTGGTGGTGCAGTATATTGGAAATCATCCAAGCAAAGTTTAATCGCTTGATCCACCATGAAGTTAGAATTTATAGTTTTGGAATCAGTAGGAAATGAAGATGTTGGGTTGAGGAATTTTTTTAACTAAAATTCAATTGAGAATAAAACCAACACCTTCTATATTCATGCATTGTGATTGCCAAGCGACAATAGCTATTGCTAAGAATAAATATTTTAATGGTAAAAATTGACATATTCGATTTAGATATGATGTTGTAAAGCAGCTACTAGAAGATGAAATTATTTCTATTGATTATGTGAAGTCAGAAATAAATTTGGCCGATCCTCTAACTAAACCACTCGGTAAAAAGATGATATTAGAAACATCGAGAGAAATGAGACTAATGCTTAAGTGAGAAATAAAAATGATGGTAACGCAACCTATGTGAATAGAAATCCCATGAATTAGGTTCATAGGGGTAATTACAAAGTTATTTGTGATTCTGTAGCACTATAAAACAAGTTCTTTCCTATGATGTGAGAATAGTGCTAGACTGCAATTAAAGAGAGGATGAACTACAAAGTTCTTAATGAGTTCCATATTTCTCATAGTAGTGTTCAAATTGCAGTGAACACTTGATAGAATCACCTATTTGAGTATGGAGTGGGGCTGCTCATATTATATACTAGCAAAATCTTTGAAGCACTCATAAACAATCAGGTGCACACATGGCTTATTAAGTGCAAAATCGAGTAAAAAAACAAGAAATTATGGGGGTATAATGTGATTGGTGAGATACCTAACTTAAAATAAGATTTTTTGGTTCATACAAATTAATAATTTCACCAATAATTTTATAAGTTAAATCTCATTCTTTATATGATCTGGTTCATAGTCCAAAAGACATCAAGTTAGATGCATTACACTTAATAGATAAAAATCTAGTAAGTATATTTTTATTCCAAAATTCTTTTGAAATATATGGGTGATTGTTGTAAATAATGAAGATTATTTTAAAAGGTTATTATCCCATATTGAAAAAATACAACTTACTTCTTGTGAACATAGAGTGTATATAAGGCTTTCTATCCTATATTGGAAAAATAAGAACTTCATCTAGTGTTTATATAGTAAATTTTGATATCAGATAGTAACTAATAAAAAAAGGATAGTAGGCTCGTGTGCATAAGGTTGAGTCGAGCAAGAGGAAAATATCTGATTGCCCCCTACGCGTAAAGCAATGCCTGTACTTTCTAAACCTTTTGTCTCTAACAGTAATTTGTTTTTGGACCTTAAACTGAAACCACAATTTTTAAACACTTAGAATTAATTTTATAACAGTCACAAAATCCTAACAACTCTTTTATTTTAAAACCTTTTTAACAACTACAACTCTTTAATTCCCTAACAACTTTTAAAAAAAAAAAAATTTAACAGCTACAACTCTTTAATCCCCTAACAGCTCTTTAATTTTGTAATTTATTTCCTACCTAGTTGTTACATGTTAGCAACATATACATACCATGCACTCTTACATTCAAAGACTGCCGAAAACCATTGTATTTTCTTGTGTTTGCAAAACTTGCTGGTATTTCTTTTTTGCTTTTAGTCTATCTATTTCTGTGACCCTCGTTTTAGAGGAGAAACTTGTTTAATCCTAGTGGATAGCCTTGTGTTGAGGAAATATCCTTTAAGTTTTATTTTGTTTATGTTCTTTGTTGTATTTTCAAACAACAATATCGATCTATAAGTAATCAAGCGTGAGTCTCATGAATTCAATCAATTGACATTTTATTAATAAAAGTAATATTAACACATTTTTATGATAATTTATTTATAAAAAATTTGAATTTTTTCCTCCTTTTTTTGAATGCCTAGGGGAATAATTATGGACGAATTAATGCATCAAATACAATTTAATAAGATTTTGCATTCGAGAATCTATTAATACCATTGAACCTAATAAAATAGGGATTTTAGGATTCACAGAAACCTATAGCTTTGGATTAGATTTTCTTTAACGATTTTAATGCCCCAAATGCTCAACTTAGTGTGTGTAATTCCTTCTACATATGAATTTACATTTGTTTAGGCATCTAGTGATTAGAATTATGGTAGTGGTTGCTTTTCAAAGTATTTTTCATTTTGAAATTCATCAAGATAAATTTGCTTTTAAAAAAATCATTTTTTACATCAGCACATAAAAGTAATTTAAAATTAAAAAAAAACATTAATTTGAAATAATTTTAAAGACGTTGTTTGAACGCAAAACCACACACTCTTAATTTTAAACTAAAATTATTTTTTGACAATGTAATTCCAAAAGTCAATCACAAAACTAAACTTGTAAAAAATATAGGTTGAGATTTACACATGTTTAACAATCCAAATCACAGTGTGATCGTAAATTGTATAGGGGAATGACAAATGATTTTTTACTTAAGGTATTGTTACATTTTCTTAGCAATGTGAAAGATTAATTTTCTTACATTTTCATATTTAGTTAGTGTCATATAATTAATTTTTATTATAAATCTAATATAAAGTTTTTTTTTTTTTTGGAGCTAACAACATGTCTTTTTATGATAGTTTTAATTTGAGTAAAATAAAACTAAGATTTTTTAATTTGAGTATAGATTTTTTAATTAAAGTATCACAAATATAAAATATTACCAGGTTTATTACAAATTATAGTTTTGAATTTTGTTTTAAATAGTAATAATGTTGATGTGTTTCTTAACTTTTTTCGATGAAAAAAATTCAACTTTGTTTTCAATAAATGAACATGTTTCTTAATTTTTCATTGAAAAAAATAAAAAATAAAAAAATAAAATGATGCATAGAGTATATATATTCAGAAAAAGAGGAATACTTCAATCTTTTAGAAAAATAGAGTAACAAAAAAAAAAAAACTAAAACTTCTTATTAAAATACAATATTCCTCCCTCTGGAAAACTGCAAAACTAGTTTTCCAGTTTTCTAAGTTTTTTCCAAGTTGGAAAACACATTTTTGAGTTTAACTTCCGTAATTTTTTTTATTGTTTTCCAAATAAAATAAAATAAAATGATGAATAATACAATATTATTCTTTCATACATTAGAACTTTTATAAATGAAAAATATTTTATATATATATATATATTTGGTTAGGGTCATGGATTTATGTTTTTAAGTTTTTCATTGTTTTCCAAATAAAAAAAATAAAATGGTGAATAATACAATATTATTCTTTCATATATAAGAAATTTTAGAAATGCAAAACATTAATTTTTTATATTTTTATATTTGGTTAGAGTCCTAAATTGGTTTTTCATTAAAAAATATAATATTAAGTATTTAATTTTTTTGAGTTAACAAGTATATATTTTCATGATAATTTTTAATTGACATTTTATAATTTTAACATTTTATAATTTTATTATCACAAATACTAATACTAAGATGATTATCGAAAAATAGTTACAATTTTGACATATTTCTTATTTTTTTGGTAAGAAATGTTTCAATATTTTTTTCAAATGAACATATTTTTTTATATTTTTTATAGGAAAAGGAAAAATAAAAAAAGATAAGAAAAGTTTAAATAGAAATTGTTTTTTAATTTCTAATTAGACCCTATGAAAATAAGAGCCTTGTTAGCTGACCTAATTTTTTTATGTTCATATCTTCTATTATTTCTTAGGTAAGTCAAACATAATACTTATTTTCTATTTTGAAAAAAATAAGAAAAATAGAGATAAAAACTAAAAAGTTATTTTTTCAAAGTAAAAACAAAAGTTTTTTATTTAATTTGTTTTGTATTTGCTATTATATTCTTACACAGTAATTGTTGTACATGATAAAACGACGTTTAGATTTTTAAACAATTCTATAAAAAAAGTGATTCTAAAAGAAAATGCCCTTTTATATGCGTTCTCCAATTCTTAAAAATTTAGTCATTCCCTAAACAAATATAGTTTAAAATATTTATTTATTTTATTTTGATTTCAAGTAAGGGAAAAAAAGGAGAAACATTCAGAAAAGAAGATAGAGTGTAAGCAAAAAAAAGATAGAAAAAAGAAAAAATGAGGAGTGAGAGTGGAAAATAAAAAAATTAAAAAGAAAAAATGAAGAGTAGAAAAAGTATATGAAAAAAAATAAAATTGAGGGCTATAATGTTGTTATCTAATTTATACATATTTTTGTCTAGTTTTTCTATATCACAACTCTAAATTAAGATTATTTCTAACATTTAAATCAAACATATTCAAATAGGACTTGCCTGTTAAAAAAAATAAAGAACATACATATTCAAAATAAAACTTGAAAGAGAAGTTCAAATATTTTTTTATATATTTTTCTCAATATTTAGACTACAAGACAAGTAGTATTTATAAGAGAAGAAAATGAGAATATTAAAGGACACTAAGAACCCCAAGTGTCATGAAAAATCAAGAGACTAAACTTAAGAGTCATGAAATCTAAGAGATTCTAATAGGCATTCAATATATATAATTATAGATTTTATAATACTTCCCCTTGAATGACCATGTACTAAAAATGTGTCTTATTAAAACATTATAAAGAAAAATCCAGTGGAAAAAAAAATTAAGCCAAGGAAAAAGAGTACAACATTCTTATATGATTTCTGAATGCTTAAGAATTCAATAGAAGGTTTTATATAGATACTTCAAAATTTATATTTGAATACTTTAGGATTAAAAAAATAATCAAATTACCTCATTAAAACGTTGTAAAGAAAAACCCAATGTGATAAAAAATAAGCGAAGGAAAAGGAGTACAATTTATATTGACTTCACCTCAAAAGTACATGTCTTATGATAAATTTTTAAGATGACTCCAATATTATGGACAAGCTTATTGAAAGTTGAGGTTGGTAAAGACTTTATAAATAAGTCTGCTAAATTATCACTTGACCTGATTTGCTCGATATCAATCTTTCCTTTTGTTGAAGCTTGTGGGTATAAAAGAACTTTAGTGAGATATGTTTTATTTTGTGTCCTTTAATATAGCCTCCTCTAAGTTGAGTGATGCATGCAACATTATCTTCAAACAATGTTGTGGGACTATCTTCAATAGTTAACAATTCATATTTTTCTTTTATGTGCTGGATAATTGATCTTAGCCATATACATTCTCGACTTGCTTCATGGATTGCAATAATTTTTGAATGATTTGATAAAATAACCACTAATGTTTGTTTGACAAATCTCCAAGAAATTGCAATACCTCCATATATAAACAAATAACATATTTGTGATCTCCCTTTGTGGGGATTAAAGAGATAACTTGCATCTGCATATCCAATCAATTGTGAATTTGATACACTATAAAATAATCCTATTTTAGTTATTCCACAGAGATAGCAAAGTATATGTTTGACCCCGTTCCAGTGTCTTTGTGTGGGAGTGGAACTATATCTTGTCAATAAATTGACTGCAAAAGATATATCTGGTCTTGTATAATTTGGAAGATCATGAGTGCTCTAATAACACTAAGATATGGTACTTCTGGACCAAGAATTTCTCCATCCTCTTCTAGCGATTGAAAAGGGTTTTTCTTTGCATCGAGTGATCGAACAACCATAAGTGTACTTAAAGGATAAGCATTGTCTATGTAAAAGTGCTTCAAGACCTTTTCTATATATGTCGATTGATCCTCTTCTGGTGGTATGGTGGGTTGCCTTTTGAAGGATTATCTCTTCTCATTTTTCATTTTTTTTTATATCTATACCCTTGGTTCTTTCTTGTCTTTTGAACAAAGGTCCATTCACTTCAGGGAATGATTTAGAACCTATGGGATGAGATTGATGATTTTTTTATATAAAAAACTCATTATTTTAATCAGTCACAAGAAGACATGAAATTAGTTCTGAATACCTCTTAAAATTATGTTCTCTATATTATTGCTGCAGGACAATATTTGAGGCATGAAAAGTACAGAATGTTTCCTCTAATATTTGGTCTTCTGTAATATTTTCATCATACAATTTCAGCTGTGAGATAATTTTAAAAATAGCAGAATTATATTCACTAACCAAATTAAAATCTTGCAACCTTAGGTACAACCAATTATAACGAGCTTTAGGGAGTATAGTAAACTTTTAGTGGTCATATCTTTCCTTTAGATTTTGCCACAGAACAAAAGGATCTTTTATTGTAAGATATTTAACTTTTAATCCTTCATGGAGATGGTGGCGAATGAAAATCATTGCTTTCGTACGATCCTGCAAGGATGTACTATTTTCTTCTTTGATGGTCTCTCCAAGATTCATAACTTCCAGATAAATCTCAGCGTCAAGGATCTATGGCAAAAATTTATTTTCATATATATCAAGAGCGGTAAATTCAAGTTTTGTTAGATTTGACATTATATATAAAAAAGGAAATAACTTATTAAATAAAATCATGAATATTAAAAAAAATCAGTTCTTTAAAAATACTAGTTCTTCAGAAACTTTAAATCTTGATGAATAAAAAGAAAAGAAAATTTATCAAAATAAGTTACAGAGCCAAATATATTTCATAAAGTATGAACAATAATGAAAGAAAAAAAATATTGATATTGATATAAGCCACGTAACATAGGAGTTCATGTTTGCCAAGATTTCAATATAAATTAAGTAGAGTGATCATGTTAATAACATGTTAAAAAAAACAAAAAAAAAAACAAGTAAGAACATATATATTTAGAATAAAATTTAAAAGAGAAGTTCATACATTTTCTTATATATTTTTCTCAATATTATGGTATTTAGATTAGGTCGGTTTAAATTCAGATTTTAATTCATGCTCATGATATTGTATTAGCTTTAGTTTTTCACATAAAAATCAAATTTTCAAATCAAAGATTTATAATTCAAAATTATCAGTTATTGCAAAGTTATTTCTTAACTTCATGGAAATCAATTTTTATGTGTAAGTTTTGAACTCAAAATTATTTATTTAGATTGCGTCGATGTTAAATGCGATTTCATTACATAGAAATTAGTTAATCCTGAATCTTTCAACATTACAACTTAATTTGAATTGAAACTTAAAAAACATGGCTTGCATATGATTTTGATTTTTATTTCATATTTAGATGAATGTATTTTTCTATTCAATGTCAGAATTTTCTTTTAGAATCTTTTTTTCCCCTAAAGTTATCACATTTAAAATGTATGTTTATTGTGGTTTGCTCTATTGTTCGTCAATGTTCTTCCTATGATTATATTTGTTTTGGATTCTTTTTTAATATTTTGAATGATTTTGTGTTGTTTTTTATATCTTAATATTTTTATTTATATATACAAGTGTTTGGTATGTTCTAGTTGTATTTTAAGTTAATATATATATATATATAAACATGATGGGTGATCATGATTGGTTGAATGTGTATTTGTTTGATAGTGAACCTATCTTTATCAAGTTCAAAGAAAGAGCAACTTAATATGTGATACGAAACTGACTCTGCTTGAATCCAGTCTTGAGGTCATCATATTCTCAAAAATATAATTTATTTATTTATTCATAAAATGCTCTTAGGTTATTACATTCCTCGATATTATGACCCTTCAATTATTTTATCCCTTGTTCATTTGGTCCTTTGATAATTATGTCCCTCGAAAATTATGTTATGAATATATAAATAGATAATGCATTCTTTTATTTTATTCTAATTAATATTTTAACTCTTGTTTTATGATTTGTGCATTTGAATTTGCATGTTCAAGGATGCCACCAACAATACCCTTTTGAATTGCTTATCTGGTTTTCCATCTAGTTGTAGTTTAGTTAATTATGTCACTTATAAGGTGATTCATTTATTTTTATCATTTATTAATATTTTAACATTTTATATATTTATAAATATTATTCTACTATTTATTCTTCATTCAATGTGTAAAGAATTATATAGTTGCATGACACCTCATTTCTATTTTTGGTTTTCAGTGTGTTTAAGTGTGTGTCTTTAAGTGTTATGAAGCACATTGGTTATATCAACATTGAAAAATGTGCTTTCTCTCTTCTTCTTTCTTTTAAGTAGTCATTTCAACCCTTTACAAGTCTATTGAATGAGTAGTGTATTTCGAGCTTGTTCTGTATTAATAAATTAGAATATGCATATATCCAATCTAATTCCTCTCAATATTTTGGGTTCAATGTCCATAATTGATAAGAAAAAGGTGAGGAATTGAGCATTTTATTTAGACATGAATCTAAAATCACTTTATTTCTTAGATTGTCTAGGTTTTTACTTAATAATAAACACAAATACCATGTTAGATAACTTAACATAAAGGTGACTTTCAGAATAGTTCCTTAAGATTGTGTTTGGTTAGTATTTTATGATAGAAGGAATAGAAACATGTTTGATTGAAGAGACATGGATGGTGATATGAAAATAAATTTGTCTCTGAGATGATTTTGAAGTAAATTTTTATTATTTTCAAAACATAAAAATATTCGCTATGTTCCAATTGTCTCTGTTTTTTTTATTATTATTATTCTGAAATGATAACCAAACACTATCTAAGTTTAACAAACCAAAATAGTTTATCTTATGTGAGATACTTTAGGGAGGGTAATTTTATGTTTCCTTGAAATAACTAGCCACTTATAATCTACATTACAAAAACCTTAAGTATTGTTGCCTTTAAAATAGTGACAACTCCTTTATCTCTTCTTTACCTTTTTATTTTATTTGCCTAAATATCTCCTTTACATGTAATGAGAAATTTGGTGATGCTGTATTATTGCTCTTTATTTTTTATTTCTTCTTGAAATTAATTTTTGAAAAGAGTATGATATTTTTTATTTTTTTCCTTTTCAATTATGAAGAAACTCACTGTTCAGTTCCAGATTGGCTGCATATACGAATAAGCCACAAGAATAAAGCCAAAATATGGCCATAAACAGCAGTCCAGTTCTGCAATGAGACTGCCCATTATGAGGTATGCCTTCAAAGGTGTCTGGTATCAAGGATCAAACTAAGTTGACCCCTTAAATCATGAGTTAGTTGAATCTTGTGATTGTGTCAGATCTTCTCCTTGTAATGCAAAATATTGGCCAAGAAAATTATTTCATTAGTTATTTATATATTTTTAGTTTGATTTGGAGTTCAAAGTTTTTGCTTTTTTTTTTTTAAGATAATTGATTGGCCAAGTTCTTGAACAGTGTTTGATATTATTATAAGAGCAGTGTCAAAGTCATCCTTTTTCTTGCTGCCCATTTATTGCACTTCTCTTTTGCTTTCCGTTCCTCTTCACTAAATGCTCTTTGCCTCCCCTTTTCTTTAATCTTCCTTGCTTTTCGTCACTGTATTTGCAGGTTTCTCTCACCGTCCTGCAACTAGGGTTTCCCCTTTGAACTCTCACATCTGTCAATAAATTAATTAAGCTTACCAAGTTTCTCATCTTTCAACAGCTGACTGGATAGTCTTTTTCATTGGCAAAATCAAAGTCTCTGGATCTTGAAAGAGCCTACACGAGAGGGGTAAACAGGTAGTATTCCTTTTTACCTGATAAAAGAAACCTAGTCAAAAAAAGGTAAGTACAGGCAGCCCAGCTACAAGATCTTTTCATTTTTGCTTATATTCTTCATCTTAAAGCACTCTGCTCAATTAAGGTTATGTTATAGAAGAAGAGATTAATGGTTTATGTACTTGTGATTCGATTCAATAGGTAGAATATCTGTTAACAAATGCCTCAACACCTTTAAGGAAGAATATATACATATGATGAAGGCTATAAGATTGCACCATATGAGAGATCCCACTGATGACAACTTCAAAAAAAAGGATCTGTCTACATTGCAGTAGGTGTAGGAATTAAAATTTGGAGAGAGAAAATGGGGAGGAGGGGGCGTGGGGGCTGTGTCATGTTGCAGCCATGGAGCTATTGACTAAAGGTTCAAAGAATCCCCACACAGGAAACTATCCCTGTACCCTGATGTATTCTGTTTTGACTATTTATTTATCTTTTATTAATTTCATTTTATTTATTTATTTATTTATTTTTACTATAGGGAGTTTTTAAGTAAATTTTGGAGATGAAATATTCACACAGTAGTATCAGATTCAAGAAAGACTGCTTTTCAGGCCGAAAAGTAGAAGTTTGAAAAGGAGATGCATAACTAGGGAGGAAAACTGCTGTCATGAAAAATACTTGTGCTGCTAAACTGGTCATACGCATATGCATGTGCTCCAAACAAGTCTCTGTATAATATAAATAACAAAGGTTCTGCCCACATCAATCACCCTTGGTCTTCAGATTATCAAAAAATAATGTAAAATAACTATTTTAAGTTTTTCATATTGTAAATTCCAAATCTTAAGAGGTTATGCATCAATAAGAACATGTTTGATGGATTACGGTGTTCACTTAATTTTTTGCAGCATAATAGATGGCTTCTTCAAGCTATTCCAATTCTCCTTGTGCTGCTTGCAAGTTCCTACGGAGAAAATGCATGCCAGATTGCATCTTTGCACCATACTTCCCACCTGAAGAGCCTCAGAAGTTTGCCAATGTTCACAAGATATTTGGTGCAAGCAATGTCAGTAAGCTCCTCAATGAGGTCCTTCCTCATCAGAGAGAAGATGCTGTCAACTCTCTTGCCTACGAAGCTGAGGCACGGATGAAAGATCCAGTCTATGGCTGTGTTGGTGCTATTTCAGTCCTCCAGAGGCAAGTTATTAGACTCCAAAAGGAATTAGATGCTACAAATGCTGATTTGATCCGATATGCCTGCAATGAAATGCCAGCAGCAAACCCCCAATTTGGAAGAAGAATGGGTCATGGAGGGGTTTCTTATGATCAAAGTTCTGGTATATATTATCCTTCTCCATGGAATAATGACACTTGTGGTGAGAGAGGAGATGGTAGCATTTAAGCTTTCCAAGCCTGTATAAAATCGGGATTATATGTGCTATATTAATTATTAGCATGGAGAATACCTATTTAGGGTTTCTTATGCACATGACTCATGCATTATCATGGTGAAGTATGATTTGTTACCTTGTAGAGAGATCTTTCTATATATATATATATAACATGTGAGACTGTACTTTACTTTTAGATCATTTTCTCGAGTAAAGCTCTGGAATAAGGTCATTGTGCTTTAAAAGAGACACCAAACCCATCCCAACGGTTAAAACTTTCAGAGTTTTATACAGAGATCTCAAGTTCAAACACTAATTAAAGGAGTGAGATGATATTTAAAAGAGGAAGGCTATCTATCATGTAATCTTACATATGGTTGTTAAAAATATTTTTTAAACATGACACTAAAAATACAATATAAATTCATATCGTAAAAATAGATTTAAGATTATAAAATCATAGATAGGGATTTTTTTTTCCATACATGGTTCATACAAATAATAAGTAATTTCATCAATAAAGATATGATGCACTTGTTTTTGCATTATAAAAACCTACCACGCAAGATCCAAAAGAAAAGGTTGAAAGTAGTTAGTAAGACCTCTCTGTCTAAGAAAAAAACATTGAAAACAACTATGTCTTTATAACTATGCTCTTTTATTGGCTAACACCAGTTCCAATACTCTCTCCAAATGCATGATCATCTATAGTGTTTTACTTATTTAATGTCTTTTGCCTTGATGAATAATACATCACTTTTATATATTGTTGCGTTTTTTGTTATAGATATTGTTATACTTTTATAAGTTTCAAATATTGTTTGTTACTCACTATAAATCTCAAAAAGTGGATCAATAAGGAATTGTAGGCTTTGTATGAACTAAAACGAATGAATCAAACAATTCAAAGTAAGATCTTTTTCTATAATCTTGAAGTCTGGTTCCTTGTTAGATTTATCTTAGACAAGTTATAGGATTTTTTGTAGAGAAATCATAATGT
>Ga0307515_10005439_pt1 | contig 25805 bp, 31 predicted proteins | sample 17_EM_MG_FD_194513 | JGI IMG/M metagenome (GOLD analysis project Ga0307515, IMG submission 194513) | Populus trichocarpa ectomycorrhiza microbial communities from riparian zone in the Pacific Northwest, United States - 17_EM | ecosystem: Host-associated > Plants > Roots > Unclassified | place... | reverse complement strand
CGGCCCCGGGGAAGGGAAACGGTAAAGGGAAAGGTATTGTTAAAGGAACTGCAGGGGGTGATGATATCTCTCGTGCTGTCGCTTTGCAGTGGCAGAAGAAATTGTATGAGGCAGACTAGGACATGGAGGGCTAACTAGAGGGTGTATATTCAGAGCTGAAAGCATCGCACTCCATGTGAATTTTTTCAGATGATGATACCAACTCTACCGAGGAGTCGGATGGCGAATATGACTCAGAACATGAATCTGAAGCGGATATGCGCAGGGAGGATGATGTGGATGCACCGTGCAGCGTTGATTTGGATGGCGATGTGGCTATGGAAAGAGACGGTGATGACGAAGAGGAGGAAGATGAAGAAGAGGAACATGAAGAGGGGAATGATGAGGAGGAGCAGGATGAGGATGAGGAGCAGGATGAGGATGAGGATGATGGAAAAGAACATCGGACGATTGGCCAGGGGGAGATGGTCAATACACCGGCTGACGATGTAGATACCAAAGTTGACGATCAGCCAATCATGCAACCTTAGCCAGGCCACAAGATGCGTCAGGATACCCCACAACCACAACCCCCGGCGCCTGTCCCACGGCAGCAAACACAACAGCCTCACCCATGACCACAAACTCTGGAGACTCATCTCCTCGGGGGGTTGGAGTTTTTGGGGCTTGTGACACCGCAAAAACCTCGCCCAGTGGTGCCAACTCTGCGAGAACCTGAGGCAGCTGGAAACACCTCGGATGTGGATTTACATCAGGAGCAACTTTGCGAATTGGCAGGTGGCCACAGCCTACCAGATTTTATTCTCCCCAATGTACGTCTCCATGGGGCGCGCCTGTATGGCTCGGTAGGCGAGGAGTGAACCAGTCCTCGCATTGCAGTGGAGGCGATGTTTGTTGCATTCCGGTTAGGGTTGGGTTCTTGTCATGTCCGTTTCCTTTGTTCTAATGAATTCATCTCAGGCATTGATTATTACACGCGTCGTGAGGTTTTGGAATCACTCAGGGGTTATTATCTTTATCGATTTTGTATTGGTTTTATTCTATTCATGGTATTATGGGACATCGCGCATGCAGCGTTTTTGCAACTCCTGGTGTGTAAGAAACCTCCTTGTGATGGAGTTGAGGCTCAATAAATCTCTCAAGTTAGCTGATAGTATGGTGAGCTGACACCCACCAGACTGCTCAGGCCCAGCACCAACTTTCGTCCCTTTCTGCGGTGTATCCTCCACTCCTCCCGTGTGTTCAACAATGCCAGAGATGACCCTGTTCCGTTACCCCGAATTTTCATGCTGAAGGAAGTTCAACTCAGACAGTTGACTATTTAAACATATCAAATTACACCATCCTGAACACTATCAAGTTGCACTCCAGATATATCTGACCATTTGCAGCGCGCCCCGACGCGTTGAACCCGCTCACGATCCTGAATTCAAAGTCAACAAAGGTTGATTCGAACACTTGGACGCATTTCCCTACCTCGAACAGGTTGAATCCATTGCAGACTCGGAGTCTCAACCGCTGCCACCTCCTCTCCAGCGGACCGAAACATACACTGGTGCTGGCGCTCTATTAGGTGAATATATTGCTGAGCCATGGGAACACCACGCTCATGGTTGCCTTGAGACAAACCTACCAAACAATCCCTACTACCTGTTTGCGATGTGGGAAGAGTACAAATATATCCAGTGTGGGATCAAGAAAAAGGGCATGAAGACGTACAATGACAACGTGTTGAAGGAAGAAACCACCGAACTGCGTTTCCCAAGCTTCCAAAATGTGGTTGGCGTCCAGATGCTGGTGGCTAGCATGCCAGATGATCAGGCTCGCAGGCAGTGGGAACTACACACTCTCGAGAATATAAGATGGAGTGACAATAACCAATGCCCCATCAAATACTGGAGTCGAGATATCATCAAAAGCATAACATGGTTGATGCAGCAGCCAGCCTAAGCCGAGCATCGCATTTACGCCCCACATCGTTACTTTAACAAGGTTACGCCACCGAAACGCCTCTACACTGAAATGCAAACAGCGCACTGGAGTTAGGAGACACAGGTACGGAGAAATAATCGAGGAAAATCACATGCTAATCGATGTTACGTCAATGCTCAGGTGTGGGATACACAGGTTCTCTTGATCTTCACGTCCGACCGAACACATCTCTCAAATTTTGCTGGCGACAAGAAATAGTGGCCTGTATATATGACGATTGGCAATCCATCCTTGGAGATCTGCCAGATGCCCTCAACACACAGCATCGTAATGGTCGCTCTCCTGCCGGTTCCAATCTACAACCACAATATTCCTCAGAAGCGGCTGGATGAGTAGCGGAAAACAAACTGATAGGTGCTGAACAAGGTACTCAGGAGGGTACTCCAGTCTCTCACCGTTCAATAAAATCCCGGCGCTGAGAGTGGGTATTACAATGTTCTCTGTGCAGATGGCAACTTGAGGCATTGCAAACCACTTTTAGCAGCATGGCTTGCAGATTGCCCAGAGTATAGTGACCTACATCATCTCGAGGGGCATGTCTGTTTCCGGATTGCGTGACCAAAGAACGAACTAGGAGATTATGTCCCTCCCTACCAGCAACACCCCCGGCGGGATCACAACCAATATAGAACACTCAGCAATGCCAACACTAAGGCAGCTGATGCCGAATTCTTGTCGCACCATGTTCACCGAGGATTCAACTTGTTTCAATTGATTCCCTGTATCATATGCGACCTCCTGTAGCCCGACCTCCTCCATACAATGCAGATTGGCATTCTTGAACATCTACAGAACTGGATATTCCACTTCGTGAAGACGCACGAAAGGCTCGACAAGTACAATGCAATGTGGTTATTCATGCCTAATTACCACGAGCTCACAACAAAACATCAGTCATATGAGGAAGTTTCTCAATGGAATGGGAATGAGCCAGTACCTGCTTGGAGTTGTTACCCAGTCTCTACGAAACGGAAGCCCCGCTCAGAGTCCCATATTCAATTGTGCAATTGAATGCACACGGGCATTGTTAGAATTATATATGTATGCTCGATATAAATCTCATGATTATGCAACATTGAGCTACATGGAGGATGCCTTGCATCGTTGTCACACCTTGAAAGATGTTTTCTTACTCGGCCGAGCCGGCAAACAGGCAAATGCCAAAGCCAATGCCCAGAGAATGGAAATTGTGAAGAAGCGAAACGTAGATGAGGAAACAAATGCTGAAACATGGACACCGTCCAAGAAGCTGCGCAAACTGAATGCCTGGCGCGATTATATCAGCCACAAGCTGGATGTTTCCAAGGAGTTAGATGACCACTTCAACCTTCAGAGGATCCACTTGATGTCTCACTGGGTCTAACAGATTCGTCGATATGGAGCCTTGCAACAGTATTCTGCCGAGAGACATGAACAAGCACATAACACGAACCTCAAGGATGGTTGGAACGCCTCCAATCCCAATCTCAACTACCTGCCACCTGGAATCATCTTTCATGGTCGCATTCTTTGCTTCGAAATGACAGAGCTCAATCTCCAAGCCTTTGCTAAGCGTCTGGAGAACCGCGCTGCCGCCTTCGAAGTCCTCCCTTCCAGTACTGATCTGGCTTACCCCCTGAGCTCTCAGTCATATGCAAAGCCCGAATCCATGGGACCCCAAAACCACCGCGATGGACAGCATCCTGACACTCTGATCACAGACTCCCGAGCATTACTCGACAATAGGCAAGACGCAACGCACAGTGTGGCAACATTCAGTGGCAAGCGGGAGTTTATCAAGCATACGAGCCATAACAAGACGTATATGTTGGAAGAACATCCACACACAATGGAGCTCTGTATTTACCATGGCATTAAGGTTCAAGTAGATGGTTTAGAAGGTGAATGCATATGTCAGATGTGTCGATGCACAGGTAGCCAGAGCTGGCGCGGAGGGGACCCACAGAATGACTGAGTGAGGGTGAAGCGACGCCCAGGGAGGTGTTATGACGCGCTGATTGGGCGTCTCCCGTGGCAACTGCAACGACTAATCCAAATGAAGCTCCTAAACAAGGATCGAGCTTTCGTTGAGTACTGGTCAGCCCTGGCGCTCACCATAATACCTGAAAACTCGGTTAACTTGTATCCTGTCTCGCACTTTTTACTTGTGAGGAATGCACCGGCAGCCGTTGCATTGCAAGTTTTCAGTGTGGGATACATTGTCGGCCATGCGAACGTAATTCCACAGATAGCGACTGGTATTGTGACAGGAGATGGAAGAAACGAGTGATGGATTGTCAATAGCCACAATGATCTGGCGACTTGGAATGATGTTTACAACTAGTAAAGAGAGATTTGCATATTGGGTGCAGGTAGAAGGAACGTGTGGTGAGATGTTTGCAGCGTCACCCATGGTATTGCAATCCTGATGCAAGAGCGTACCCAATGAACCCATTCTGACGTATAATCAAAGTTGGCCACAACACCAGGGTGTTCGTTTAAAATAGGTGACCGACAGAGAGAGCAGAAACAGTGAATCTGCAATCGGAGGGCAATATGCAATGCGACGCATGGTATTGACGCCGGGCGCAGAGTAATCCTCCACCGGGGTTTCTCTGAGGGCTCTGACAGAGCGCGTCTATTCTGACGCAGCCATTATGCCCGGTCGGAAATGTTTTCTGTTGATGCAGGTGGCTCCCCTCTGATTTCGGAACTTTGAGCTCCCACAATTTCACCGGGTGGTGCGGGTCGCACAGATGGCTTTTCAGGCGGAGATGGCATCGGTTCAGGTGGAGGTGCACATGTGCCTCTGTGCCCTGAGCATGTCCGGGGAGTGTGTTGTGTGCAATTTCTTCTGGGATGATAGCCATCCGTCAGATTATCAAGAACCAAAGCCGGGTGTCTTTCTATTGCAGCGTTCATCTCTCTAGTCCCAGGAAACTCAGCTCATTGCTTCCTCGCTTCATGGACTTCGGCGCGAGGATTCATCATGAGGTTCTTGGTTTCCTCAATACTAGCGTGTGAACACCCTTCTTTGACCATTTTGGCCATGTTGAATGCAAGGCACATGTTGGACTGTTCTAGCTGTACCTGACCTCCTTGCCTTGCCATAGTAGCAGACATGTTGCAAACCTGCAAGAAATCAGTTGCTGCCTCTAAATATGAGTTTCGGGTAATACATCAACCATATTTGCTTCCGTCGCCTCCTCTAAGCTGTTTAACGCCTGTTTCGTTGACTCTTGGGGATGCTTATTACGAAATTTCTTTGCGAAAATCCTGGATTGCATCAACTGCATGATGTTCAATGTCGCAGACCATACAGGCAAATGACTTTGTTGCCCATGGAGGGTTCCCATTATGCGCAGCAATAAATTGGTCAGGAAGCTCTCAATGTACACGGTCTGTACTCTCCACAGTTAGTAGATGGCCTTGTACCTCGATATGGATTCACTCACCTCCAATGGCATGATGTTTCTCATTCTTGGTGCTTCCAGTTTTTTGAAGGATTTTTGAATTTGCATTGTAGGTCCTAATTCCTGTGGCTGTATCGGCAGCGTTGTGGTGAACTAACCAGTGTCTGCGTTTTTGCTGTGTCTCTGAGAGTGGAGCATTGGATCAAGCGCATGTCTTTCGACTAGAATCGAATCTGCTCATACCTTGCAGAGGTGTTTGTGATGCAACAATTCGCTGCGGTGGAAGAAGAGAGGAAGAAGATCACGTAATGAAGTGGGAAGTCCTGACAAATATATCGTCAGCATGAAGTCAAAATGGAAAGACTAACAGCCAATTAGTTCGATCTACCCTGAATGAATCATGTAGGACAATGCTGCAGGTTGCAGGGGTTAACAACCATCCTGCGATTTGCAGCAAGTCAGTCAGATGATCGTTGTTTGTTCACCAGGATAAATTGAGGTGAACAGCAGCCAATATATCAAGATTGATCAATAGAATAAGGATATTCTTCGATGGAAAGAACATGTGGCGATATTTGTCTGAAGACAATCCCGGGATCTTACATGAAACAGAAGCTACAAATCAAGTCATGTTGTATGGTTTGCAGTGCTATTCCTCATGAAGTGATGGTCAAAACACAGATTGTGCTTTGTTCAAGTTGATCAAGCATACCAACCTTCACATAAAAGACACAGGTTGCCTCCATGTGGTCCATATCTTGCAACATCAAACATCTCGCCCTAGAACAAAGTCAACAGCAAATAAAATGGTCAATGCACCAAAAACGGATCGTTCGCCTCTTCCTTCGGACAAATACAGTAAATCGATGACCTGAGCCACACAACAACATCACCAAGCGAGTGGAGGCGAGAGAGACTAGGAAGCAGAAAGGGTCCAAGCCTTTGGAGCACCGCGCAGTGTGTGATAGATGATGAACTTTCAGGAGGAAAAAAGACACGAAATGCACTGTTTAAGCAACAATGAGAAAGACAAATGGATCGAGCATTATGTGGATAGAGAAACTGCTGTGGCAAGAAAGCTAGTTGAACATGCAGAGGTAGCAATACAGCATGAGCAAGAAGATATGAGATATGCTGAAAAGTTGGGATTGACAGCCAGGAAGCCCAAAAAAACATTTGAGGAGATGCTGAATGCTATTGGAGAAAGTATGAGCGATCTTGCAAGTTCTGACGATAAGCATGATGTGGAAGATGACGATGATGATGAAGAGGATTCAGAGCGGTGCAAGGAGAGCGAAGATGACCAACGTGGCTGGGTAATTGGCACAATCTCCAACATGGTACAGATATGCCTGGAGAGTTTTCGGCACAACCAGGTGAGGCTTACCGAATTGATGCAACCAGGATGGAGGGACACGGCCGACGACTTCCGTGTAAGAGATCTGAAGTATGGAACAGCCGAAATGAGGGTTCCGGCAGTTGTTAAGCCGCAAGCAAACATGGTTGTAGCCTCACCTGCACCCACAATACTTGGCGAGCTAATAGAGCCTCTGGAGTAGTGTCAGGGACGGATCCGGGTAACCTGCCAGCAGTCCGGGTCTGGACCAGAAAAATGGTTCGGTTTCGATCCAGAACCATCCAACAACCCAACTCACTGCTTCTTGGCGGTCCAAACCTGGCCCCGTACCCGTCAACCCACGGATTTGGCCTGGTTTGGCTATACCAGTGGGGTGCAATCTCGAGATCTGTATTCTGGGTTGTTGTGTTTGTTGTTGCATTCAGAAAACCTGCTGGTAATCGTGAAATATCAACGATGGTATGTCGTTGTTCTTTTCGGATGAACAGGCCGCTTTTGTAATCAAAACAGAGAGTGAAACACTCCATGACCCATCATGGAAATGAGCGTCAATGGAGTGTCAAAGATTTTTGGTCTTGCATCTTGGGTAATCCGAGTGGCCATCAGTTGCAGTTAGTCATCACTGAGGTATCGGCCTCCTTGATAGGCAAATGAAGAAATGACAGGCTCCCTGCCACGTCTTGGAAATCAGTGTCAACTGAGCGTCAATGATTTCAGGTGTCGCATCTTGGGTAATCTAAGTGGCGCATGATTGCAGACTTCGACTAAGGAGGAACTGGCAGCCTCTCTAGGTAGATAAGAAAGCGACGTTCCGGTGACAGCCTCCCGGACAGTAACAACTTATTTCATTTACCTTGATGCAACTAAGACTTCATGACCATTTCAGCCTAGAAACACTGTCAACACATCGTATATAGAGAATGACTGATGCATCAAGCTTTGACTACCCATGAGGAAACGCCAAAAATCATTGACGCTCTGTTGAAGCCGAATTTCATGATTGCGCACAGAGCATGTCGCTATCATTTTTCCCTATAAGGGCGTCCAATATCTTGATTATGGATAGGAACGGCCATATCGCTTCTGAATTACATGACTTACAAGACCAAAAATCGTTGATGCTCCATTGATGCTCAATTTCAGAATCGGGCAGGGTGCATGTGGCTCACTTTGTTGCCTATACAGCCAACCATTACCGCATGTATGAATGGCCGCAACCGATCGCCACCGATATTAACAATGATGCAAGTTCAAAAATGGTTGACACCGCATTCATGCCCATTTTGTCCAGGGCATATCCACAACATGTTATCATTCAATTCAGCCTAATATATCAATAATGGTGTTCTGGCAGCCTTTGTACCATCTTCATGTACTTTCACCTTCATCACTACATTGTTCTTTAAAAATAAATAAAATATATCCTTTAAAATATACTGTAACGTGTCCGCTAATTGTAGATTATAATACACCCAAACATCCTGTTCCATTCTATCAATGCTCATCTTCACTGTCAGGTTCCCTCAATAGGCTGCTGTCGTCTGCAAAATGGATGTCAGCTGCATTACCATGGGGCAGATAGTGTGCTAACCGTTGGATGTTCCTTCATCAGTCAGCAATTCTGGATTAAAATCTTCATCGGGCTTGCGATCCTTGGCGTATGGATCCAGATTGAAAAATTGAGCGCTGGCAAGAGGAGTATGTATATACACATATCTGGGTGGCACACCTTCGATTTCGGATACATGAGCTCCCTCATTACCACCGAGTCCCACAGGTGGCGCTCTGGGTGGATGAGGTGTGGGTTCCTATGTTGGCAGTCCAAGTCGAACTGGTGGAGCTGCACCAGTGCCTTTGTGCCTGCAGCATATCTGGGGATTCTGTGCTGTTCCAGTTTGGCAAGGAAGGCAGATGTCCGGTTGATTTTCCCAAAGCATGGCAGGGTGTCTTTCCATTGTCGTCGTCACATTTTTCTGCCAAGGAAACTCAACTCCCCACTGCTTCCGTTGTCGGACTTTGGCACGAGTTTACTTGATTAGGAATTGCACTTCCTCTAGTGTGGGGCACAGAAACCTTTCTTCGGCCATTGTGGCCATATTCCACGTGAGGAGCATGTCAGACTGTTCTAGCTGTACCCGACCTCCTAGCCTTGCCAAAGTGGCGGACATGTTCAAAACCTACAAGAAATTAGTTGCTGCATCTACATATCAGATTTGGCTATTACCTCTATCTTACACGCTTCCATGGCATCTGCTGAAGTGGTTAAAGCTTGTTTCGTCCACTCTCGCGGATTCTTATCACCAAATTTGTCCTCTCAAATCCCAGTGCTGAGAAAATCATGTTGTTTGATTTTGAGGACTGTGCGGGGAAATTGCTCACTCAACCATGGAGGTTTCCCATTACAGGCAGTGATAAATTGGTCACACAGCTCTCCACGTACACCAGCTGCATGTTCTGTCATTAATTGAGGGCGGTCTACGACTATACTAACATCCATTCACGTGGTGGTTGTGATTCTGCCTGCTTCTGGTTTGATACACAATTTTTCACAGTGTGTCCAGCGACATATTTTCGGTTGCTGCATTTACAGCGTCGCGGTGAAGTAGGTGGTGTCTGCGTTGTAGTTGGGTCTCAGCGGGTGATGTATTGGATAAAGCGCCCATTGTTCTGCTCGATTCTTTTCCACTCCCATCTTGCTGAGTTGTTTGTGGAGCCAAGATTTGGTGCAGTGAAAGTGAAGAGATAATGATAACAAAAAGATGTCGGAAGTCCTGAGCGAGAAGATCACAAAAAGAATTGGAAAGGCCTTAGGATTATACAGTTAGCTTTAGGTCATAATGGAATGCGTAAAAGCCAACTTGCACATTCTACAGAACATGAATCCTGGTGCGTATAGCTGCCGGTTGCACGGGTTTCCAACCGACCTGCAATTTGCACCAAGTCAGTCGGTTGTGGTGTGTTTGTTTACAGTGATAAGTCAATTTGAACGATCGCCGTAATCTCGTGTTTGTGAGATATACACAGCACATCTTTTGATGGAAAGGACGTCTGCTGATGATTCTTTCAAGAAATCCCCGGGATCTTGTATCAAACAGATGCTAAACATCAAGTAATGATGTACGGGTAGCATTGCTATTCCCAATGTACTGACGGTACAAATGGAGATTTTGCATTGTTCAAGTCGATGAAGTGTACCAACCTCAAAACAAAAGATGCAACTTGCCTCCATGTGGTCCATATCTTGCAACATCCAACATCTCACCCATCAACAAAGTCAACTCAAAATACAATGGTCAATGCTCCAAAAAGAACCTTTCACCACTACTGGCAAGCAAATAAGGCAAATTGACAAATCGCTCCACACGACGACGTCATGAAGTGAATGAAGGCAATCGTGGCTGTGAAGTAGAAACGGTTGGTGCTCTTGGACAATTGCACAGCTTGGTTTCCGAAAAGATGCTTGCGGTGGGGAAACGACGAGAAACACATCTTTTAAACAATGCACAGAAGGAGAAATGGATTGAGGATTTTCTGGACAGAGAGACCACTCTGTCAAGAAAGCCAGTTCAAGATGCAGAGACAGCAATTCAGCAGGAGCAGGAAGATGTAAGAAATGCTGAAAAGATGGGATTGACAACCACAAAGCCTGAAACAACATGAGAGGGGATGTTGAATGCCGGCAGAGATAGTATGAGCGATCTTGCAAGTTCCAACGATGGGGAGGATGGGGAATATGAGGATGATGATAAAGACAATCCTGAGCTGGGCTAGCTTAGCGACGATGAGAAACCCAGCTGGGTGATGCGCACAATCCCAAAAGCAGTACAGCATCACATGGAGTGTTTTCGGCAGATGCAGATCAAGCTTGGTGAATTGACGCAACCAGGCTGGGGAGATGCGGTCGACCACTCCCGTGAGAGAGATACGAAGTACGGGTCAAGCGCATGAAAGGTTCCAGCCGTCATCCAACCTCAAACGGAAGATGATGCAACCTGTTCTGCGTTGACAGCATTTGGGGAGCCTATGCAAACTTTTCATAGCGTCCCCGGAAAATCGCAATTGCGACAAGTGACTTCTTCACCAGGGAGCAGTCATATGAAGAAACAATTCCGGAAGCCCCAGACAAACCAAGGCATGCTGTCTCTCCCACTGGCCCCAGCGCCCAATTTGTTAACGATTTAGATATCAAAGGATGTTGAACCCATAAGTTTTGACCGATTCCTTTAGCGTCCGAAACTAATGACCATATAGAAATTGGATTCCAAACTAGTCATGGTGATGGCTCCTGGGTCTCCAGAGGAATGAATATGCAAATTGCCATTTGTGACGATGTATCGCTTCGAAAAGCAATACATGTAACTATTTTGCCCAGTGTCAGCTTTTACTTGATTTCAGTGACAAAATTGTGAGACATGATACATTTGTCTGAGCATGTGCAACGGTCGGATATGCCATGCCATTGTTCCAGAATTTGAGTCCCATTGACTGACAACCAAGGAACGCGATATCGTCCTGCCGGTTGCCTTTAAGTCAGGCAATGAAAACAAAATTACAGACGAAACTCCATAAAACAATTCAAGTCAGTGATCTGATATGAGATATAGATGGAGCAGTCAAAGTGCAACACGAACCTGGATGAATGACGACTGTCATGCTGCATTCAATACTGCATCCAACTCCACAACTAACTGCACAGACCTGGTGCACATGGTCGAGATTGTGAAGATTGCTTATGGTAGATCATGGTAAATGCAGAGAATGAGCCGGATGAGGAACGGAGAGGAAGTTGTGCGAATTATCTCAACAACTAGTGTATGGATCTACATGCGGTAAATTGCTGGTCGAAAGTGCTGGGATGTGATAGGCCAATGTCATTTATCACTCCGATAACGTGTCAGGTCATGGATGAGATATTGAGATGCATTGAAGCATCTGGATGCAAATGTTATTACATAGAAGCGATGGATTGGCTGCTAATAACGACTGTATGCATTTTTGCATACAATTGTTGAGCATCCATTGACTGTATGTATGTCGTTGAGGTGAGGGTCAACGGAGCGTCAATGATTTTTGGTCATACATTTTCGGCAAATAAATGGCTGCACAGTCACATCTTTCCAAACTGATTGTATGGGCCGTTTTTACAGGTAAAAACGATTGTGACACGATCATTGACCCATTCTGGGAATGAGTGTCAACCATGCGTCAATGATTTTTGGTCTTGTGAGTCCAATATTCAAAGAAAGACTTGGTCTCTGGGACACACAATCGAAGTATTGGCCGCATTGAATGCCAAAATGCTAGTGACGACATCGCTACTATCCCCTAACAATGAGTGTCAACCTAGCATCAACGATTTTTGGTCGTGTAACATGAATAAACAAAGGGCAATGCAACACCATTAGCACATCATCATTATATTGGCCGCCTTTATGGGCGAAACTGCTATGAACGATATCACTACCACCTCCTCAACACGAGTGTAAACGGAGTGTCAACGATTTCTGGGTTTGCATGATGGACTGGCAAAGCACTGTGCATCAGAGTAAACCCATAATCAATGTATCGGCCGCATTTATGGGCAAAAATGAGCGTCAATGATTTCTGGTCTTGCATCATGGACACTCAAAGCGCTGTGCATCGGACTTAATCCATAATCCATGTATCGGCCGCCATTATGAGCAAAAATGCTACCAATGATATCGCTACCACCTTCTAAGAATGAATGTCAATGGACCTTCAAAGATTTTTGGTGTTGCATCATGGACAATTACAGCGCTGCACATAGGAGTCAATCCATAACGAATGCATCAGCCGCCTTTATGAGCAAAGACACCAGTGACAGTATTGCTACAACCTCCTAAAAATGAGCGTCAACGGAGCGTCAACGATTTTTGGTCTTCCATCATGGACACTCAATGCGCTGTGCTTTGGTGTTTACCCATAATCAATGCATCGGCCGCCTCTATGGGCCAACATGCTAAGGAAGCTATCGCTACCACATCCTAAAAATGAGCGTCAAAGGGGCATCAACGATTGTTGTTCTTTCACCCTAGATACACTAAGGTCTATGGAACATTGTTATCCCCTAATGAACATATTGGCTGCCATTATGGGCAAACATGCTAGTGACGATATTGTGTCCACCTCCTACAATTCAGTGCCCACAGAATGTCAACAATTTTTGTGGGGCCTCAATGTGCTGCACAGAAATGAATTGCATTGAATTGATCCTAGATTGAGTTTTACGTGGTTAGTCTTTTCAATAAGTCGTTGTATACAACTTCACAAATATGCATGCAATGTCTCACAGATCTCACTCTGTTTTGTCTGTAACTCTAGAGTCAATATATAAGAAGCCACATTCAACTTTACAATAATGTAATTATTGGTGGTCACTCGAGTCGGATTACGCAGCTATCGAATTCATACCGCCATGTCCGATTCAAAAACTGTCAATTCATCCATCCTAGAGGTTATGATCTGTTCCAAAAATGATTGTGTCTTGGTTCAGGATTGGAGCGACCTTACTTGTCACATGATCTTTGTTGCTTGGTGGTCTTCAATAAATGTGGGCACGAAACGTACTATTCCTTGGAATAATTCTGGACAGGTTGCTTCAGGGCGATATTATCTGCACTGCGGAATTGGGGACAGCGGCAGCCCTGGCATTATATATATTGTTTGTCATTATGTTCTTTGCCATCCATCAGAACATGGGACCAGCTCAATTGGGAAACACTCGCCAGCAAAACCTCACATCGCAAAGTTGAATAACATAGCAGAGTCGGAAGTTATTGAATTGGCTAGTTCAATGGTCGATGAAACAGCTGTGGCTATCCTGAGGAGAATGGGAAGTCGAGGAATTACAACAGTAAGCTAGCAAAGGAAATTCATATTGGACATTCTGGTTTGATCCATGTTAACTGGATCGACAGACAAACAGCTCCAAACTGGCACCGACGGACTATGAAACTTCTGATGTTCTCCAAGACACCTGGAGTCGCTATCTCATGTTAGGGTATGTTTCGGCTGAGATTCCATGCAACTCGATATGAAATCTCGAGCTAAAATGATCATGTAAAGCATTACAAAGTGACCTGGTGCTCCAGTTCGCCACCACCCATCGCAACACGCGCCAGAGAGAATCCTCATTTTATGTGGATTCAATTATGAAACAATTGCCATTGCAGAATAAAGTTAGTTTAACTGGGGACTGGTGGATATCAACACACAGATCAGCCATAACGTCGGTCATTGCTTACAATATGTGTCGAAATTGGGCGGTGGGAGAAGTACAACTCGCTTTCGTTGAGGTTGATCGCCTATTCTTTTCCACTCTTCAAAGCTACTTAAGGATAGTAGGTCAAGGGCCAACATATTGAAGCAAGGCTAGATGTACATTTGAAGGACTTTCTTGATCATTTTGAGCTTACCAATGGCTGTTTGCTGGGAATTACGCCTGATGACGCGTCCTGAAATTACTGGATGAGTCGTGAGCTGCAATCCACCCTTGAGGCCTCTGGAATCGAGTGGCCTTCATTGAGGAACCACATACCATGCATGGCGCACGTCATATAGCTGGCTTTAGGTGTATTCATGAGCAGTCTGGGTGTAAAAGGCAGCACCAAGTTGTGGGAAGCCCATGAGCGTGATCAGCAATTTGGAGAGAATGAAGGCATGGACATTGGGAAGAGTCAATGACTTCGAAAAGAAGGCAATGCTAGAATCAACAAGAAGTCAGCCATGACACCAGGTTTAGGAAACTTTATCGAGAAACTATTTATTTCAAGATATTTTCAACGTTCTGCAACCGAGCTTCATATAGCACAGAATGCTGGCAGTATTGATTATGCTGACAGCTGGTCATCGAAATGAATTCATTGACTGTCAAAAAGCCAAAGTACGCATCGTGGTACTACCTATTATGGATATGAAGTCACCTTGAAATTCAACACTGGAGTTACTTGATTGAGCCTACCGATCATCAGAATTCACCCAGGAGTGGCTCCAGAATCCAAAATAGAGTGAATAACGGCTGCTCTTCACCACACAGGATGAATGAACCATTGATAAGTAAGTAACGGAAGTTTTGAGGTCATTCCAAATCTGGACCCTCTGGATGTCATGGAGGCATATGGTCACATTGCATCAAATTATCACAGTCTACAATGACTGTTCGATCATATTGATGGTGTCATCCAAGCTTGACCAAAAAAGAAGACGCCATGGAATGAAGACTTGTACTTCACCATGCAGTTAGTACAACAGAAGCTGTCCAATTATTATGCTGAAGTCACCCCAACGATGGGTATGCTTCTCATGTCAGCACATGTCCTCGATTCATTCCACAAGTTGCAATCGTGTAAGAAGTGGGTCAAGGGAATGGATAGTAATCCTGAGGACGAGAATTGATATACCACTCAATACTGAGAGGCATTTCTGAAGTATGTGGAGAATATATACTGCGCCAAATAGAGACATATGCCAGTCAGTAAACCCGAAAGCGTACCGAGCAACAACATCGTCCCATCTGAAATGGCTTCATGATCTGGACAATGTTTCTTTATCCACATGATCTGTCCAGTGATGATGAAGAATACTTAATGCCTAAAAATGTGGCTGAAATGACACCCGGACGAAGTGATTGCGCTGCAAGCCTATTGAGAGCCACCAGGCTTCATTTCAATTCACTGCATGATTCGTAAAAGAACTGGCCGCAAGTTAATCCAAATCTCAATGATTACCACTCCGACCCAATCGAGATTACCAGTACATTTTGGTTACCGGATAACACCAACTGGTGGCGATCCCTCAAAGAAACTCACGAAATGTACGCTGGTGTCTCTAATGTGGGGCGAGACATATTCTCTATCATACCACATGCGGTTGGAGTGGAGGCCAGTGTTTCCCTTGGGCAAGACGTTATCGGTTGGAGGCAGTGAAACACCACCAGTGAGACCCTTCGCGAGAAAGTCGTGGTAGGGAAGTTTACTCAAGCCAATAACGGGATACTGGTGGGCGTTGACCCCATGTTGGATGCAGCTCACACCGCAAACACATCGGAAATGAACAGAGAGGTAGAGGAAAGAAACTTGTCCAGAATGGCCAAGGTGCACAACATTGTGGTGATGTGGCAGGGCAGCAAAAACATACGTGCTACATGGAAGGAATCTCGTGTTCAAAACAAGCAGATGATAGCCATAGAATGCATTGTGGATACGGAAGAGAAAGTGAAAGCATTCTGGTCACTCGTTCAGCATGATGGTGCAGCTGCATTTAAATCGTCGGAAAGATCACCTTTGCCACCAACTTTGTGCCCAATGGACCTCCCTCAAGGACGAACTCATGAATTGAATGTTCCTTGAATAGGAAGAATCGACTGTGATCCAGTCGAAATTGATGAGGCTAGTGCAACAGCAATCTTTTCGGACACCAAAAATTGGCTATACTGGAATGGCAACTTGGAAAATCCAGAAGACAGCCACGACGACTGCGCGGCAGACATTGAGTCTGATATGGAGCGAGACAATTGCATCGATGTTCGGGAGTTCCCAGAGCAGCAGGAGATGAGTGCCGCACAAAATGTCCCCGCATTTGAATCGGCCACGCAGAGGTCAATGAGACAGGCTGAAACGGTTCTGGTGACAGTCAATGCATTGGAAACAAGGCGGAATATGCGGATGACTTACAAGTAGGACGGAATGCGACAACTTGTTTCACCAGATCTTTCATGTACCCTGGCCGAGAGTCTCAATTAGTGATATATTATGCGTCAATGATGAGCTGGCGCTTGGAAATATCGGTTCATTAACAGATGTATAGCAGGCGCAATGACTGTTTTGTCAAGATATATTAATTTTCATGGTATGAGACTGAATAGTGCAAGATTATTACTGGGCTCAGCATTGCCACATCACAGAGTCTCAATTTGGTAAAAAGACAACTAATAAGATGAGAACATTATGAAAACAATTATTGATGGCAGCAGATGTTGAATAGAAAATTCATTAAGATGAGTATCTACGGAGTGTGAACGATTTTTGGTCCTGTCACTATAGCAATTGAATAGTGATTTGGTCGCTGTTTGATTTAACCCATGTATTGGCTGCATTTATAGATGAAAGACATAGCAAAAAGTTCACAGCCCCATTCTGGTAATTAGTGTCAATGGAGCGTCAATGATTTTCGTTCTTGTAAGTATAGTATTTGAATAGTCATTTGGTCTCTGTTAGGCACAACTGACTTATTGGCAGCTTTTATAGGCAAAAGAGATAGCAACACAGTCACTGCCCCGTTCTGAGAATGAGCGTCAACAAAGCGTCAACAATTTTTGCTCCTGTAAGCATGGTAATTGGAAAGAGCTTTGGTCGCTGTTAGCCAAATCCGACCGATTGGCAGCATATATAGGCAAAAGAGACAGCAACACGGTCGCTACCCCATCGTGAGAATGAGCGTCAACAGTGCCTCAACGATTTGTGGTCATGTAAGTATGGTAATTGAATGGTGATTCGGTTCCTGTTAGGCACAACTGACGTGGTCACAGCATTTGTAGGTAAAAGAGACAGTAACACGGTCACTGCTAGTGTTACCAACGGTTCTGGACCGTCACTTTGGGTCCGGTTCCGGGTCCAAACTGTACCATTGCCAAATTGGCGGTCCAGGTTGTCAATCAACCCCAACGGTCAACTTGGGTATGATTCAATGGTAAACTCCGAACCTGTCGGAATTGGGCGGGTTGTCAGCAGGTCGCCCAGCGGGTCCATTCATAGATTCAAATAAAGCTCTTGTTTTTGGAGTATGTTAATAATATCTTATCAAAATCGCATTTTCAACAACCAAGAATAGATTTGTGCATGCTTTGCAGCTTGCAATATCAATTAATTTGGAATCGGTGTTTAACCTTTGATAAATTGTATTTTTGCCCATCAGGGTGGTCAATAATTCCGTTAGGAAGCCAAAGATCAGCGCAATGCCTTGATTACCAAATATGCGACAACTGAAACTGTTGACGCTCCGTTGACGCTCATTTTCAGGATGCGGCCGGGAGCATGTCGCTGATGTTTTAGCCAGTAAAGGCTGCCAATATTTGATGCATGGATGTCTGCAACCAATCGGAACATGAATTACCAAAGATGCAAAGCGAAAAATCATTGACGCTCCATTGACACTCATTCCCAGGATGTGGCAGTGAGAATGTCCCTGTTGTTTTGCGCAGTAAAGGCAGCCAATACTGGATAAATGAATGTCTGCAACCAATTGGAACATCAATTATGCAAGATGCAAAGCTCAAAATTGTTGACGCTCTGTTGACGCTCGTTCTCGGAAAGGGTTGGTGACTGTGTTGCTGTCATTTTCGCCTATAAACGCTGCCAATACATCGGTTATGCATAACAGCGACCAAATAACTGTGAAATCACTGTACTTACAACACCCCAAATCGTTGACGCTCCGTTGACGCTCATTCTCAGAGTGGGACGGTGAACGTGTTGCTGTCTCTTTGGTCTATAAAGACTGACAGAACATCGGTTATGCATAACAGCGAGCAAATCACTGTGTAACTACTGTACCTTCACAACCACAAATCATTGACGCTCCGTTGACGCTCATTCTCAGAACGGGGTGGTGACCGCGCTGGTGTCACTTCTACATATAAACGCTGGCAATACATCGGTTATGCATAACAGCGACCAAATCACTGTGTAATTACCGTACTCACAAAACCACAAATCGTTGATGCTCTGTTGATGCTCATCCTCTGGATGGGGTGGTGACCGTGTTGCTGTCTCTTTTGCCTATAAAAGCAGCCAATATATCGGTTATGCACAACAGTGACCAAATCACTGTGCAATTACTGTACTTACAAAACCACAAATCATTGATGCTCCGTTGTCGCCCATTTTCATGTGCTGTCTATTCAACATCTGCTGCCATCGATAATAGTTTTCATCATGTTTTGAACTTCTTGTTAGTCTTTCTCACAGATTGAGACTGGGCCCTGTGGCAAAGCCGAGCGCAGTAACAATCTTGCACTGTTCACTCTCACACAAATAAAATTTATTTATCTTGTCAAAAGGTTCATTGCCCCTGGTATACATCTGTTTATCAAGCAGTATTCACAAGCTACTGCACACCATTCCCCCAGTATATATCTCTAACTAAAACTATTTGTCAAAATACATATAGAAGCTGGCGAAACATTGACTCATTCTGTCCTACATTGTCTTCACTCCCTTGTTCCTCCTCGTTTCGATTGCATTGACCATCATCAATACCTTTTCTGCCTGTCTCATTGACTTCCGTGTAGGCCGCATCAATCCGCGAACTCTTGGTGCGGAGCTCACATCGCGCTGCTCTGGGCATTCCGGAACCTCGATGCTATTGTCTTGCTCTATATCAAATTCCATGTCCACCACGCAATCGTCTTCGCTGTCATTTGGAGTATCTAAGTCCCCATTCCATCTAAGCCGATCTTTAGTGTCCGATATGGCTTCAGGTGCGCGATCCTCATTACTTTCGACTGGATGATGGTTGATTCCTCGGATTGGGCAGACATTTATTACTTGAATTCGTCCTCCATGGAGGTTCTTTGCCGACACAGGTGGTGGCAAAGGAGATCTTGCTAACAATTTGAAAGCAGCTGCACCATCATGTTGAAAGAGTGACCAGGATGCATTGACGATCTCTGCCGTGTCCGAAATCTATCACCCGGCGGTGATCTGCTTGTTTTCAGCCCGAGATTCATTCTGGGTTGCACATGGGTTTTGACTGCCATGCCACATCTCCAAAACGTTGTGAACTGTGGCCATTCTGTGCAATTTCCTTTCTTCCGAGTCTTTCTTGGTTTCCGAGTCTCTGTCTGTGTTCATTGTATCCGATCCTTGGTCTGCGCATGCCAAAACCCGGTTATTGGGTCGAGCAAACTGCCTTACAACGACTTTTTTGTGAAGGGTCTCCCTTGTGGTTTTCAACTGCCTCCAGCCAATAACATCTCGGCCATGGGAACAACTGGCCTCCACTCCGACACCTCGTGGTATGATGGAGAATATGTCGCGCACCATATCAGAAAGATCAGCGTACATTGAGTGCGTTTCCTCCTGTTGACGCCACCAGTCGGTTATGTCCAGTAACCAAAATGTACCGCTAACCTCCAATTGGTCGGAGTGGTAATCATTGAGATTTGGACTAACTTGCCCCCAGTTGTTTGGTCCTTCAGACGGCGAATTCAAATAGGGCCTGGCGGTGGTCAATGAACGTGCTGCATGATCACTTCGTCCGGGTGTCGTCTCAGCCACATTGTTAGGCATTAAGAATTCTTCATCATCCCTTGACAAATCATATGGAGCAAAGGATGATTGACAAGATCCTGAAGTCATTGCAGAGGGGATGAAATTGATGCTCGGTAAGCTATCATGCTTAGTGACTGGCACAAGTTGATGTTTGGCACAGTATTCATTCTCCACTTACTTCAGCAAGGCCTCTTGGTATTGGGTAGTATAGGATGTCTCGTCCTCATGATTGATATCCGATCCCATGTCTCGATTCCTAAATGATCGCAACTTCCGAAATGGATCTAGGATATGTGCAGAAATGAGCAGCATGCCTGTCGTTGGAGTCACTTCAGCGTAGTATTTGGATAGCTTCTGTCGAGCTAATTTCACAGTGAAGAAGAAGTGGTCCTTCCATGGCGTCTTCTTGTTGGCAAAACCTCGCATCACACCATCCATGTGATCGAACATGTCGTTGTACACTGTGATAACGTGATGCAATGTGACTCTATGCCTCTTTGACATCCACAGGGTCCAATATTGAAATGGCCTCAATACTTCCATGACATACTTCACAATGGTCCACTCATCTTGGGTTGTGAAAAGTGGACGGTAATCAGTGTATTTTAGATTTTGGAGGCACTTGCAGGTGAATTCACGTAATCGGTAGGCGCGATTGAGCAACTCCAGTGTGGAGTTCCAACGTGTCTTCACACCCAGAATCGGGAGTACCACGATGCGAACATTCGCAATTTGACAGTCAACGAACTTGTTTCGAAGACCAGGTGTCAGAGTAATCAATACTGCAAGCATTCCCTGCTTTATGATACTCAATTTCAGGGTTTCCAAAATCTCATGAAATACGCACTTTTGAATTATCTTTGCTAAACCTTGTTTCATGGCCGACACCTTATTGATTCTAGCGTTGCCCTCATTTCGAAGTCTTTGAATCTTCCCAATGTCTATGCTCCCATTCTCTCCAAATTGCTGATCGCACTCATGGGCTTCCCAAGACTTGGTGTGGCCTTTCACACCAAGGACTGCTTGTGAATGCACCTAAAGCCAGCTGTATGATGTGCGCCATGCATGATATGTGGTTCCTCAAAGCAGGCCACTGGATTTCGGAGGCCTCCAGTGTTGATTGCAGCTCGCATGTCATCCAGTAATTTGAGCAACCATTATCTGTCGTAATACCAAGCAAACGGTCGGCGGTAAGCTCAAAACGATCAAGCACGTCCTTCAAATGTGCAGCTAGCCTTGTGTCTGATTGTAGGCCCTTGACCAATCATCCATAATTAGCTTTCAAAACGGTATAAGAACCGGCGATCCACCTTATCGAAAGCGAGTTGAACATCACGCAATGGTCTATTTCAATCCATATAGTAAGCAATGACTGACTTTATGGCTAGTTGGTTCGGTGATGGCCATCCGTCCAAAGCTAAACTAACTTTATTACGTGACGGCAATTGCTTCTTTATTGCATCAGCTGACAGTGAATGTTCCCTGCAGCACATGTTGCTAAAAGTCGTAGCAGACGGCAGCACTTGGTCATCGCGTACTGCCTTATATGACTGTCGTAGCTCCAAACTGGATATAGCGTTCCATGCAATATGAGCTGAAACAAATCCTAACATGGGGTAGCGATTCCATGTGTCTTGGCGAAATTCCGAGGTTTCAAAGTCCTGAGCTGCCAGTTTGGAACGTGTTGTCTGTCATTTTGGTCAATATGGATCAACCTGGATGTCAAATATGATCTTCCTCTGCGTAGTTAATATTGTGATTCCTCGACTTCCTTGCCTGTTCAGTATGGCCAAAGCTGTTTTATCAACTGTCGAACTAGTCAATTCTGTAACCTCTGACTCTGTTAATTCGTTTAACTTTGCTATGTGAGCTATTGCCAGCAAGTGTTTCCCCATTGAGCTGGTCCCATGTTCTGATGGATGGTGAAGAACTTGATGACAAACAATACATATGATGCCAGGGCTGCCAGTCTCCTCAATTCTGCAGTGTAAACAGAATCGCCACAAAGGCGCATGTCAAGAATTAATCCAAGCAACAGGCCGCTTCGAGCCTACATTGATTGAAACCCACCAAGCATCAAAGTCAATTTGTAAAGGATGGTCGCTCCACCTATGGTAGGCAATTTTATGACCTCATATGGTCCTTTGCATTGGTAAATGCCTCAATGGAACATTGTCTATAAGAGGCAGGCAGCTGCCCACGTGCTAGGTGGTAATAAATTTCTAATGACTGACGCCGTGCAGGGACTGCGACCATTCAATCCAAAGCCATACTTATCAGTATGTGCTGGCATTGTTCAGCTTTGATTTTCTTGTTCAACAGCAAAGATTATCTCTCCACGCATTTGAGAACTCTCGCGATCTAGATAATGTTCTGGCAGTATTTTCGAATATTTGTCAATACTGACCTGTATGGGGACATATATGTTTCCAGTTCTCAGCACTACCTGTGGTGCTTTCAGAATTCAATCCTTGCACATACTGCTCTCACTGACCTAGTAATCCGAGTATAATTGAATACTCATGCAAACAGGGCGGTATGCGTCAGTATGTATCACAATTTGAAACCATCATCATACTCCCGCTGTTGTGCTTCGAAATACATGACAATACCAATCGATTCAAACCCGTACGCAATGATACCGGAATTGTCAATGATGTCAAAGATCTGAAGACAATCTTTCGCTCCGTTGAAAAACGATGAAACTCGGTGGATTCTCAATACTGTGCTCTTATGCGCCATACTTATGAGTAACAGTCCCTTTCTCAATCAACTGCTTTCAAAGAAATCCATGGCTTGGTTGAAGTTTGACTAATGGCATTGTATTTCCCAATACTGCTCTGTATGGCGCTATACGCGCTGATACCTCCATTTTTGGACTCTCCGCCCTCTAAGAAATCCTTTGCTCAGTTGGGCTTAATTCGTTTTATGGTATCTTCAAATACTGCTCTGTATAGCATTGTACTTATAAATACCGGCTTTTCTCTATCCCGCGCCTTTAAAGATGTCTTCGGCTTGGTTGGAGTTTGAATAGCGCTATGGCATTGGAAAATACTGCTCTGTATAGCTATGTACCTATAGATACTCCTGGTTTTCTGAACCTCCGCCTTTAAAGAAATCTTTGGCTCGGTTCGAGTTTGCCAGGGGCTCCAGTATTATTCAGTACTTCAATCTACGGCTCTGTACTTATTGGTACCAGGTTTTCTTGCGCCGGTGGCCTCAGAGATTTCTGGCTTGATTTCTGTTGGACTTTTATACAGGTATTCTGGAATACCTGACTGTTTAGCTCTGTACCCGCCAGTATTTTCTTTCCAGTGAACTTATGACAATTCCATGTCCAGTGTGCCCTCCAAGTAAGGCTGTAATGTAAAATACAAACAAGTACTTGTCAATATTTGACTGTACTGCATATCTCAATAACAATATTACATGAGATTGATAGACCATTCATTTTTGACTTTTCAACCCGCTTAATGATATGGTAGTGTTCTGTGCAATCATCCTCGTCGATACGTTTTACAATTACAGTTTTACCTGTCACCATGGTGAGTGACATCGTATGCTGGGCTTTGCCCTAATTGTGAACCCCACGCAGTTACCCCTCTATACGCCCTCCCACAATCACTTCGACTCCTAAAGCGTGTCTATATCTACTTCCATTCCAACACAATGCGCCCCACCACGAAAACCAGCCATCTGGCCTTTGTCGACGCTCGCCATCAGCTGACAGTGCAAGTGTAGCTTACCTATAGTCCTCACCCCGTTGATCAGGACTATCTCATGTTTGACGCTCGCCAACAAAGCTTTCGTGATGGTGATGATGGTGACAGTGATTTGGAGGAGTCTCCAAGGAACTCGAACATCATACTTGCAAAGAAATCTCAGGTTTGACATTACACAACTTATCTCTACCTATTCTTACACAATTCTATAGAGGGATCCATCATTCGATTCATTTGGCACAGGCAGCTTCAGGTTGTTGACCAGTGACGACTACGATGATGGCGATGGCAATGCCGCCAATGTTGATGATGATGATGATGATGATGATGATGATGATGATGATGATGATGATGATGATGATGATGATGATGATGATGATGATGATGATGATGATGATGAGAGTGGGTATCTACATGACGCTATGGAAACTGGTAATGACTTGCAAATGAATGGCAACCGAGGAAGACGCCTGGTTAGAGCTGAAACTGACTTCGAGAGTGGAACTCAGTTGAAGCCCTCGAACACGAGAGCAAAGGAGCCTCGGAAGGTTGCAACCAGGAGGACCTGGGTTAGACCCCTCATTACTTCTTTGTACCCACTAATTCTGACAGGTATAGCATGCGGATGATGAAGAGCATGGCGGAGAAGAAGCTGAGGAAGATTGGGATGAAGAGGATGAAGCAGAGAGTGATCCGCCAGTGCCTCGGCAACGGAGAAGGAAAAAACCTATGCAGAGGAGATCGAGAGCCACAAAGATTTCTCAAGTTCGACTTTCTATTCCTGACTGGTATCTACGGTGACTGATTTGTACATGATGACAATGATCAAGTAGACTCGGATGTAAACGAATCATCTGGCCTTGCTGCAGATGAAGACAATGCTATCATCGAGGACTTTGCCGACAAAGTACTTGTGATGGCTCAAGTTCTCGCCAGAACGACGACTGAGTATACCGCCATGCAGAACCTCGAGCATGTGAGCACTGCGACCACTTCTGAAGTATCTCGCTTGCGCTCTAACAAGATGAGCGCATGGAACCTTGCAATGAGGGAGGAAAAGGAATCAGTTTCCGCCGATCTACGTAGAGCCAAGGCAGGGTGTGGGTATAAGGGGCGGCTTGGGTTCACAGAAGAGTACGCAAAGGAGGTTGCGAATGTCTATGAGGAGAAGAGGGAGTACTATGAGGAGAAAGTAAAGGAGATGAATGAAGAGGGCCGTGTATGCACTATGGAGAGCCTCAAAAGAGTGCAAACGAAGGGAGTGAAACTTCTGCGAGAAACAGCAAGTCTCTTGATACTCACATTTGAAGATATACAGTACTGACCAAGCAGGTGGCATACGTCAGGAACCACAGCGTACATACAGTCCTGCTTCTTATAGCGTCCAAGATTCCTGCACGAGCTCTGAACAGTGCTGGCTGTGGAGTGGCCTACTATAAGCTCATCCTCGACAGAGGAAGAAGTCATGAAGAGTTTGAAATTATGGCTGACGGCACAGATATACACCAGCAAGCAAGCAATCAGCTCTCGGTACCTAAGACTTTTGAAGGAACAGCAGGGAGAGATACACTCAGGATGTTGGCTTCTTCTGCAATTCTTGCAATCATCAGTAAGTCGCCCATAATGACATGGCTGAAAGTACACTGATTCACAGCACAATGTACAGATGTGAAGACCCCGAATCGTATGGAGCAATTTCAGAAGCTTCCCCATCACAGGATGCACAGCATTCTGACGGCTAGGAAGCTCAAATGGCGTGCACCCGAGCATTGGAGTGCTGAGTGTGGTGGCACTCAGGGGAGAATCTACAACACCATTCTCTCTAGATCAGCAAAAAACATTTCCGTCCGGGCGGAATGGCTCCGTCAGAGTGGACGCGCTCCGTCAGAGCCGTCAGAGACACCCCGGTGGCGGATTACTCCACGCCCGGCGTCAATACCACGTGTCGCGTTGCATATCGCCCTCCGATCGCCGTTTTGCCGTTTCTTATCGCTCTGTCGGTCTCCTATTTTAAACAAACACTCTGGCGTTGTGGCCAACTGTGACCATATGT
>Ga0307515_10005438_pt1 | contig 25805 bp, 26 predicted proteins | sample 17_EM_MG_FD_194513 | JGI IMG/M metagenome (GOLD analysis project Ga0307515, IMG submission 194513) | Populus trichocarpa ectomycorrhiza microbial communities from riparian zone in the Pacific Northwest, United States - 17_EM | ecosystem: Host-associated > Plants > Roots > Unclassified | place... | reverse complement strand
CTCACTTCTTTATCTATACTAAATTATACCGCCACCATCTCGCCGCTTCCTCCGCGTCTTCCATCGTCTCCGCCTTCCCGTAACACAATTCCTTCCACACCTTCCGTATCTTTCTTCTATATTTCCCAAGTACCTTCGTACCTTCTTGCGCCGTGACAATGACCAGTACTGCTTGGATCCAATACTGGATCGTCGCCAGCCAGTAATCCGTTATTGGCTTGAGCAAACTGCCTTAATACAACGTTTTCCCGAAGGGTCTTGCGTTTGGTTTTTGACTGCCTCCACCGATCATATCTCGCCCAAGGGACAAACTGTTCTCGACTCCGACACCATGATGTGTGATAGAGAATATGTCACGCGCTACAATGGAGAGATCGGCGTACTTTGAGTGCGTTTCTTCTTGCTGCCGCCACCAGTCGGTGATATCCGGTAACCAAAATGTACTACTAATCTCCATTGAGTCGGAGTGGTAATCATTAAGATTCTGATTAATTTGCCCCCAGTTCTGTAGTAATTCAGGAGCTGAATAGAAATGTAGCCGCGTGGCTGTCAACAAACGTACTGCACGATCGCTTCGTCCGGGTGTGGTTTCCGCCACATTGTTAGGCATTCTGAATTCATCATCATCGCTGCACAGATCATATGGATCATAAGATGATTGAATAGATCTAGAAGCCATTGTGAAAGTGCTGAAATTGTTGTTCAGTGTGTTTTCAGGCTTAGTGACTGGCAAATATCTATGTTTGGCACAGGATTCGTTCTCCACAGACTTCAAAAAGGCCTCCTGGTATTGTTTAGTATAAGAAGTCTCGTCTTCAGGATTGATATCCATTCCCTTGTCCCACTTCCTAAATGACCGCAACTTCCAAAAGGGATCAAGGATGCGTGCCGTAATGAGGAGAATACCAGACGTTGGAGTGACTTTGCTATAATATTTAGACAACTTTTGCAGCGCACACTTCACAGCAAAGAATAAGTCTTCCTTCCATTGTGTCTTTTTCTTGGCCAAAGCTCGCATCACGCTATCCATGTGATCAAACTTATCATTCTAGACAGTGATGATGTGATGAAAAGTAATGGTATGCCGTTTCGACATCCAAAGGGTACAGTTCCGGAATGGCCATAAAACCTTCATGATGTACTTGACAATAGTCCACTCATCCTGAGTTGTGAAGTGCAGCTGTTAGTCGGTATATTTTGGGGTTTTAAGCCACTCCCAGGGGAATTCACCCAATCGAAAGGCACGCACGAGCAACTCTAGTGTCGAGTTCGAACGTGTCTTCACATCCATCATGGGTAGTACTGCGATCCGGACTTTGGCTTTTTGACAATCAATGAACTCGTTTGGACGACCAGGTGTCAGCGTAATCAATACAGCAAACATTCTCAGCTATATGAAGGTCAGCTTCAGCACTTTCAAAATATGTTGAAATACGTACTTTCTCAATTATCTTGGCTAAACCTAGTCTCATGGCCGACACCATGTTGAGTCTAGCGTTGCCCTCTTTTCGAAGTCTTTGACTCTTCCCAATGTTTGTGCTTTCATTCTCTCCAAATTGCTGATCGCGCTCATGGGCTTCCCAAGAGTTAGTACGGCCTTTTACACCCAGACTGTTCCTGAATGCACCCAAAGCAAGCTGAATGACGTGCGCCATACATGGTATGTGGTCTCTCAATGCGGGCCACTAGATTCCAGAGGCCCCAGGTGTAGTTGGTAGTTCGCGAGTCATTGAATAATTTGAGAGGGCGTTATCGGTGGTAATTCCAAGTAAACCGCTGTCAGTCAATTCGAAACGATCAAGACCTTCCTTCAAATGTCAATCTAGCCGTGCTCCTGAATACTGACCCTTGACCTGGAATCCTTAATGAGCCTTGGAAATACGAAAAGAATGCGCTATCAAACTCATCGAATGCCAGTTGTAGTTCTCGCAAAGGCCAATTTTGTTCAATATAATACGCAATGGCCGAAGTTATTGCTAATTTGTTCGTCGATGTCCATCCGTCCAAAGCTAAACTAACTTTGTTTCTTGATGGCAACTGCTTCTTAATTGCATCCACTGTCAGTGTGGATTCCCTTTGGCAAATATTACACAGGGTTCGGGCAGACAGTTACACCAACTAGCTTCGTAATGCATTGTATGACCTTTGTAGCTCGAGGTTTGATATCACGTTCCATGTGATCTCAGCTGAAACAAAACCTAACATGAGGTACCGATTCCAGGTGTCTTGGTGAAATTCGGGAGTTTGAAAGCCCTTTGCTGCCAGTTTAGAGCGTTTTGTCTGTCAATTCAGTAAGTATACTCAAAACATGAATGGTAAATTTGATTTGCCTTTGCGAACTGACAATCGGAATACCTAGACTTCCTTGCCGCTTCAGTTTGTCCAACGCTGTTTTAGCGACCGTTGAACTAGTCAATTCGGTTACCTCTGACACTGTTAATTCATTTCACGTTGCGATATGCGCTCTTGGCAGCAAGTATTTGCCCATTGAGCTGGTCCCATGTTCTGATGGATGGCAAAGAACTTGATGACAAACGATACATATGATGCCGGGGCTGCCAGTCTACTCAATTGCGCAATGTAAGTAGAATCGCCTTGTAGGCGCATGTCGAGAGTTGTTCCAAGCAATAGGCCGCTTCGAGCCTACATTCATTGAAGCCCACCCACCATTTGAGATGTTTTACAAAGTACGGTCGCTTAAATGACACATGAAGACACGTTTATTTTTTGAAGATATCACAACCTCTAGCAACGAGGTATTTAAAACTTTTGTATATGACATCACGGTAGGAAATCGAACTCTGCGTAATGTGATCAGTGTGACTGTGAAAAGATTCGTTCTGGTCAGGTAGAACGCTGATTCTTAATAATCGACTTTAGAGCTCCAAGCAAGGAAAAAGTCAGACCTGTGAGTCATCGCATGCATATTTGTGAAGGTGAATACAGGGGCATACAAAGACGAGACAGTTGCAATATCATCAGTAGCATTTTTGCCCATAAAGGCAGCCGATAGTACGATTATGGGTCAACGCCGCTGCGTTGCTGTCTGATTATTCAAAATGCAAGCCCAACAATCATTGACACTCCGTTGACGCTCATTGTAAGGAGGTAGTAGTGATATCGTCACTAGCATTTTTGCCTAGAAAGGAGATCAAAATTATGATTATAGGTATATGCCGTTGCTCAGCCCTTGAATTAACCATGATGCAAGTCCAAAAATCGTTGACGGTCTGTTGATGCTCATTTTTAAGAGGTGGTAGCGATATGGCCATTGGCTGTTGTGCCCATAAAGGTGGCCAATACTGCCATTATGGCTTAACGCTGTCATGCAGCCCTTTCATTATGCATGAAGCAAGACCAGAAATTGGTGACACTCCGTTGACACTCATTTCTATGATGGGGCAATAAGCATGTCGCATGCCTTTTTACATTGAACGCGAGCCAATAACTCATCTTTGGATTGATGTGACTATGCAACCCTTTGATTGCCGAAAACATGAAACTAAAATCGTTGACGCTCCGTTGAAGCTCGCCTTAGAGACATACCAACAGTCATTCTGTGGGCATTCATTTTGCTTCAAAGACATACCATCATTATTGACAGCCAATAATCAGTTTCTAGGTAGAATCATTGGAATCCCACAGCATCGAGGACTCTCAGTTTCTGCGCCACCACAATTCACGTCATCAGTCCGATGAATGATATAGTTCTGTCGCGTTCTAGCGCTTTCAGCCGGTATGTAATAGCATACAGAGCCATCATCTAAGTTTAGACCAATCGAGCCCGACTTCCTTATTGTTCTTTTTCCAGCTCGTATTCCTTGATTTCCATGACATACCATAATCAATTTTCAAAATTTAGGCCATGTGCAGCAGGTCTGAGTGGACAGTTATGCAGTCAGCGGAAAGAACTAATGCTGCATGACGGCTGCCATTCATTTGGGTTCAGACTGTGCACTGACCGCTCGTCCTATGCTTCATATGACATCACTGACATAAAATTTGTTAGTAAATTTCGTCTCTATTTTAGGTTTTGCTTTCTAAAGTAACCATAATAGGTAAGTTGATATCGAGTTTGCTAGCCGTCTGTCAACCAGATTTCGAGTTGAGAACATTCGCATGGCCCGTACGACTCTTGCATATGCTCTGATGAAATATCATGTCTCACAATGTGGTCATTGAAATCATGAATAAGCAGACACGTAGCAAAGTATGTACCCAAATTACTTTTGCACAAGATAGGTCTGCAAAACTAACTATTTGGCTATGTATACCTCCAGCGATGGAGGAGCCATCACCATACCTTTGTCCGTATCCAATTTCTATGTGGTAATTTGGTAGGGATACTTCATGCAGGGGTAAAAGCTGATGGGTTCAACTTGCTTTGCTTCCTGAATCGGTGTCGGATTGGTCACCACGTCGGGCCAATGAACCGGTATGAATTTGTTTGACTGTGGTTTCTCCGAACCCAGCCTCATTTCACTACTTCCTGGTCGAGAAGTCACAACTGGCATTTCCAATTGTCCTCGTACGATATCAAGAGTCTGCATATACTCTCCAGCTGTGGTCGGGAATGTTGAAGATGGAGTCGTATCTATTTGAGGCGTGACAAGGGCCGGAACATTCAATTCGGCAGTCCTGTACTTCTTATCTCTCTCACGAAAGTAGTTGGCTGCATTCCCCTATCCCGGTTGGGTCAATTCGTCAAGCCTCATCTGGTTTAGCTGCAATCTCTCCATGCGGTGCTGTACCGTGTTGGAGATTGTCCCCATCATTCAGCCAGGTTCATCATCATCACTGAGCTTGCCGAGCTCTGTATCATAATCGTCATCTTCCTCATCTTCCCCATCCTGCGCATCTTCGGAACTTGCAAGATAGCTCAGACTGTCTCCAATACCATTCAACATCTCTTCAAACGTTGTTTCGGGCTTTCCAGTTGCAGTAGTCATATATTTCAGCTCTTGCATCATCGCTGTCTCTGCATCTTGAACTCGCTTTCTTGGCACAGCAGTCTCTCTCTCCACAAAATCCTCGATCCATTTCTCTTTCTCTACATTGCTTAAGAAGTGCGTTTCCTGTCATTTCTCTGCCGCAAGCTTCATTTTGAATTATAAGCTGCGCAATGCTCCCAATGCGAGGATTCGTTCTGCCTCGAAGCTGCTCTTGCCGTGATTCACTCGATGATGTCGAAGTGTGGCCTTTTGTGTCTATTTGCTGTATTTGCCCACTGGAAGTGGCGAAAAGTTCTTTTTCGGAGTATGGACCATTGTATTGCGTTTTGAACTTGTTGTTGGGCAAGACGTTGTATGTTGCAAGATATTGACCACAAGGAGGCAAGCTCAGTCTAATACGTCAAGGTTCGTACGTTTGATCAACTCGAACATAGCAAAATCTGAGTTTTGACTAGTATTGGAGCGGGAACATCAGCAAATAAAATTTCCGTCCGGGCGGAGTAGCTCCGGCAGAGTGGACGCGCTCCATCAGAACCCTCGACGACACCCGGGTGGCGGATTACTTCTCGTCCGGCGTCAATACCACATGTCGAGTTGCATATCGCCCTCAGATTGCTGTTTCACGGTTTCTTCTTTCTCTGTTGGTCTTCTATTTTAAACAAACACGCTGGTATTGTGGCCAACTGTGACCATACATCGGAAAGGGTTCATTGGGTACATGCTTGCATCGGGATTGAAATGAGATCGGTGACGCTGCAAAAATCTCTCCTCACGTTCCATCTACCTGCGGGCAAAATGCACTTCTCTCTTTACTAATGATACGGGATTGCAAGGCGATGGGTGACGCAGCGAAAATCTCTCCTCGCGTTCCTTCTACCTGCGCGCAAAATGCAATTCTCTATTTACCAAATATTCAGTTTATTCCATGTCACCAGATCTATGTGGATATTGACAATCCATTGCTCGTTCCGTCTTTCTCCTGTCTTACTACTAGTAGCTGTCTGTGGAATTACGTGTGGGCAGCCGACGATGTTTCACACGCTGAAAATTTGCAAAGCAACGGTTGCCGGTGCATTTCTCCCTTGAACACATGTCAAGACAGGATCCAAGTTACCCGAGGTTTCCGGTATTGTGGTGAGCACCAGGTCTAACCAGTACTCAACGAAATCTCCCTCCGTGTTTTGGAGCTTGATTTTGAATAGTCGTTGGACTTGCCACGGGAGACGCCCAGTCAGCGCACCATGACACCTCCCCAGGCGTTGCATTACCCACACCCAGTCATTCCGTCGATCCCCTCTGCACCAGCTCTGGCTTCCTGTGCATCGACACATCTGAGATATGCGTTCACCTTGTAAACCCTTAACTTGAACCGTAATACCATGGTAAATACGGAGCCCCATTGCGTGCAGTTGTTCATCCGATATATACATCTTGTTACGACTCGTATGCTTTATAAACTCCCGCTTGGCGGGGTAAATTGCCGCGGGGTGCGTTGCGTCTTGCTTATTGTCGAGTAATGCTCTGAAGTTATTGATCATACCCTCAGGATGCTTTCCATCACGGCGGTTTTGTGGTCCCATGAGTTTGTGCTTCGCATATGACTGGGGGCTCTGGTGGGCAGCCAGATCTGCACTGGAAGGGAGGACTATGCAGGCGGCAGCGCTGTTCTCCTGACGCTGAGTGAGAGCTTGGAAGTTGAGCTCTCGGATTTCGAAGCAGAGTATGCGATGCTGAAAGGTGATTACTTGTGGCAGGTAGTTGAGATTGTGATTGGAGCAGTTCCAACCCTCTTTGAGGTTAATTTTAAGTGCTTGTTCATGTGTCTCGGCTGAACACTGTTGCAATGCTCCGTATCGACGAACCTGTTCGGCCCAATGAGACATCACGTGGATCTTCAGACAGTTGAAGTCGGCATTTAACTCCTTTGAAATATCTATTTCATGACTAATATATTCCCGCCAGGCGTTCATTTGGCGCCGCTTCTTGGAGAGCATCCAAGTTTCAGCATTTCTTTCCTCATCTACTTTTCGCTTCTTCACGAGTTCTATTCTCCGGGTATTGGCTTTGGGCTTCGCCTCTTTGCCGGCTCGCCCGAGGAAGAACACACCTTTGAAGGTGTGAAAATGATGCAAGGCGTCCTCCATGTAGCTCAATGTTGCATCATCATGAGATTTATATCGAGCATACATATAGAATTTCAACAATTCCTGTGTGCACTCAATTGCGCAATTGAATATGCGATGCTGAGCGGGGTTCCCATCTCGTAGAGACTGGGTTACAACTCCAAGCAGTTTCCCCCTCATTTCCATCATCTCATTTCCATTCCATTGAGAAACTTCCTCATATGACATATTTTTTGGTGTGAGGTAGTGGTAAGCAGGCACGGATAACAAGATTGCATTGTACTTGTCGAGTCGTTCGTCGGTCTTCATGAAGTGGAAAATCCACTACTGGAGGTGGCCAAGCAGGCCGATCTGCAGTGGATAGAGGAGGTGGGGCTTCGGGAGATCGCTCACAATACAGGGAATATGTCGAAACACGTTGAATTCTCGGTGAACATGGCGCAACAAGATTTCGGCATCCGCTGCCTTGGTGTTGGCATTGCTGAGCCTTCGATAAAGGTTGTGATCCCACCGGGGGTGTTCCTTGTCAGGGTGCACATAATCTGCAAGTTCGTTCTTGGGACATTCACATCAAAAACAGACATGCCGCACGATATGATGTAGGTCGCTATACTCTGGACAATCTGCAAGCCATGCTGCTAAAACCGGTTTGAAACGCCTCAAGTTGGCATCTGCACAGAGAACGTTGTAATACCTGGTCCCAACGCTGGGACTTTGTTCAAATGTGAGTGGCTGGAGTAGCTGCCGGAGTACTTCATTCAGCACCTCTCGGTTTGTCTGCCGCTGCTCATTCAGCCGCTTCCGAGGAATATTGTGCGTCTTAATTGGAATCGGTAGGAGAGCGATCATTACGACGCTGTCCGTTGAAGGTGTTTGGCAGCTCTTCGATGACAGATTGCCAATGGTCATATATACAGGCCACTCTTTCATGTCGCCAGCGAAATGTGAGAGATGTGTTCCATCAGACATGAAGATCAAAGGAACCAGTATAACCCCCACTCTGAGCTTTGACTAAACATCCATTCGCACATGATTATCCTCGAGTATCTCTCGTTACCTGTGTCACCCACCACCAGTCCGCGGTGTGCATATCGGTATAGTGGCGTTTCGGGGGCGTATTGCTGTTCAAGCACCGCTGAGGGGCGAAAATGAGATGCTCGGCGTAGGCTGGCTGCCGCATCAACCATCGCATGATTTTGATGATGTCTCGACTCCAGTATTTGATATGGTGTTGGTGATTGTCATTCCATTTCATATCTTCGAGAGTGTGTGGTTTCCACTCCCCGAGGGACTGATCATCTGGCATGCTAGCCACGAGCTTCTGGATGCTATCCCCGCTTATGCAGCTTGGGAAACGCAGATTGGTGTTTTCTTCCTTTAGTACATTGTCATAGTACGTCTTCATGCCCTTCTTCTTGATCCCACAGTGGATATACTTGTACTCGTCATGCGTCGCAAACAGAGAGTGGGGATTGTTTTATATGTTCGTCTCAAGGCAGCCCTGAGAGTCATGTTCCCATTCCTCAGCAATTTAGTCGATCTGCGGAGCGGCGGCCCTGTGGTATATTTTGGTCCGTGGCGGAGGTGCCGGTAGTTGAGACTCCCTGTCTGCGATGTTTTCAAGGTGTTCGCGGTAGGGAAATGGGTCCAACTCTTGGACTTAATCTTTGTGAGCGGTCAATTCATGACGCTGAGCAGGTTCAACTCATTGGGGTGCACTGCAAACAGTCAGATTCTTCTGAAGGTGTTCAGGATGGTGTAATTTGATATGTTTATGTCTCCAGCTTTCTGAGGTAAACTTCTTTGAGCATGAATATTTGGGGCAACAGAAAGGGGTCTTATCTGTCATTGTCGACGACACGCGAGGAGTGGAGTATTCACTGTAGAAAGGGACGAAAGATGGTGCTGGGCCTGAGCAGTCTGGTGTGGGTATAAGCTTACAATTAGTGTTAGCAACGGGTCCGGGTAACCCCCGAGCGGTCTGTGTTTGGACCAGATAAGCGGTTCGGTTCGTTTCCAGAACTGTCTAAAACCCCGACTCGAAGTGTCTTGGCGGGCCATACGCGGTCCCGTACCTGTCAACAAGTGGGTTTTCCCGGGTTTGGCTAGACCAGTCGGTTCCAGTCTCTGGTTCTCCTTTTCGGGATTTTCTATTTATGGTCTCAGTCAGACATCTTATTGTTATGTGAAAGATATTAACTTTGGCACATCATTCTCTTTATTTGTTTCATTGGCGGTATTTATACTCGAAACAAGGAGAGACATGCTTCCCGCTACATCGTGAAGTTGAGTGTGAACAATTTTTCATCGTTCATCATTTGTAAGATTTGAGGTCCAGAATAGGCATATCGATTGTCAAGACAGTCATTCAGCCGGAGATTTATCAGTTTGCACATGCGACTGCACGTACACCATTTGGGGAGCGGATTGAGATACAGGATAGTGTCAGCGGAAGATCGCAATGCCGCAACGAACATTCCGGGATCGAGTAGCCATATGTGACTTGTATACCGTAAACGACCGTCTCACATATGCATATTGGCTTTCACAACTGACTCCATTCTCATTTCTTCACCGATTAACAAATCGGAGTCTGTTAAACCCGTAAGCTTTTACCCCTGCATATGTCTTCCGTACCTACCTACCATTCAGGAAACGTATTCAGATGAACATTGTAAAGGCATACGCCCGTGTATGGCCTCGTAGGAAGGTATATCAGTAGATACGGTTGCAAACGTGGATGTCAATAGTGTAGAGTAGTATATGGTAGTTTAAGTGAGAGTATCGCTACAGATTTAAGGCTCGTGGCGAGCCGACTATATATAATGCGGGTGATACCTGGCCCTGGACACGTCACATACAGCCGTGCCGTTACATTATCCCCCTCTTTAGGTGCAGACCCCCTGGGCTGCATAAACACGTAAAAGAGTAGAAAGGAAACATTCAAACAACCGTTCAACATACACAAATGTACGAACCCATAAGTCCCACAACCGATCAGTACCATATGGTAGTCATTCCGCAGATCCGGCGCACGGGGAAATTCCAACTCCATTTGACTTATCTCCGGAGGTGGTACAAACCTATGCCGACGCCATTCGTACTGGGCCGAGATCCAAAGAAGTAATGAAGTAAAGAAGTAAACAGAATAGAAGAAAAGAGAAAGAATGAACATCCAAAGTGACACCGTTCTCCATATCTGCACTTCCGGAGTGTCCTGCATCCGACCATCCAATCTCGCACTCGTACCTCGTATGAAGTGTAGTAGGTCATTGTTGGAATTAGACACAGTAATCTCGGTGATATCCCCAATCATAGTATGAGCCTCGTCTTGACTCGGCGGCATCGATGGTGGCTTGCGCTGGGTGCTCATCATCATCATCGCCATCGCCATTGCATCGGGATATCTGACTTGTAAGAATTCTAGTAACCGGTCATACTGACCATACTTTCGAGTTCTCCCAATTCCTCATGAACTCCGCAGGCCCTGCCCATCAGTGATCATTATTGCCGCTTTGGAAGCTTCTGCTCCCGGTATCATAGCCATCGGTGATGGTTAGTCATATATGACATCCTATCTATCTCGTTAGCTTCTCATGAAATGGTCATTCATACCATATTTATTGAAGCGCGTTTGCGCTCTCCCGAGCTCTCGTGCATAGCTTGGTTGGCCAGTCTTGATGTATCTGAGATCGTCCCTTGCAGCCGGTGGCTCTCAGATGGTGCCCGTCAGTTGTTCTATTCATCCTCCTTCAGTATTGGCCAAGCGGACTTATAACCCTCGAGTATGGTCGTTCAACATCCAGTTCGGTAAGCCGTTTTGTAACCATCTCAGTCGGTGACTTCGGTAGAGGGCTCCCAATATTCCTCTTCTTCAATTCTAATTTGGAGTCATTCGGCCATGATCGTGGTCACGATGCTAAGTCATCATCCCTCAGTAGTTGTCTCAACTGTCTCATGATGCCATTCGGTGACTGTCTCTCGCGATGCCGTTTGGTGACTGTCTCTCGCAATGCCGGTTGGTAGACTATTTGGTATGTTCCGAGATCATTTTCGGTCTCGTTCGGAACTGCTTCGGCAGACATAATTGCACTCGTTCGGCATAGATCACACTTGCTTGACTTCCCATCATCTTTACGGTGCAGTTGTAGTTGCACTGATCATCCTCTTAGTCGGTGCACTTGTACGTACACTTGACATCCGCCCTGTGCTGGGTGCACTTATCATCTCCAATTGCTCGCTGGCTTTCCTCCGGGTATGTTCTCGCTCCTTCTCGAGGTGTGATTGTTGTCGCTTGTCTGGGTATCCACATCGTCGTTTTCAGAGTTTGCATGTCGTTTCATCTCCAGGTTCACCGGTTGACTCTTCTCCACATACGCTTGTTGACTCTGCTAGTGATCTCTTCCAAGGTACGCTCATTGACTAATATCCAGCTGCAATTCTCTGCCGGTGAGTGCGCTCCAAGGTGCTTCCTCCCAGCACTTCCAGTAGAGTAATTGCTTGAAGTAGGGGTTGATTTTGATTCCGGTACAGTCATCCCCCTTTTGTACGTCGTAGTTCCGCCGACGACTAAACCATTATGGCTTCTTCCGGTGCCATATCGGTTGGTTAGGCCTTGATTCTGAAGTTGATTACCAGTAGCAGCAGTGTATCCTGGGATTGTCGAGACTGAGTCGGGATCGCTGAGACTGAGTCGGGATCTCATTTGGGAATGTAACTTGGACATGCGGCTTCTTGATTCATCTATAGGTGCATTTGCCATCACTTCCCTGCGTGCACTTTTCGCCATTGATAGCCTTCTCTATTGGTCAATGCGTGTCCCGCTTATCGAAAATACGGAAGTATCTACATCTCTCTTACTAATATTTGTACTTTCTTAAGTATTCTCCTTACGATAAGATGGTACTTTATGGATAAGGATAATGTGGTGTGTTAATAACTTTTAATACTTTGGTTATCTTTTTTGTTAGGTTGTCTAGAAAGTTCCGGTTAGAACTTGTCTAGAATCTTCTTTTTTGTTCCGTTGGATAAGGGATTTATCAGCGCTTATCTTAAAAGAACACGCCTAGATTGTTCTGTTATATTCCTTAGGGTTCTTATGTATTTATGTACAGTAGCAGAGTTTTTCTCTTCCTGTTTTGTTATTGATCCGCGACCGTGGTCACGGACAATCACCCTTTTATTATTCTATATATAGATACTGTTTCTCCGGTTAGAGAACAGTTGTTTAGACTTGCTCAGACATCGATCGGAATACTACAATATCTCCTCTTGAAATCCTCTTCTCAGTATATGCTTGCCTTTCGAACACTTCTGAATTTCGTTATACTTGCAATACTTAATCTTCGTATACTTCTTCTGAGATTCTAATGGATCTCTTCGACCTTTTGCTGTTACAATCCATTACCGCTGCTTCGTTCCTGTTGTTCCGGTGCGGTAATTAGTGGTACGGGTTGTTGCGAGTCCGGCACTGTCATCCCCCTCTTTAAAGATTGTTGCTCCGCCAAAGATTAATTTAGTACGGCATGTGCGATTTCGGAATTGTAGCTGTGATTCGGGATCTGATTCGTGATCGTATTCGGCATTGGAACTCGGGCATGTAGGCGCATGATTCGGTATCTCTGACTAGTGTTAGCCGGGAGTACATCGTGTATCTGCATATCTGCACTCAATTGTAACTTTGTAGTTCGAAATCATAGTAACTGATCTCGAGAAGGCTATAACTTCATATAGCCACAATATCTTCATGAAATGGAAGCAGATTGACTGTCATCCATCTCCCGTGATCCATCTGATGAGATCCATCGTCTGTCATCCACCTCCGGTCATCCATTCATATCCGGTCGCGATCCATACCCGGCCGTGATCCACCTCCGGACGACATCTCTTTCCGGCTGTGATCCAGTTGGTTCCAGCCGTTCGTCTCCACCTGCGCATAATTGCGCCCGTATGGTCCGCATTCGTGACTTCTCCTGTAGCACTGTAAGATATTTAAAGGTCATCTTTACCGACCTCCATACTGTCCGTCTTCCAATGACTCTTCATCGCAGTCCCATAATCAGGTGACATATCGTCCATCACAAGAAAGTACCCACTCATTGATCCGTCCATATGGGATGGGATCTTTAAGTCCAAATCCATGATCCGGCCGCGCGTGAGCACGTGATCTCAATTCAAGTAATTGCGTGGATATCGCTCCACCTAACTCCCCGAAGTTGTAAATCCGCCCATATGGCAAATTGTAGCTGGGCTCCAAATTGATTGCAATTGACCGATGTGGCGGGAGTGTCTCCGCCTTGGCTTTGCTGAACCTCCACGAAATCTCCGTATATCGCTGGATCAGTCATCCATCGTCCATTGACACCATCTGTCGTGGTGCCGGCTCCATCTGCAAACGTTAGTTCTCAATGCATTATAGATATATATGGAGCGGTAACGAGGAATATCCAGGAACCCGGATTTAGAATAGTTCGCCCATGGAAGAGCCAAGCCCCGCAGTCCAGTACTCCCTTCGTGTCTCGGAGTGCCGACAAAGTTTACACGAGTATACCGTTGAGAACCTTTTTCTAGCCGTTGCCGCCGCTGCTCCCTGCTCGCCCGTCCAGTGCCTGGTGCGTATCTCACCACTTGAGGTGCTTTCCACGCTCACTCCCAGCAGCCCTATACGAACTGCAACTCTTAGACAGAACGTCCAAACGACCTGCTCACTGGCCAGTAGATTGTCAATAGCAGTAGCTCCAAGTAGTTGTATATATGAAGTACAGCCACCTTCGGAACGCGCCTCCTCCCTAGCCATGATTCAGGTACATTCCCGCGGCATACCTGATGGCCTGCCTGGTCCACTGCCACCACTTCCGCTCACCCTGGGGTTGCAGAGCCAATAGTCCAAAGCTTTGCAAGTCGACGCTAGGATTCCTTGCCTGGTACCACGGTAATTCCTATCACTCCAGCTCACAGTGTATTCAACGCGGCTGCCACCATGTGTACGAATACGCTCACTGAGCGAATCACATCCTTGTCACCCCCAATTGGCACTGTCTGACAACTAAATAATGACCATTCCCTCCTGGGGATACGATACATCAATTGAACCTCTTCACGCTTTAAATACATGCTGAATCTGCTGGCCTCCTGAGAGTGCCCAGACGGACCATCCGGGAGCCCCAGGGATCTTGAGAATTCCGGCTAAAAATAAACATCACCACTGCAATCATAAAAACCCACTTCGTATGCCATCGTATCGGCACATCCATATTCGCTCGCTGGCATATGTTGATGGAATTGAATTGAGTTGATGCACATGGCTCTCTCCTCACAACGATCCGATTCGGTTGTCCTATCAGATGTCACAGGTGACGATTGACAATGGTAATCGCGAATCGGACCTGGTAGCCACTTTAGAACATTCGGGGTGATTATACTTCCCATTGGGAGCTGCCACACAATCTTCGATCGCTGCTCCACTATCTTGAACTCTGCTCGTCGGTAGACCAAGATACGGATAGTGATATCGGTAATAATAGTTGATTCATTCACTCGCTGACAGTATGTAGCCTTGTAAGACATCCGTAGCCGCTGCAGTAAACTCCTATCATCATCTGTAACGTAGAGGAGTCCATCAAGTCATGTAGAAGGTGATCGCGATTGCAACTGCCATCGGCAATGTGGATTGACATGAATCGCATGCAATTCGTAAGCCACGTCTGAGCAATAGTCAGCTTCGGCATTGCTGTTAACGAGAAAATCAAGGATGTATGGGCTCTGGTTTCGTCCCTGTAATCGTCAATTGACTCAATTGGAAGGTAACGTATCGAATCTCATTGATGCTGCAATTAATAGACTTCGAGTTCTTGTATGAATTCGTTGCAATTGACTTTGACTGACTTAGTCACTTACGTGTCTGCAGGCCGGTTGGCCTCTGGACTCAACTTCGAATTGTCTGTACTACTGTTAACCTCGATTGGGTGGACAATTCATGCCTGTTTTGTATCTACAATTCGTAGATCTCAGGTCCGCATAATTTCTCATTCGTAGGTGTTGCGACGCGTCTCTGGCCAATTGGCCTGTGGAATCTGCATCAAATCATCTGTTACCGTTAACCTCAATTGAATAGACAGATCAAGAAACTTCGCTGATGCAATCAATGCTCTCAAATCGGTATGATATCTCATGGGTAGACTACATGTCGTGACGCGTCGGAAGGCGTATTTCATGAAATCCCGTATGCGAAACGTATCTGAAATTGTAAGAGCGATAATAATGTAAAGGCATATGCCCGTGTATGGCCTCGTAGGAAGGTATATCAGTAGATTCGGTTGCAAACGTGGATGTCGATAGTGTAGAGTAGTATAAGGCAGTTTGAGTAAGATTATCGCTAGAGATCTAAGGCTCGTGGCGAGCCGACTATATATACAGTGGGTGTTACCCGGCCCTGGATGCCTCACGTACAGCTGTGCAATTACAAACATATTGTATTGGCTCTTAGGTCATTTTTACACAACCTGCACAATTTGTGATTATTGACAACATATCACCGCAAAAAGTAGTTGCTGTATCTATTTCGATATGTGAAAGAATATTTTTGCTTTCAGTGACTATATTGTGAGACATGGTAATTCGTCTGTGCATGTGCAAGGGTTATACAGGCCATTTGAATGGTCTAGACTCCAAACCAATATGATTGACAATTGATCAACGCAATATCGTCCTGCCTCTTACGGATACGCGAGAACATGCTATCTAAACTAAAGATAAAATTTACTAACAAAGTTTCACTTGGTGATGACATAGGAGTCATAGAAGGAGCAGCAATTGCGCAACGCGAATCTGTATGAATGACCACCATCATGTTGCATTCATCCATACAACCAACTACACCACTCCGCGTTTAGACCGGGTACACATAGTGAGCATCGTGAAAATTGCTTAAGGTACGTCATGGAAATCAAGCAGATCGAACTGGATATGGCAAACTGAATACGTTGGGTGATATTAATGAAAAATTAGGTCATGGCACTACGTGCGGTGAATTGCCGACTGAAAGCACTGAAATGTCCCTGCGCTATGTTATCCATCGCTCAGAGAACTTCTGCATCAGTTGATCAGAAATTGATATGCCATAAAGCTTTTGCATGCAACTGAGTATTGATACTAATTATTCAATGGCTGTCAATAATGACAATATGATTATTTGGACAAAATTATGCACCATACACCAACAGTTAGGACATGTTTATGGTGAATGTGAATCAACCGTCATCGATTACCAGTCTTGTAAGTAAGTTAATTGGAAAGCAAGTTGCATGCTGTTATTCAGAACCTACTTATTGACTGCCTTGATAGAGAGAAGAACATGAGACACGGATACAGCCCAATGCAGAAAATGCGAGTGAACGGAGTGATAATGATTTGCGGTGTTGTATGTATTTTAATTGGGAAGGGAGTTTCTCGCAGATATGCATAACGGAAGTATTGGCAGCAATTATAGCCGAATGAGAAAGCGACACGGGAAGAGCCCCATTTTTACAATCAGCGTCAATGGAGCGTCAATGATTTTTGGATATGGAAGCAACTTAATTGGAAAGTGATTTACTTGCTGCTATTCATAATGAACAGATTGGCAACCTTTGTAGGCAAAAGAGACCGCAACGCGGTAACAGCCAAATTCTAATACTGAGGGTCACCAGAGCATCAACGATATTATCTCTGGTACGTTACTTAATTGGAAATGGATTTGCTACCTGTTATCCGTAACCAATGTATCAGCAGCCTTTATAGGTTAAAGAGATATTGACACAGTAACAGCCACATTCTGAAAGTGATCGTCAACGGATCATCAACAGTTTTTGATGTTGTAAGTTAGTGCATTGGGATGCCATTCGCTTACTGTTATCCGTAATCAACATATTGGCAGCCTTCATGGGCGAAAGAGAAAGTGACATGGTCACATCCCCAGTCTGAAAATGAGCGTCAACAGAGCGTCAACAATTTTGGGTGTTCCATCTTGTATAATCCAATGGCTGTGCTATGGCATTTACCCATAATCGAATTATTGGTAGCCTTTATAGGTAATATCATGTGTGTCGATACTGGTACACCTCAAAATGAGCGTCAACAGTGCGTCAACAGATTGTCAACAGAGCATCAACACAGCGTCAACAGATTGTCAACAGAGTGTCAACGATTTTGGGTGTTCCATCTTGTATAATCCAAAGGCTCTGCTATGGCATGTACCCATAATGAAAGTATTTGCATCTGTTCTAAGCAAAAGCCCTCGCGACATGGTCACTGCCGCAGTCTGAAAATGAGCGTCAACAGAGCGTCAACGATTTAGTGGGTTGCATCTTGTGTAATCCAAAGGCTGTGCAACGGCATTTATCCTGGATCGAAGTACTGGCAGCCTTTACAGCTAATATCGTGTGTGTCGATACTGCTATACTAACAAATGAGTGTCAACAGTGGGTCAAAAGAGTGTCAACAGAGCATCAACACCACGTCAAGTGAGTGTCAACAGAGTGTCAACGATTTTGGGTATTGGATCTTGTATAATCCAAGGGCTGTGCTACGGCAGATATCCATAATCAACGTATTGGCAGCTTTTCAGTGCAAAAGTGATCACAACATGGTTGAAGCCCTACTCTGAATCTGAGCGTCAACAGAGCGTCAACAAGTTAGTGTGTTGCGCCATGTACAATCCAAGGGCTGTGCTATGGTATTTATCCATAATCGAAGTATTGGCAGCCTTTATAGGCAATATTGTGTGAGTCAATACTGTTACACCTCAAAATGAGCGTCAACAGAGCGTCAACAGCGTATCAACAGAGCATCAACAGAGCGTCAACCGAGTATCAACACAGTGACAACCGAGTGTCCACAAAGTGTTAACCCTCTTGGGTGTTGCATCATGTATAATCCAAGGGCTCTGCTACTGTATATACCCATAATCAACGAGTTGGCAGCCATTCTGGGCAAATGTCATCGTGGCATGGTAACAACACCTGTCTCAAAATCAGCGTCAACAGAGCGTCAACAATTTTGTGTGTTGCATGTTGTATAATCCAAGGGCTGTGCTACGGCATTTATCCATAATCGAAGTATTGGCAGCCTCTTGAGGCATTATCGTGTTCATCGATACCGTTACACCTCAAAATGAGCGTCAACACAGCGTCAACACAGCATCAACCGAGCGTCAACAGAGCATCAACACAGTGTCAACAGAGTGTCAACAGAGTGTCAACACTTTTGGGTGTTGCATCATGTATATTCCAAGGGCTCTGCTAGGGCAAATGTCCATAATCAACGTATTGGCAGCCGTTCTGTGCAAATGTGATTGTGACATGGTCACAGCACCTGTCTGAAAATGAGCGTCAACAGAGCGTCAACGATTTTGGGTGTTGCAGCTTGTATAATCAAAGGGCTGTGCTACGGCATTTACCCATAATCGAAGTATTGCCAGCCATTATAGGTAATATGGCCTGTGTCAATGCCGCTAAACGTCAGGCATCAATGGAGCCTCCACAAAGTTTAGTCTCGTAAATAAGGTAATTGGTAAGTGATTTGCTCGCTGCTATCCATAACCACTGTATTGCCACCCACTATGTGCAAATGAACAAGTGACACGGTCACAGCGCCATTCTGACAATATCTGTCAACCTAGCATCAACTGAGGGTCATCAATTGGGGGTGATGCAGATCGGGCAATGAAGGCATCGAATGGATATTTGAGCTTATAATTGAAATACAGACCTCCTCCCTGGTCAAAAATACAAATCATTAAAAGAAAAACATGAATTAAAATATTCTCGATGTTGCGATATGCACAACATACAAAATGTGATCACTGGATGTCAAATTATCGATTTTGATTGAGTACTATAATTGAATAGCAAAGGCAAGCATGATATATGAATTTACAGATGTACCGACTGTAGAACCTGCTGAGATCCCGCCAAATTAAGGCGGGTAGGGAGAAGTCGATGGAACCGTACCTGAATCGACAGTTCGGGTTCATTGATGATCCAGACCGCCGATCTGGCTGTGGTTCGGTTCCGACCCGTACCTGGACCCGAAGTGACGGTCCAGACCCGTTGCTAACACCTCCTACGATACCTGAGAGATTTATTGAGCCTCAACACCATCATAAGGAGGTTCCTTACACACCAGGAGTTGCAAAAACACTGAATGCACGACGTTCCATAATACTATGAATAAAATAAAACCAATCAAATAAAACAAATACAAAATCTATAAATAAAATACACCTTGATCGATCCAAAAACCTCGCGACACGTGTAAGAATCAATGCCTGAGATATATAGATTAGAACAAATGAAACGAACAAGACTAGAACTCGACCCTAACCCGAACGCAACAACAATCGCCGCCTGGGCAACGGGAGCACTGGTTCACACCTCGCCTACCGAGCCATCCGGACATGCCTCAGGGAGAGGGACATCGGGGAGATGGACATCACGGAGAGGGACATCGGGGAGAGGCACATCGGGCAGAGGCACATCGGGGAGAGAAACATCAGGGAGAGGGATATCGGGCAGACTGTCGCCACCAGCCGATCCAATCAGCAGCTGCTGATACACATCCACATCTGAGGTTTTTGCGGCTGCCTCAGCTTCTCACTGAGTTGGCACCGCTGGGAGAGGTGTTTGCGGCGTCACAAACCCCAGATGCTCCAGCCCACTGAGGGGAAAAGTGTCCTGAGTTCGTGGTCGTGAGCCAAGGTCAGGGGTTTGTGACCGTCAGGCAGGCGCCGGACGTTGTGGCCGTGGTGTATGCTCGCCCATCTCCTGGCATTGCTCAGGTAGCACAATTGGCTCATCGCCTACCATGGTATCTACACAGTCAGCCGATATATTGACCATTGCTCCTTGGCCAATCGTCCGAGGTTCTTTGCCATCATCCTCATCCTTATCCTCCTCCTCATCCTCATCCACCACCACCTCCTCGTCATCATGCTCATTTTCATCTTCCTCCTCTTCATCTTGACCGTTCCTTTCCATATCCACATTGCCGTCTAAATCATCTCCGTCCGGTGCGTCCACATCATCCTCCATGTGCATATCCACATCAGGATCAAGTTCTGAGTCATATTCGCTGTCCGACTCGGTAGAGTCGGTATAATCATCAGATGAAATTGACATGGTGGGCGATGCTTCCGGCTCTAATTATACCCGCTGTAGTTAGCCCTCTGTGTCCAAATCTGCCTCATACAGTTTAACAATACCTCTCCCTTTACCCTTTCCCTTCCCCTTCCCCTTCCCTGTCCCCTTCCCATTCTTTGTTCCCAGCACCTTCCTGGTCCCTTTCTCACCGCCCTGCTGGTCCTCCTCACCCTCACCGTCGTCATTGTCATTGTCATTGTCATGACGGTACTTTGCACTGCACGGCGCTGCGGGATCCACCCAGTTCTCCTCATCATCATCCTCATCGATTATCTCATCCCAATTCGGTGGTCTAACGGCCAGGAAGTTGCCTGGCTGATAATGCCGGCAGCTTGGCGGCTCAATCTTTGCCCTGTGATCATCGCTACCGTACCAATAGAAACGCTCACCGGTACGTTTAACCTTTCCCGAGCTGGTGGTCCGCGGATTGGAGCGATCGACTTGATTCCCGAAGGCACAGGGGTTGTCACACCCCGAACTGTTCATTTGGTCACTGGTTTTGTCAAACATTTGCCCCATATACGAGCGGAAAGCTGCCCGCCACTCCCAAAATGGTGAACTCCTGCTCCTGCCATGCGACCACATCAGCTGGAATTGTGAAATGTGGCGAGTCGTGACTGGATCAAGAAAGATTGTATCAAGAAAGAGGTCCCAGTCTCTCTCATCCTTGACACCACAAACATTGTATATCCGTATGAGTCCACGGATGTGTTCCGAGATGAATCTCTTTATACGATCCCGATCCAACGACATTCGTTGATTTATAACCAATGTCGGCATTTTTGCCTTATCAGTTGCCTTCCCCTTTCCTTTGTGGCTGCCCGTTGGAGCCATCGCTGCGAGTTAAAGATGAATCTCCATCCGAGGCATTAGCATTATGATACAGTTGAACATAGCAAAAGGAAGCCCAGAGTGAATGAACAACGTTGTGTAGGTTATCGGGTGTGTTTTGGAACGTGAGGCATTGTTTTGTGCAAGTCACGTGATGTCGAGATCAGGATGCTGTTGGCGTGTATAATGTGGGAGGAAAAGAGATAGATGATACACGCGGGAAGAAGAGATATATATACTCGAGTTCTGGCGATTTCTTGGTTCAAGGTTCAACTTGTGAATCTCATTGGTTAATGAACACAAAATGGCACAGGCTTCATCTTGCCGCACCACCAGGCAACTCATTAAGGACAAGTCTTGAGACAAAATATAGTACTCGAGGTGAGCACAGTTTACAACACCGGTTGTTGGTTTCACATCTCGTACCACTTCTACCGCTCAGACCTCGTGCATCGCGCAGCAAACTGTGTCGTTCTCAAGTTGTCCCAATTGTGCAACCATCCAACACGGCTACAAACTCCTAGCGGTGGAAAATGCAGACCCAACTGATGTCATAGGATAGAGAATACATCATTCTTCGCTTTGCGATGTATTCAGCTCTGCCAAAGGGGGTTTTCCACCGGGAAGCTGAAGATATACACAATGGATGTTTCGAAGTATTGTGCCAAAAACGAGTGCAGTATGTTGATAATCACGCTAAGAACGCATAAACACCCTTCAACCAGTGCAAATAGACCTTCAGATGTTGCTGTAACAGTGAATATCTATGCTGAGTTTAATCTGAGTTTAATCTGGTGGCAGTTAACCATATAATTGAATACTTGTGAGGGGATCTCGTCCTCGAGTATTGTCACGGTTCAGAGTCTAGCACGATCCACACTGCGCCTACCTCTTTGCTTGAATCACTGCGGGGTCGCTCAAATCGCAATCTACCTTGCCTGCCGTTGCATATGCATGCAGAGGGTATCATTCCCACAGTCTTAACGTCGCACATCTATATCAGATGATGCCGTCCCAAAGCCCTCACCTTGTCCCTTCTACAGTCGTACGAAATTTTCGAAGTCTTTCTAATGGTCAGAATCAACAAAAGCGTTGGCCTTCGAGGAATTCTCAACTTCCCCCTGCTAACAGACGCATTTCCGTACCAGCTGGCGAGAGGGATTGCTCTCAAGGAGGGAGTTCCGTAACCTCTACAATTCAAGGACAGAACTCCACCCCCTCATCTTCGTTGAACAATTCGCGAGTTGCAGATATCATTCAACGGGTGACTTCCACCCCATCGGCTACACAGCGACAGTCAATGATTACTCCAACCGCGACGCCGGTTACAAGCAGTCGTAACAGACTAGCACCCAGCGGAATCACAGACAGACTGAAGGTGTCGCTTCGTATCCAGCCCCGCATCCGGCATTGCTAGCACTCCTACTCATCTCACCGGTTTTCAAAATGTGCCTACCCCCATCCCGAATCCAGAAGCATGCGCAATCATTACAAATCCACTGGGAACGCGAGCTACAGAGCGGAGTCAGAGACAGAGGCAGTGGCAAATTCCAACCGCAGCCCATGTCTGCACCTCGATTAGTGGTATCCGGAAGTCGCAGTCTCCATCCATTTGGTCACTCCAACATGACGCAGCTTGTATTTGCGCCGGGCAGGCTTCTGGAGCTCTCCATGTGGAACAGACGGCTGTTTATGAGTGCAAGCGACTTGGTGAGAGTAAGTTGTGCAACATGACGCGTTGCGAAAGCATTAGCTGAAGCCCCACACTGGTAGATAATAGAGATGTACTGGAACACCACAATTTGCTAAAACAACATTTGGTCAATACCATTTGAGGCACGCACAAAGGAGATCTTGAAAGAGGTATGCTGAAGTAACGGCTCAGGTTGGATATTACATGCTCAATCTGGTACCAGGGTCGCACACAAGTCGATAAGGTTAAATCCCATTTTATTCAACCAGCAAGGGACAGCATAGCAGAGCTTTATGATCTCCACCGCTTTGAATACACCGCAGAGCGTTTGGAATTCATTGATTCCCTTCTGGCAGACACTAAGTATAAATTTCCCATATCAGAGCGTGTGGAAGGTGATGTACGCGGTCCAAATCCAACTCAAAGAGAGCCGAAAACTGCTAACGAATGGCTAGCGTCCACTTTACTTCCTGGTGGAAGCAATGCCACGGTTAATGCACATGAAACTTTATCATCGGGCGAATAACCACGGTGAGTATGCTGAGGGACTTATCAATTCCATAATTGACGACAACGACAGTCATATACCATTGCCACTGATCATGTTTAATTGCACCGCGTTGCGCCACGCTCTGCTGGAGTGGCAAAATAACAAAGGTGTTCATCCAAAAGCTTCCAAGTCAAAGCTGGAAGGGGACAGACCTGATCGCTCTAACTACTTCAACTGCAAGAATGATGGTGGTAAGATGGTATCCGGCTGCGCTGTGCCAGGTCGTAAGAGGTCTACTTCTCCTGGCGTTGTGGACACGTATACATTCTTGCCGAATACCTGGAAAACACTACCGGAGTGCTACCAGCAGATGGTGTATAACAACACTCTTACCAGAGTCGAGAGTCAGATCAAACAGGTGGAGAACCTGACGCCTGCCGTGGTGATCAGCGTGGAAGCAGCGCGTGTTGACAATGCTATTTTTCTTGACTATTTGACCTCTAAAGTGGCGCTTGAGGAACGTGAGATCGGAAGCACTGACTCAAACATCCCGATAGACATCAATTGCATGGATGACCAACAGCATTTCAGGATGCGAGGGGGCAGAGGGGATTTCGAAGATGAAGGTGACGAAAGCGATGCCATCCCCACCACAAGTCGGCGATGACGGGCTGCTACTGAACTCGGGAGGTGCAACCTGGGAACCAGTGATGTTGCCGGGTCTGAGGGCGAGGACGGCGATGATCCGGATGCGGATGTGGACGAACAAGCATCACAACACCGATGATTGATCAATGCAGAATTTAGAATACTGAGGGCATAGTAGGTTTGACCTGGGAAGCAGAGATGTCACCGGGTATGAGGGCGAGGATGGCGATGATGCGGATGAGGAGGAAGAAGTAACCCAAGCTGATCATGTATCAATGCAGAACGTGGAGGGCTGAGGGCATACTGCTAGAGAGTGAGATGATTGGACAGTATATTTCAGACGTGGAAAATACGATAATGGCGAAGCAAATGCAATGGCAAGCAATGTATCCGAAGCGAAGACTGTATTGCAATAAGTGACCAAATCTCCAATCTAAACATAAATGAGAGTGCGACAGGTGGCTATCGGCCGAAGAAAGGCATAAACATCGCCTCACATTGTGTAAACGACTACTGCAGAACTGCAACCCCTCTGAAGAGTGTAACATACGTGTTGTTCTGATGGTGCGTATCCGTCACCACATTCCGAACCTAAAGTCAAGGATGCATGATGCCGGTGCGGCGAGTGTAATATTCAATGCGACCAGTCTCAAGAATATGAGGCATGGTATAACAGCCGCCACAAGGGAGGTATGCAACGCGACGGGTCGCGTCTGATTCTCCATCAGAGGGTACAATGTTCCCCCAGAGCTGTCAGAGCAGTCTGGAACACCCGGGTGTTTCAGACGGAAACTAGGGTTGTTGCTGATGAATCGTGCCAGTAATCGTATGTTATGACATGATAGTTAGCGTATGTTTCATTTAAGATTCCAGCTATGTGATGAGACAAACACCACCAGTCGACCGTTCCGTCGAAGAATTACCATTTTGTATCTATCTAACACAAGATATCCGCTGTCGTTCACAGCAATGGATCACTGCAAACAGACTAACAAATATCATCGGACTGATTTACTGCAAATCGCGGGATCTTTGGACTCACCTCCAACTAGGATGTATCTTGAATAGAACGTGCAAGTTGTCAGTCATTCATTCCTTTGTGACCGGTAGCTTACTATATATTCCTCAGGACTTTCCACTTTTAGTTATCATTTTCTTCACCTTTGCCACAACAGCAAGTCATGGCTCCACAAACACCTTGGCCGGGTGTGATTCAATCCGAATAGAGCCAAATGCCGGGCGATTCCTCCAATACGCCCCTGGGGGAGAGACAGCTGCAACACAGACCGCAGTTAGTCCACCACGACGCTGCAATTGCAGCCACCGGACATATGGCCATGAACGCACACTTCACAAGGGTACATAAAACCGGACGCAGCAACAATAGGCAACGGCATGCAATCACATGTGAGTAGCTTCATATCGTTATAAAAGGCGGTCAACTAACAATATAATGTACAAGTGGTGTACGTCGAGAGCTGTGTGAAAAATTTATCTCTGCCCGTAATGGCAAACCTCCATAGTAGTTCAAGCCATTTGTCGGCACAGTCCGCAAAATCGAACCTCATGATGTCGTCTGTTCTGGGATTGTCGCTGAGGAATTTTGTGATACAGGTCTCCGGGTGTGGACAAAACAGGCTTTAAAGTTTCTAGAGGAGGCTAAGGAATCTTATCCCTTTGCCGGTAACCGGGTTTGGGCCCACAGATGGGCCAGCTTTTAAAATACACATCACACAACCACAATCCAGCCAAATGCCCCCAGAATGAATAGAAATACTCTACATATGGTGAAATTCATGAAAACAATTTCGTTTGGGTGTGAAACATAAAGCCTCATTGCAGTCCTCACACTTTATGCTGGTTTTCATGCCTTCTCCACTACCACCCTGACTT
>Ga0307515_10005437_pt1 | contig 25810 bp, 30 predicted proteins | sample 17_EM_MG_FD_194513 | JGI IMG/M metagenome (GOLD analysis project Ga0307515, IMG submission 194513) | Populus trichocarpa ectomycorrhiza microbial communities from riparian zone in the Pacific Northwest, United States - 17_EM | ecosystem: Host-associated > Plants > Roots > Unclassified | place... | reverse complement strand
GTTGGCTTTAGGCAATTTTGACTTCCGCGACCGAGCACAGGAAGTACAACCTTCGTCTGTACGGGGTCGAACTTCCGGTGTGCGATCCATGGACGGCCCAGATGCGCACGATAAATCAAGTGGTTGATCTGTTTGAGCTTACGACAGCCGTTGTGCATGCCCACAAGACGGGCGGGTCGGTTGATGCTGTGACCGAAGGAATGATCAAAATGCAGATGGCTGAGTTGGCGTCGGTGCTCTTCAAGTGTTGTTATGATCGGCTTGATTGGTTGAAAAGGTATGCGGTGACCAAAAATCATCATACTACGAGTATTGATTGTCATGCGTAGCCCTCGAGCCTCCGGTGACAGCGCTGCGGAACGTGAAAAAGTCGTTTTGGGTGAACGGTTCGACCTACTCCGACCACAGGTCCTGGATGCGCTACGCAAGCAAGATCACGCACAATACGCATTCCAACTTGCGGAAGATTATCTCGATTTCAGGAACCTCGCTTCGTTGTGTCACACCGAAACCGTGTATCCGCCCGAAAATAATCCAAACGCCGCCAGGATCCGGTCTTATATCGAAAAGTTCAAGGAGGCGTTTACGACGGAACTTTATCAGTGGTACATCGAACACGGTAGGTTTCCGTGGACGATCGCCCCTCTTTTCGTAAGGGCTGACAGGGAAACCAGGGGAGCTCAGGACCATGTTCGCACAGGATAGGGAGTATAGCGAATACGTGGACAAGTTCTTTGCCGATAACTCCCATCCCAACATCTCTTGGATCAATGACGTTAAGAAGCATCGGTACGGTGCGGCTGCGAATGCGCTCTCTGGTGAGAGCAGCCGCGCTGCTGACCTGGAAACGAAACACGTACGTCTCACTCCGGAATGCGGTGACTGGCGTCGTACTCAAACGAGACCCATTTTTTAGCTGATGCTGAGCATTGGCAAGTTGAGCCAGCTCGCTCATATGCAGAACCACGACGTACCAATGGAGACACCTACGCTTGATGGTAAGATTTTCCCCTCCTCTCTCCAGGCAGACAATTTTAACGAGCGTTGTAGCCTTTGATGATGGTTTGGATACCGTTGCGGTGCAGGAAGATCTTGTACAACAGTTCAAGGCGGTTAAACCTCCAAGAAGGGTGAAACAGTCGTTCGAAACCCAGGTAGAAAATATCCTCAAGGTCAAGGCGGCCAGACTGGCTAATCGGCCTGCTCACTCTTACGTGCGTTTTTCGCATCTCAAATTCCTCTTCACTTTCAATTAACTAACGATTACCCAGATCTTCAAACAACTACTTCGCCAGCTGTTGCAAGGCAAAGCCTTGTCCGACGAAGAGCTCGTGGACTTGCTTTCGTTGAAGGACAACGACGAAGCCCCGGACGATTTCTACACCGCGTTACAAATCCTGACGAAAACCAATGGCCTCCCTGAGTCTCGCCAACTCCACGCATTCAAGAGTGTCTGGCGAAGAATATACTTACACGACGAGTACGTCCCTGTGTTCTCGTATTCCAGGGCTCGGGAGCTTACCTCTTCCTTTAGTTGGGACTCGATCCGGCAGACAATGGACGTGACCGACGACGAGCTTACGGAAAAATATCACAAGACTGCGCTCTTCGCAACCCTCGCGTGCGGACCGCAGCACGTGCTCGAGCCGAGCCACGCTTTGGCGATCCCTTCGACCACGGGTATTGCGTCGAGGTGGCCTGGATTGACACCAGATCAGGTTGAGGCCGTGGAGAGGGATTTCACGACGGAGAGTAGGATACTTGAGGGTCTCGGGTTGGAGAATGATTTTAAGAGGGTAAAAGAGCTTGTTGCTCAGGATGCTGAGAGGTTTTAGGTGGCGGTTTGTCGTGTTTGTAGATCACCCTGCCCATTTCCTAAACGGAGGGTACCCATTAATTACTTTACGAGTCAAATACAGCCCAACGCCAAATGCTTGGGATAACATTGCCTGTAACGAACCTGTCAGCCACAAACAAAACTTCATTCCTGGGCCCGCACCTTCAGTGTAACCCTACCCTCGACAGGAACTTCGCCCACTGTGTCCGAGCGTCGAGTAGGATTATGTCCAAGGCCCTCCGTCTCCACGTCTTGTTGTAGGCCTCCAGTCGTGGACCCTCCTGGATCAACCAATCCCGGTAAAAGTTTGAAAGAACGAACTGCTTGTCCTGAGCTGTCGCGTTCTCCGGTAGCGCGTCCAGCGCTGCCGCTTTTGCAACTTCAAACCGGTAGTTGTTCTAGCCACAATGAAACATGGCAAATGGAGAAATGTTGCAACTACGCTCACATCTATCCAGAAAGCATGGTCAAATGCATCCGACTGGGTCTTCTGCAGGTTCACTTGGTAATCCTGAGCACCCTCTAACTGGGTGAATTCCTTGAGGGAGTACGGGTGTTGGACTTTATCCCCATAGGAGGTAGATGACGATGGGTCCTCTTGGTGGTATATTGCGGGACGAATGTTGGATATGGGATCAGGGGGTCCCACTAGATGCTTCGCACATGCCGTCGAGTGGAATAGTCGACGACGGGCGGTCGCCCGGAGCACCATAGTGGTCGCGAGAGACATCCCGGATTTTGAGTCCGCCGATCGCCGTTCCGCTCGGAACAGTCGATCAGCCACAGTGGGCGGGGCTCCGGAGTGAGCAAAAAAGTTGTCCATAATATAGAAAATGTTCTACGGTCATAAGTCTAATTTCTAAAACTAGTGGTGGTGCACCCCTCCCTCGATTTCAGATTTGGGCGCGGCCATGCCAGCGACGACCCAAGACCCAAAGAGGAGACCGATCAACGTCCATGCCCCACGGGCGGAAGTGGAATCGGTCCTGGGCACCTCCTGGCTCTCGAAATCGACCGATGGAACCTTGACAGCAGTGGGCAGACCCGAGTCACTAAATACATCGTGCCAGAATCCTTCTTTCTTGAACAAGGAGACTTCTCGTGCGCTGTCGGAGGATGCGCTTTCCGTGTCAAAGTAGAGGTTGTGGAGAGGGCCACCGCCGAGATGGGTAGCGGCACCGGCAACAGCTAGGACCTTGAGATCATGCGATTCCGTGGGTTGTTGCTGCTCACTCGCCTTGACCTTTGATGAGTCCCAAAAGTCAGGAACGAAAGGCTGGGATCGGATCAGTTGCCTGGATTCGCACGCGCTGGGTCAAAATTCCACGTACAATGGGAGCGCTCTCGATTACTGGTTTTGGCGTAAGGTCTGGCAAGACGGCTGTTAGGTAGTCGAGGCGAGCGCCGGGCGGAGGACGGGGGATGTTTGGGACGCCGGGGATGTCCGTGGGTTCCGAAGTAAATGACGCCTTTCGCACTTGCATGGGTGGAGAGGCCAAGGCATCACGCTGCTGATGCTCTTCATGGTCGGAGAGACGAGCGATGAGGGTGGCTTTGTTCCCCGATCTATATTTCTCTTTGAATGATTACTGTGGCGAGATAGAATTTTGATAACTCACAAAGTCAGTCCACGTTTTTTGAGTTCCCTCTTAAGGTCCGCCACAGTCTCGTTGTCCCAGCTTTTGGAGAGGAGAAGGGTGGAGACAAACGGCCGACTGTTGGCATTTACAGCCCTGGACAAGGGTCTGGCAGCTGGTCGGAGGATGGGCAGCATACTCAGCGCACGAGGTTGAGTGAAGATGTGCAAACACGTGACATTCCGCCACCTCCGAGGTTGACAACGGATCGTCGGTCCCCTCGAAACTCGCCCCGTCACTGTACAATAGGCTGGAATTCGCCTCGACTTCAGAGGAATCTGTGAATTGTGCTACAAGTGCAAAGACGAGAGGATGCTCAAGTACAAGACTGGTTTACAGATCCTAAGTACCCATTCCAGCAAATGATCCACGTCCGACCCTGCTCGGCCAGACAAACCTTGAGCTTAAAAAGGCGGATTCAGTTCACTCTGGACACTGCAATGTAAATTTGTCAGGCAGCGCCATAGAATGCCGGTGGCGGACACCGCTGCGAACTTTGAGCTATCGTCTCACATCTTGTAGAGAAGTGTGTTGGGTGAGTTGACGTTTTCCGCCCTATCCTCCTGCTGTGGCGAGGCTGTTGCATCCGTAACCTAATACCCGGGCGTACGACTGAGATCCGGGGAGTTTATTTGTAGAGGGAATGAAACCTCTGTGGAGCGTGTCAAGCGTATCCCAGACACCAAGCAGAAAGTTTGCTCGGAATTCAAATTCCGTCTCTCTTCGCACTCATCGGCACCCTCTTCTAGCTGCCAGTCGACGGCCGACACCATGCCGTTGCTGTTTCGGTAGGTTGCTCGAGTGTTCTCGAACAATAGCGAATTGCAAAGAAAAGAGAGGGATCAAGGAAAAGAAAAAAAAAGATTCGTCATGCAATGCACACCATCATCTGCCTCGTGTCTGCCTCGGGGCATCCAGTTATCAGCCGGAAAGTTTTCTTCCGAGGGAGTCAAGGGCGCATATCCTTCTAATGCTTGTTCGCCCGTTCTCTCTCTAAACCTATCGATTCTTTATTTTCCCTCTTCACCCACGACCACTCATGTTGCTCTCGCCAACGTACGTCGGCTCCGCCTTCTCTCTTTCATTAAAGATCGGGGGCTGATGATCATCGACATCCCACTCCAGCAACTCCAACACCAGTTTACCGGGAAGCGGATCCTTCTGGGGAAGATGGGGTAGCGGAGGTAACACCCCCAAGTCCCCCAAGGGCGCAGTCATGGGCCATGAACCCCAGATGGCCATCGCAAGGACACGTTTGCTGACCCTCTGCTACGGCGACATGGAAACCATTCGGATGGTATGCGCGCTCTCGCCACAAAATTTACATGACTCCACCAGTGACTGACCTTTCAACCTTCTAGTTACCTACCACCTACGTTGTTGGTCCTTTCCAGCTGATACGTCACCCCGCCCCTCACTTTTAGACCATAGGAACTCGATGCCTTGGCTCGCGACTGGACGAAACCACCCCCGGATGCTATCTTCACTATGCGTGTGCCGGTAGAATATGCGTCTTTGCATGCAGCGGTATGCGAATCACTTGTCGCCACCATCAGGATACTGACTCTGCCCAGCGTTTGGTGTCGGGGCCATACATTTATGTTTGTAAACACCTAATTCGCCTCGAGGATATCTGACTTACATTTTTCGCAGCTCACGAGTGAAGATTCGTACCAAATTGCCACTATGGGTGTCCAGGGTTTGCGAGTCGAGATCGTTAGTGATGGGCCACCTCCAGAGGAAGAACCAGAGTGCGTCGTATCTTCAGTTTGCACCCTTATCTCTGAGTAACACAAAAAAATTAGAATCCCACCGTGAGTTTGAGCCATTGTACCTCAAAGGATACCAAGACCAACCACCTCCTTCCTATAGCCCCCCTCCCGTTCTCGAAATGCCTGCAACCTTTAACCTCGAGTTGACCCCAGGTCAACACGTCGCCCTGGACACCATCGTGTCTTCCGACGAACTCGATATGGCCCGTATGGAAGATGGGACCACTGTTGACGGTATCTTCTGGGGTAAACTCCAAATCATTCACGACGGGGACAACCACTCCTTGGAATTTAGCGGCACACGGATACCCAACGAGGCTGCTACTCAAGAGCTGGTTGTTGATACGAAGGTTATCAGCAAACTGGCTACCGTCGCAAAACCTCCCACGGCCAAGTGTCACTTAAGCATCATCCCCCCCGCTCAGCAGTATTGCGACGTTGTGCTGACCACGTCGCCATATTGGACCTTTGGAATGACATGGCCACCTGCTGAGGTCGTGGAAGAGAACAAGGTCAAGTATTTCTTGAGGGTCAATCCGGGTGGTGGGATGGAACACTTCCAAACCGGAATCGTGACCACCTCAGTGTACTATGAAGCTTCGTGAGTACAAACACGGGGTCGAATCCTTGGTTTCGAGCACTAACTTGACTACGGTGTAGGCCTGATGCAAGTATGCTCAATCCCCAAGAGTTTATTGCCCCACGAAACAGCTTTGCGATGCCAATCCGGGACTTCTTGATGCACATTATCAGTGTCCTTGACCAGCTAGGTCTATCGATACAAGCGCGAACGAACTTTATCAAGTAAGTTCCCTATATCATCCCCTTTTCTTCTCGCGGGGGTGTCTAACTTGTCGTCGTAGCCACAACATGTCCGCATTTAGTGCCTACTCTAATATCGCCTACCGATTCCTCGCGCCAGCGAAGATATCTTCCGCCATTGATATTTCGGTGACCGCAGATCAATGTGTGTTCACGCGACTGTTCTTCCTCTTCCGTGGCGTCTCGGAGGAAGAGATGGGTAACTTTATTACGTCGGGAGAGAAAGAGGCCAACGGATACAATTGGCGAGAGGTCACCGGGTGGTCCGAGTTCTCCAAGGATACGAACCATTTCAGGGTGCTGGAGCTGTCTACCATGGAGCTCTGAGTGGCCCCCACTCTTTCCTCCCCTTCTCGATTTTTCTTGGTTCATGTCCCCGGTGGCTCGACCTGTTTGAAAGGTCCTGTGTTTTGGTTGGTTCCTTGTTTGGTCTCTTTCCGTCCCCCGGCGTATTACTAGAAACTCGTCAATGTTGCCACTCCTATCCCAACCCCCCAACCCATGACCGATGTATCGTTCTGACCGTCTAAAACCTATTTTTCTCTTTTCTCTTTCTCTCCCTCTCTTCAGATGCTGTAGTACTGCCCAGATCCTCCACACTGTTTTGATAGCCTCCCCATACCTTGCTACGCTGCATATCCAAATTTCTTTTTATTCCTACACTCAGGGCTACCGGTAGGCAGAAGTGCATGGTGTATTCACCTTCTACTCTAACCAGATTGTTAGGATATCTACGTAAAAAAGAAACACACCGGCCAGGGCTACGGGCTGGCCATAGGAGTCAGGTCAGAGGGCGTCGCGGGGACATGCGTAACTAAAATCCTTTCTCTTCCTTCCTGGGTCATATGCATCTCATTTAGTGTGAGTACGTCTAAACGACGTCATAAGCAAACATAGTTCCCGCGTGTATGGCCGAAATCCCAATGCCATGAGGCACCCTAAAGGACGTAACGGAACTCTCGGTTCTGGAGGTCCGTGAGATCTTGGAAAGCCTAAAAAGTAATCGAGAAGATGATCAGGTCGCCCTTATTAAAAGGATCCGGTGACGAGAGAGAGGGGAGGGGAGGGGAGAGGGGGGATAAAATGAACGTACCCTGTCGACCCTCTTCTCGACGGCTTTTCCATCTTCCATAACGGTGATATAAACCTCATCGTATTTGTCCTCTGTAGCCGCTCCCGCTGCGGCTTCGTCGTCCCTCTTCTTGTTTTGGTATGCGAGGTATTGACGGGTGACGAACAATGTGAAAGCGGAAGCGACGGAGCAGGCGCTGATGACAACGAACGGGACTTGGTTTCTTGGCTTGTACCGCGCTTGCCAGATGAAAGGTCCGGCAGCGTTACCTACAGAGTAGGCGATCAAGACCACGGCGTTGACGGTGATGCGCTTTGTGTGACCGGATGTTGACATTCCGACCCATGAGAGGAAGATAACGAATGGGACGATACCCCAGACTAGTGAGAGAGCACGACGACGGTCAGGGTTTTTGGGGGATTGTTAGATAGGGATGGAAGAACGTACTCGAAATCCAGTAAGAGAACAAAAGGCCGACTTTGTTCGTACCAGGTAGAGTGGCAACCAAGATGGTTCCGATAACCGAGGGTACATAGTTCAACATGGCAGTCCAGGCTTTGCCATCCTTCCAGCGCGCTGCTATCGTCACGCCGAGGTAAATCGCGATAACTGTTTGAAATATTAAGAATATTGCATCAACATCTGGTCCCCAGATCTTAGAAGGTCACGCACTCTCAACCACACCATCCATGCATCCGAGAAGCGTTGTCTGGAAGAGCGGAAAACCGAACAATCTCAGGATGATCTGACGCTGATTGATAAGCTGCGGGACTGAGTGAGCGTGCATCGATCAGTAATCTGCGCCGGGCAGTTCGTACCGAGTTCCAGATGTTTCTGGAGAAAAAGCCGATGGGTAAACACAAGAGCCGATGGAGACCCGCGTGGGTGTGAATAACTTACGAGCAAGCGGCAAAGAGGGCAAAGAGCCAGGTTTTAGGGTCCTTGAGAGCTTCGATTACCCTGGCGCACCGTGCGACTTGAGCGGAACTATCGAAAGAACGCAGGAGCATAGGAGGGGACTCACTGCTCCTTCTTGAATGTCTTATTTTCGACACCGGCTTGGTTTTCCCTGATGCGAACGATGACCTTGACTCGTTCCTCTGGGGTCAAAAACCAAGCATTGGTCGGGGAGTCGGGGAAGAAGGACCAGAAGATTATCGAGGTGATAAAAGTCAGGATACCGGTGAACGCGTACAACCATTGCCAGGGTTCGAAACCTGAGGTGTGGATGTGCGTGCAGCCGAAGGCGAGCAAGCCCAAGAGGATGATGGCAACGCCGTTCATGAGGACTAGGAATGGGGGTTAGAAGAAAATTTCAAGAACAGCCGATGAACAATAGTAAACATACACCAGTACCCAGTCCTCTGCATCTGCTCATTACGTGTGTAGAACATGGAGGTAACCTGACGCAAGCTATTTGAGTGACAGGGAAAAGAGTATATCGCGGGATTTCGCATACAATCATGAAACCTGGGGTGATTGCACCTTCACACACCCCAAGAATGAAACGAACGGCAAACAAGCCACCGAAATCCTTGCAGGCGGCGTGGCATAACAAGGCGATGGACCAAATGAAGATGTTAATGCTAGTCTGGCGGTCAGCCTTGAAACGGTTCGGAGTGCTCTCCGACGAACCTCATCCATTTTCCGACCGGCCACCTCTGAAGAGCCAAGTTTTGTGGGTACTCGAAAACGAGGTACGCGAGGGAAAAAATCGTCCCGAGCCAGTTAAACTGGTTTGTCGAGAGTTTGTTTGATTGACTAGTGGGACAGCGGATGGGCGGATGGAACACGGGACGAGAGGAAATCTACGCACATGATACCCAATACGGCGGATTGACCAAGCGTGATCTTGTCGGCAAATGTGATCCTTTGGACAGCGACAAAGAGGTCAGAACCATGGAAACGCAACCAGGGTGTGATTTTACGACGCACAGGTACATAACTAAATGGTGGCGGATTAGCGGATGGGTTCAATTCGAGACGTGGGACCGTCACTCACCACACATGAGCGGCAACAAGTGCCAGTCCAACTTGCGCCTGAGGTCGAGACGTTTGTTAGCACTACATCCCTCGACTCGCGAAAAGTACGCTTAGATGTTGGTTACCTGAGCCTCAAAGCCTCCTCAGGGTCAAGGTGGATATCCTTCCCCGCAGTGAGCTCTGCACCAACGTCAACATCTCGGGAGGCGACGAGGGCACCCTGGGCTTTCTCGTCCTCGGAGAAACCCAATTTCGAGCGTGCGTGGGACATTGATGAGGAGGTGGAGAGCAGTGGGGGAGTGGCGGCAACAGGATGTGTTTATTAAGTACTCAACTCCATTGTATCCGAGGGAGAAGCATGTTTACCGGGGAGGGTAGTGATCCGAATCAGCGGACGACTTGAAATAAATGTGGGACACGATTGGACACGATCGCCAGCAAGACGCCTCGGTCCTTGGGTACCTGGGTGATTGTCCGTATGCCTGAGAGGTGAGCACGTCTTGGCTAATCGCAGGAGTGCCAAACGGTGCAAATTCGAGATCTCAGACTTGGAGGGCTCAGGGATCGAGTCCCCCTTCCCCTGTAGACCAGTGTTCGAGCTCACGTTGGCTTGGAGAGTAAGGGTATACAGTATGAGTAGAATTATGTAATGTAAGCGTACGTTCAAGTAATACCATCTCAATGGGAGGGTATCATGCCCCCATCATCTCGATGCGCACACCATATGCACAAAAAACCACTCGCTCCCCCCCAGCGCCGGATGTATCGTTGTGACTCAAGGCTGGTAACGAGGCGAGGAGAATGCTTGCTAAGCACCCCGGAGAACTCGTGGAGACAGGGTTTCGCCAAAACCGCGGTTGGGGACCTTCGGGGTCCTGACGGTTTCCTTTTTCGTCCTTAGACTCACAGACAGCCGCCCCTTGCAACTGGCCAATTTCAGTCTTGCATCGCCCAGTTCTCACCGTATCTTGTTCAGCCCTCACAACGTTCACCAGCTGAACTTCCAATAAACTCTCTTCCCCCAGCCTGCGTCTTTCTCTTTCCTTTGTTCCGTAAATTGAGCTACGATGTCTTACGCCTCCTTCGATCAAAACGCGTCAAGCAGCAATCCCAAGAGCGACAAAAAGTACCGAGAGTTGGAGTTGCAGCCGCAAAACGAGTACAGATTCGAACTTGCGCCGAACTCTTCCATCGGAGTCAAGGTATGCAGTCGTCGCAGACCCGGAATTCCTTCACCGACGGATCACCATGCATCAGCTCGTGGATGGGTATGCTGAGTGTTTTGGAACCGAACTCGCCACAGGAATAGCATACCTGTTCGGTGGGGAATGCAAAGCTGTCATCTACACCCACAGTGGATGTACGCTGGAGATGAGTCTCTCGTTTGACCCCCAACCATCGCTTCGGTGCCTTACCCTCTCTCCCCTCACGTTTATGGAGAACCAGCAACAGAATACACCTCAGAAGAGACGGCTATGGGCCACTATCAGTCTGCAAGCATACTGTTTGAGCAGATGCGTGTTTTATCACTGGCAACAGCGGATGGGGCACCGTTGAACGGACTGAATCCCAAAAACGTCCCAGCAACCCCACCGCATATACTTGTCCTCGGTCCGGAGAATTCAGGAAAAACGACGTTGTGTAAAACCCTCGTAAACTATGCCGTACGTGGGGAACCTTGGGGACACGACGAGTGGTCCCCAATCCTTGTGAACGTGGACCCGGGTGATGTAAGTTATCCGAGGTGTGATCACATTAGGTTGCGTCTGATGCCCCCCCCATCTTCCAGGGTGCATGGTCTGTCCCAGGAAGCATCTCCGCAACTTCTCTATCCACCCCGTTATCTACCTCGACCTCTGCGTGTCCATTGGGACTGTCGGCATCAACCGCGCCAACAGTTTGGTCATCCAACGCTTTGATTCCCCTGACCTATTGGTATGGACATACCGAAACCCAACGCAACCCTGTGCTACTTGAGCGTATCATCCGGAATCTGGGCACTCGCGTACAAGAACGACTAGAAGTGGACCCTAAAGGTCAGATGATTCACGCTTCTCAAGCCCTCTATGTGGAAAACCCTACCGGCGTCGGATGGGCCACGTAGAGGGGCTCTCTTGGTGATAACAAACCGATATATTTCATTTCGGGCATCTGCAGGGCGCGCCGCCGGGGTCATCATCGATACACCTCCTGCATTCGCCTCCTCTTCGTCCGGGGATCACAGAAACAATCTCATCAGAGCATGCATCGAGTCTTTCGAAGGTTTGTCCACGTTCTTTCCCACTTTCGTCGTAGACCCTGCGAGGCCGCGAGGTAGCGCTGATCCTCCGTCCCCTGAACAGTTAACATTATCCTCGTGATCGGACAAGAGAAACTATGCGCGGAGATGCAACGAACATATGGCAGGTCAATCAATGTGATCAGGTTGCCAAAATCAGGTGGCGTTCGTCCTTTTACCTTGCTCCCCCCGTTCGACGAAAGACAAAAAGTTGACTGGCGTGCATTCGAATCACCTGGTACCGACTGATTTCGCGTCCCCGGATCTTTGTTTTGGGTGTTCTTGCAGGCTGTTGACAGGGATCACGCGCATCGGCAACGAGTGAGGAACCATCAGATTCAGAATTATATGTACGGCCAAAAGATCGAGGTACCTGACCGCTGCGATAACGGCGAGGGGAGTTACCTCTTCCAACATGAGCCTACATCGGATTTGTCCTTGGCCCCATCATCTGCTGTCGTCTCGTTCGACGATATCACGATTTATAGGATCGGCGGAGGTAAGACATCATGCTTTTTATATTCGAGCCCTTTTTTCTCTCCCCACTCGGTCGGGATTGTGCGAGCGAAGTGCCGGCACCACCTTTCTCCCGATCGAGATCATCCTCTTGTTTCCTACCATGGTGCAGTTCGCTGACTGAATTACACCCTTGCCCACATTGATCTCTCCCGAATTAGAATCCATGGCACCTTCTTCCGCACTTCCGATTGGTGCCTCGCGGACGGTTTCAGAACTCCTACCCTTACACATCGATCCGTCGAGCCCTTCCTCTGGTCTCTTGAATTCGGTCCTGGCGCTCCTAGCCTCTACAGCCAGCGATGGCGAGCAATACGATGAGGAGATAGCTGACTTGCCTGTTCAGGGGTTTATCATTGTGTACGTCAACGATATGGATATGTTTGATCTTTTTGTACCGATCCGAGATATTGAAATATTTTTTTGCGCGTCGGTTTAGGACCGCGATTGACATTCCAAATCGCAAGATGACCATCCTCTCACCGACATCCGGAACTTTCGCCGGACAAACTGCGGTGATGGCCTCGATAGACTGGCAAGAGATGGTATGATACCTTCTGCGAACGGGCGCCGGGTACAGTAAAGGGTTTGTCTGATACTGGAGTTAGATCGCTATTACTGTAAAATACGTGCTTAGAGACAAAACAAGAAAAAGTCGACTGTGTACTGGTTTGTCTGGGGAAAAACAGTCCGATAAAATATCTGCACCCATCGCAGGACATCCAAGGAATCCCATCGTCGGGTTCAAAGTTTCTGGTCCGGGTTCTCACAACCTCGACAAATCCCGTCCCCAGATACCGCGAATGATCCAATCCGCCATCAGAAGCGCCTTAGTCCTGCTGCTCACTTGCTCGCTGAAGTAAATAGATCTCCAAGCGTACATGGCCCACTGTAGGTCGAGAGCACCACCGTTAGACAAGGGAGATAACGATTCCGACGGTCGAAAGAGACACACCAATCCACCCATGAAGCTGTACTTTCCGAAATCGAACACCGCGGCATTACCGATGTACGCCAGTGATCCGAGGTGATGGTAGGCGAAAGGTTTCGAAACGAATTCATCCGCGGCTTCGCGTGGGATCATGTTCCTGGTCAGGTTTGTTTCCCGCTTAGTCAATTGGTTTAATTTCGCTCCAAGGTATTTGCCTTGTTGAGAGGCAACTTGGGCAGTCTGAGATTCATCAGCCAATGACTAAGAGTTGAGAGAGGATGGGGAAACGTACAGCGGGCAGTGTCGTGATCTTGTTACCGATGTCCTGAAGCATGGCTGCAAGCTCATTCAAACTCAGGCTCTCGTCTTTGTCCTTGTCGTAGAGTTCAAAGAGCTCTTTGACCTGTAAGCTACCTCATTGAGGTCTCGTCTCTCATCGACTAGACGTTTTATCACATACCCGATCGAGGTGCATCTCAGACATTGGCATCATCTTCTTGATGCTCTTCACTACAAGGCAATCAATACGCGCGCCAGAAAATGGGGGGAAGGGGGGTCTGACCCATCAACTCCCACTCTGCGAGGTCAATCTGTCCATCCTTGTTCTTGTCCGCTTCGTCGACCAGTTCGAGAAGGTGTGCCACAATCGACGTTTCAATCTACTGGATCGTCAACAGAGAACGGCGACAGAATATCCTTAGAAGACTCACAGTGGCACAGTCTCCGATAGCGTACACGTCACCAAGAGGAGCACCCTTCACGCGAAGGTGAGAGTCCACCTCGATGGCCTTCTTGTGCACCTGGTTTGGTAGGTAACCAGCAACTTTGGAGGTGAATGGATTCATAGCAATTCCGGTGCTCCATAATACGAAATTCGCGGGAACCTCGTATTCCGTGGGTTTGCCGGTCTCCTTATCCTTCTTGGTGCAGACGACATGGTTCGGATGTACGGACGAGACCCTATGTGCACATGAATCTCTCGGCAATGTGGGCAGATAATGGGCGAAAACCAACCGAGCCCCAGTGACCAATTCGACGCCATCTCTTGCGAATTTATCCTAGAGTTTACATGTTAACCCCAACCAAGAGGCATTTAGGGACATAACCTACCTCTGCATACTTCGAAATTGCTTCGGAGTACTGAGACATGGGGTTGAGGGACAAATGAACGGTAAAACACGATAGCACGACTCACTGTATTCAGGATATGCTCGCCACTTTGGATAACGTGAATTGAAACCTCTTGACGTAAAATTTTTGGATAGTATTGCATGATATCCTCTTGGCAAAGGTCGTAGATCTCAGCAGCGGCTTCCACACCCGTGGGTCCACCACCACAAACGACGAAGCTTAGCAGGCGTCGTCGCTCCTCTGGTGTTGTGGTAGGTAACGAAGCCTCCTCGAAGTTATCTATCCCGAAATGAGTTTAGACGGCAATAAGTGGTGGATACACCGCTTACCCATGATTTTTCGTCGTATCTTGAGTGCATCCGTGATAGTCTTGAGCTGGAAGCAATGCTCTAGTCCGGAAACACCATGGGTGGAAGATACCGAGCCGACCGCAATGATGAGTTTGTCATATCTGCATCCGGGGTGAGGGTTTGGCGAAGATTGAGAAGCTATGGGGCCTCACGGTACGTAGATGGATTTTTTTGAACCGCCAGGCCCACTTACTTCGACCTCGAGCAGTCTCTCGGACATTACAAGGTCGGCAGCTTTTCCAGAGATAAAATGACCTTCCAGACGTGCGATTATTTTGCGCAGAGGTTCGATCAGGGACCGCACCTGAACGGTGCCTACGGCGGCAGCTGTCTGACTGGTCAGTGACAGTACCGAGAAATGCCAAGATGAACACGTGCAAGGAAGGAGAGGAGTGAACGTTGTAAACGTGTCGGGAGAAATGAGTGTAACATGGTAGTCTCCAAGGGAAAGTTTGCTGAGCAGCCCAACGGCCTGGAGGAGAGTGAGGTTTCTTCAGTCTGATAAGCAACCGTGTGAGCTCAACCTACACCCCAGCCGCCGCCGACGATTACAAGTCGGGGCTTTTGGCTAATGCGTTCGTTCTCTGGATCTTCTATGTCGCCAAGGAATGCTGCGACGATGGGTAGGTTCTTTGGACCTCCTGTTTCGGGGCAGAGGGCCAAGGGTGAGACGGGTACTTTATCGACATGGGCTTCGGAGTAGGTGAACGCGTCGTGGACGAAGATAGCACCAGTGATGAGTGTGACGCCTAATACTGTGGATGCTGCTGCGTAACCGGTCCAGCGGAAGAGTAGTCGCGTGCGGTAGAGGAAAGGTCTTGGGGACGATGCCGTTGATGCGAGGCGAACTTGAGGGTGAGGGTATCTGTGGGCACCCACGCGCAGCGCAGGATAGACAGCTCGGCGAGAGAGGGCAGTACGAAGCATTTTCGGCCGAGGGGGGACGGGGCTGCAGCGAGATGTGACCTTTCAGCGGCTGGGTAGTCCTCGAGCGGTACAGCTGGTTGAAGGAGGTGAGGCGTTTGACGTCACCTGCTACCACACTGCTGCACCCGGTTTACCGTGCCTGGGACGCGCTGACGAATACGTCCAGAACTATCTATAATCCACGGCTAAAGAATACACATTTCTAACCGTGAACATCGGCGAGGATTACCAGCTCGATGAGGATGAACCCGAGGGACAGTTCCCAAGGCCCAAGTGAGATACACTACCACTACAATCCCACCCGAGAACTGTATCTCCCAGGTATCTCCGGTGTACCCGTTGTATTTTGATTCCGAGACCAATCATGATCAGAAGCGCCGATAAACCAAAGTCGTCACCATCGTGTCCCACCTGCGGATTCTCTGGTGGTGTGCTATCCCATATTGCCCGGCGGCCAACTTCCAAGGCGGTGAAGTTAGATGTCCACGCCCTCTTCTCCAGTCAGGCCAAGTCTATCGAGTCTCAATGTTGATCTCCCATCATTTTCCTCCCCCTCTTCCTATGACCAAGCCTCACCGTCCTCGTCCAGGGGCCGTTCTTTCTCACAAGTAAAACTGCCCTCTTTCCGGATATCCACTCCCGGGTCACCCAAATCTCCGACCCGTCGTTCCCTCGGCCATGAGCGTCCTTCTGTCGCTCAACCACCGAATCCCACCCAGAGGTATCGCGACGAATCCCGCAAACTCCTCGCTCACATCCTCGGTCAATTACGCGATCGGAAAAAACCCGAATCGGTTTTTAATGCCTTCAAGTCGGGTAAAACCCATGGTACCGAATCACGAGATTTGCGAACAACGGTTCGAGCTATTCAGGGAGCAGTCAAGCTCAGGGCAGGCCTGAGCCCCCAAGTACGCCCTGCGACGTCTGCGCAAGACGGCAATGACAGCGATGATGAAGAAGGGTCCTTTTCAACCGACTCGACCTTCAATCTTCTCAGTCAATTTGTTAGTGCACTTGCCGTGGCCGTGAATGCGGGCTGGCAAATCTTTGATGACGGGTAAGAAGCCACGTTCCACTGTGATAAATGTGCTCAATCTCGACTCCCAGAGATTCGCTTGACGGATCCTCGGTAGCGTTCCCCACAAATGTTCCGCGACGATCCTCTCGAAGTAGATCCGGCCGTCGATCACGGTCCCCTTCACCTCTGAGAGGGAGGGTCACCAGGACACCCGCTCCGGACCTCCTTGCACACTCGGTCGCCATCCTTGCTTCTATTGTTTCCGAGGATTGTCGTTTCCATATCACAGCACCACGACCCTCCCGTCCTCCAAATGCACTACAATCAGTGGTACTTGATGCCGCCGGCTACCTCTTGCACATGAACCGGCGCAATCCCAGAGTCGTTTCGCAGATAGGCTTCGCCCTCCTTCCTGCCTTTTATACCTTCCGCCCGGAGATGAATGTAAAACTCCTGGCCTTCTTTGATATTATGGTTATGCGGCCTATGCTGGAATTGCTTAGAGAAGCTCAAGGCAACGCCCTGGTCGAGGGTGGGTTATCTCGAAACCCCAGCTCCCCCCCATCCATTGACGGTCCCTTTAGCCCCCGCGAAAGACGTCGATCCGGACGAGTCGGTCATCCAAATCCACGTCGAAGAGGCTGGAGACCTCACCCCGGCTCCTGAGGATTCGCGCTGGAAACCTTGGTCTTCATTACCATCAAAATCCGCAAACACCCCATCGAGTAACGCCCCCTCCCAGGACCTAGTGGTCTATCACCTCTCCTCTCTCGTCTCCCCCGTTCTCTCCGCTATCTTCGAAAACATCACCATCCTGGACACGACTTTACCGAGTCTCCACAGGTTTTTTCGCTTACTTGGGACAATCATTGAAGTTAAACCCGATGCTTACCTCGACGTTCTCGAAGTCGTCGCTTATTGTTCCGTTCGCGCTAGGCAAGCAGCAATCGTCGTACTCTCCACCTACTGGCCACGGGCGTTGGGACATATAGTTGTCACCAAGATGTTACCCACTTTGAACCCCCTCGAGTTCTCGAATACCCTCTCCGAGACTGCCTCCTCCCACATGGACCAGTACCATCACTCCTTTGTTCCATGGAACTTCAATAATTCAGGCGATGCGCTATCCGCTAGCTGTTTTGCATGTGCAGAGGAGCTGGAAGGGTACGGGTTCGTTTGCCCACTGTGCCGATGTGGCGTCCATTCCAAGTGCTACGCGTATCCGGAAGGGTGTTGCCTCGCTCAGTATAACGTGGGCCAGGATGGTAACGGGAAGGCGGCACAATACCGATATTGTTACTCCCAACCCTCTCGGAGGTTCGGTAGGACGGAACTTCGGAAATCGCGACATTTGTTCAAGCTTTCCAACATTTTCACCTTGACTTTATGTTTCCTTTGTGAAAACCCGTTGTGGGGAAACACCACGCAGGGGATGAAATGCTCGGAGTGCCACCGTTTTGCCCACCCCGGGTGTCTCTCCCGCTTATCTACGAAGGACTTGGTCGTATGCGAAGGCCGTCCGACCTACGATGCCCGCGTTCGCATTCCATGGGATACACTCCGACGGTCGTTTGTGGAAACTTACAAAGGCTTCATTTACAAACAGTATCAACTCAACGACAAGTCCTACGAGGAGATTTGCGTGTTGTACTCAGCTTTATGGATTCAGCTGCAGATGTTGCAATATGGCGTGTCGTTAGATTCGATCATCGTGGAAAACCTACCGCCGGAGGCGGCGAGCGGACCAACGAGGGAACAGCTAGACGAGAAGGGGATCAGGAAGTTCGAATTGCACTACCTTATCCAGCTGTACCACTCTTTCCTCACAGGGGGAAACCTCAGGGTCTCGCAAACCTTCGAGGAGTACTTCCTGGAGAACGACATCAATACCAAAAAACACCTGATATGTTTCGACTGGGCTTCCCTGGTATACGCCTTGACGGTCATCAAGTCTCCGCAACCCCACCTCCCCCTCATCGGCGGGAACTCGCCCGATTTACTCGATGTAAACCCCCTGGAAGGAAGCAGTATAATTGGATCCCCAGCGGATGACACGGAGACAGCACATACGTACGAAATAGCTTCCCTGGCCCATATTCGAGATGCTCTTGGGACGGCGTTCGACATCACATCCGACGACGGCGCCCGTTACCTTATCTCTCATTTGCATTCGTTGGGATTCCTGGAAAGGACGGACCTTGCCAATCTTTGGGTTGGTGACGATGCGACGACGAACTACGAAGAAGAGTCCTGCAGTTTCCCGCTGCCCGTCGGGCTTGACCTCTCCAATGAGGTCGAAACGCTCGCTTCCGCCATCGAGGCGTGTTTGTCAGATCTCGACCTTTCGGTCAATGAGATTGGACTTCTGTTATTGACAAGAAGGTTTTGGTACGATAGGATGATCATAGACAACGCGTTGAGGAGGTTGGCTAAATGCTTGATTTCGTGGATCCTCGCAGAGGTGGAGTGTTAACCTTTGTGTTTGTGATCCAGCACTAACGTCTCACTTGGCCAGGATGACTGTCTTGCGACCATCCTTCGCGACTACGTGCCTAAAGGCCTTGCATTACCAGGCGTACGTTCCACGGAAGCCGCTCCTTGGCCGCCCCACTCATCAAACCACCATACGCCTGGGATATCCTTCCACAATGGTCGAGTCTATATCGACTACCGACGGGAACTCATGTCCAGATATGCTGCGAGGTGGATGGGTTCACTACATGACCACGATCGATCGGCGTATGCGGACATGATGTGTCACCTGTCTCAAGAGCTATCTGAGGGTTCTGCATTCGAAAGTGGCCCAGAATCCGGAACGAAGAAAGTGGCAGAACGGCATTTGAGGAGCATCATCAAGCTTGGGCAGACGTCTGTGATTTTCACCGTGTTTGAGGACGTGTTCAGAAAGTGGCTCGATCTGTTACCCAGAAACCACCGACAGGTCTGTTGCTTTTATTTACCTTTCCCGCAATTTCTGATAGATCGGGTAGTCTTACTCGATGCTCATCCGCCTGTTCAACAAAGATGCGGAGGCGGTTGGCCGCGGGAGTGTAACTCTCGAAAATCCTACCATAGCCTCTATGGATGTGGGGGGCCTCGCGGCCATAGATCCCTGGAAAATTCTGTTCCAAGTTGCCTCAGAAAACAAAGAGGGTCTTGAAGCCGGCTTACAGTGGTTCTGCATATTCGCGCGCTCGGGCGTTGAGATCCCTGTTCCCAGGTTCGAACAGATGTTCGGGCTAGTTCAACAGTTCGATTCGTCATGGGAAGATTCGAAGTTGCTAATCGAAGCACTTTTCTGTGCAACGTGGCTGAGATCACTCGGAAGACAGGAGTTACAGGCGACCGTGTCAGATATCCATGCGTCGGTGTATCCCCAGATTTTGGAGGAATTCAAGACCAAGAACCTAACCGACGCGTGAGTTGCAGGGCCCACTAAATGATCAGCCAACTCATTCACCATAGAATCGCATTCCTAAAACAATCCCTCGCGACGTGCCTGCTTCTCTTTGGTTGCGAGCGGGAGAAGATAATATCATTAGGGTTCGTCAAGGAAGCTGAAGTCGCCGATCTTCCATCTAGGAGGAAACTCAACGCTCGGGCAATGAGGCACCCAGACTTTGTCGGGGTGGACTCTGGATTGATCAACGTCTTGCGTCGCTATGTTTTGGCTAGAGTTGACGAAGTATCGACACTGATCGCACAGTTCTTCGCGGCGGTCGTGAACGAGACCTCTCTCCTTGAGCCTCATGAGATTGATAACATCATTCTCAGGAACGGGTCGGCTATGGTTGCTTGGTGAGAACTTTTGTCACTGGAAATTTTCACCGGGCCATAAAACCGTGTAATAGTGCCTGGGACTTCTATGGGATGCAACACAAGAAGCTTCCCACGATACGGATCTCATTCTTCCTGCGCCTGATTGTCGTGGATGTCGAGCCTTTTCTGGAAATATGGTCAAAAGTTTTTTCATCAGAAGACTGGGAAACCAGGTAACTCCACTAGTTTGATCCCCTGGGCCTGGTCTAACGATACATCCCTCCCAGATTCGATGGCACGTTGCGGCTTTTCAGGATGGTGTTGGATGTAACCCATCCTGCTTTCCAAATCGAAGATCGGCAGTGGAGGCCAAGTGTGATCGAAATATTTATTCATTACTTTTCTTGCATATGGAAGGATCCCACAGTCAGCCTTCTCCGATTTTGGGGTCACCTTGCTTTCTTGATCGGAATTAACCTTTCTAATTAGGAAGAAATTCGACTCGCGGTCGACACATGGTCACAAACACTTCTACCGGCGCATCTCGAGGCCATCTCCGCCTGCTGGAACGAAGCATTGTCAAAGGCACCAGTTGCGGAGCGAGTTAAATTGGTCACATTCTTGATTCACCTCCTCCCTCATTTTCCACGCTGGCCAGGTGAAGTCTACCATCAACTCCCGTAATTAATACGTGGGCTGACGATCCAGATCGGCAGTTCTGTCCTGGCCCGTCGTCATCGAGACCCTTCTCGAGGATGACTATGAACGCCAGATGGGGGATCATGATCCAGCAGCCGCTCACCTGGTAAACTTTTCCTGATTCTGTGTCGTGGGCGCGAACTGACATTTTTCCCAGTCGCTGTACGGCATCCCCACTGCAGACTCGGAAGTTTCAATGATTGCCGGACAAGACAAAGAAACACGTCAGCTTCGGGTAAGTAAGAAAAAAATTAACTTCGGGCGTGATCCTCATAACTGTTGGAAATAGGAATGTCTGCTTCTTCTTAGTATGCAGATGATTTCAAACGGCGTGCCTGCAGACATCTACGCCTTGCTAAGGTTGAAAGTTCATTTGGTCCGATCTTTCGGGTTCCGCGACGTGTCGGAGGTTCCTTCTGGAAACGGGCAGGCATTCTATATTCAGTTTGGCGCACTGCGCGAACTCCCGGAATCATCGCATCCATGTCTAAACGAATTCATAAACCTCCTCGACGCGTACCAGCCGTTTGACATCGCCCCATCAGCTATCGGTGGACCATTTGCTAACGATGACCTCCACACCTCCCTCCTCGTCGGTTCCGTGTTCGTGGACGTTTTACTTGCGGTTTTTAATGAAGCTGCTGTCGACTCCCTTCCATTCATCGTCCTAAAGAACTTGATCAAATGCGTCATCATCATAACCTACAAGCACGATCTGGAAAGCAAGCCCTTACGCCACTTACAAGCAGGTTTTCGCAAGGTCGTCAGAAAGCTTAACGAGATTGTCATGACGGGCTTGAGTTACGAGATTCGACAACTGGCACTCACAGCCTGTGGCGCGTGTATCAAGAGGTGGCCGAACATGGTCGGGAGTATCATCTAGTACGTCATTGTGAACACGCTGCTCAGTCGTGTTCTGATAGATTCTCAGTGAATCATTGGAAGGGGCCGCCCAACTCATTGTTTCGCTGGATCACAATTGCGAGGATGAGCTAGTCATCCAGACCCGATCGTTCATTGAAACAACCCTCTCGATCTTCAGTACGCATGGGGTGTTCAATACCCTTTGCAAGGTCGGACCCCCCCGTTTTCGTCATTAGGGTCTTTGACATTGAGGATCGTCCATTTGCAGCGTAGTCTAGAGCCATCGTTCTTCACCGTACTCCGCGGTATCCTCGAAAGAGGCGTTGTTCCGGCGGCAAATGGGGACACCCTCGGAAATGCGTTGCTTAGGGACACGTTGACTCGGGCCGTAGAAAATGATGTGTCCTCCTTCCAGCAGGTTCTTGATAACCTGAACACGTTCATCGAGGCGGTCCATCATTCCGGCTTTAGCGCCGAGTTGATGCAAGGTGCGGCTGAACTTTGAGTGACCGTTTTTGTGGGCTAATTTGGTCGGGTTCCAATCCAGTGGTGGGGCTAAGTCTTACAAACATCACTCGAAGGACCGCGGAGTGGTCTTACGGCTCGTTCGATGCGTCACCACTCTTCTTGATGGCCTCTACCCTGATTCAAAACAATCAGGCGCAAAGTCGAGTAAGTTTGACCCACTCCACCTATCCCGGGACAACGGGTCACTTAATCCGTATAGGAACTGCTTCTCTACTTCGAGAACGTCTTGCGCGCGACCTTGCTGAGGTTTCACGCTTCCCCGGATAGTTTGAAACGAATCTTCCGGGTGACGTCGGCGCTGTACAAGAGATATAACGCTCAGAACCAGAGTGGCGGTAAAGAAACGTCCGCAAACAACATTACCGACACGATGCTGGAAATTTTGTCGGACGGGCTGCGTGGAAAAGCGAGGGTCCCGTCCTCCACCGTCTCGTCGATACTGGAGGTAAGAAAGGCTCAGCGACTACTCTGCCGGAAGGGGCTAACATCTGCCAGGTGGTCATTGACCCGGAAACTGATGTCCCGGCCAAGCAATTGATCCGATACGCAGAGGATGGAATATTTTACCTCCTTTCATACACTCCCACAGAGAACTTCGCCCAGTCGGATTACATCGCTGCTGAGACTGTTGCAAGGTTGATCGCGCTGCTTGCGGACAAGGATCTGGTATCACTGGTAAATATTATATCGGGCTTGCGCGCGGAGGTACGCTGTCCCCGGTTCACCCTTGATTCGCTCTCCGACTCTTTCTTCAGCGTCCCTCCCGAACTGGCTCAGCCGTTCGGGCATGGAATTTCCTGCTTTCCGCCGCGCTCAAGACCAAGTCGATTGTGACCGCCAAAGTCCTCTTCTCCCAATTCGCGCTCTTCGCCCATTGTTTCCAACTCTCCCTCCGCAACCACATACAGCAAAGTCTGGGAATTCAGGATATGGGCGCCGCAGACATCAACAGGGCTTACGTGTCAATAAAGCTCTGGCTATTGTTGGTTCATATGTTTGAGTCAGTCCAGACCGGGGTGGTCGAGGGTGGGACGGTTCATGAAAATTCAGCGAAGATGATTTGGAATGAACTGTGGCCGTCTTTTGAGACGATCGTTCTGTCTTTGGAAAACGACGCCCTCAATGGAAGTGCTTCGGTAAAGCGTGGGTCTCCCCTTGAGCAATTCATTCATTCTCATATATTCCGCAGCCTGTCGCAATTCTCATCTGGTCCTCCGTTGCGGAGCTCTTTGTTTTCCTGAGACAAGCTCACGTATCGGTTGCGTTAGAAAATTCATCGCAAGTCGCTTTACTAAACAGGCTCCGGCCGCTGGTTGGAGGAGGAGAAACTTCAAAGGTCGGTACTTTGGCTTATTGCCTAATTTCGCTTACCCACTAACCATTTGGCGCCGCCCAGTTCGCACGCCTGGCGAAGAGCATATCTTCGCCCATGAATGAAATTTCGTTCGATGTATTGGTCAATCAGACAGCGAGCGATATGATGGCTGCGGAAAAACTTCACGCATTTGAGTCGACGAGAAGGGACCGTGTCCAAGCGCCAGAAAGAGCACGCAGAGAGATCAGGGTAACGAGTTGAAGAAGCAGGAAAGACCAAGGGAATAATAACGGTCATATAAAGCAATAGTACCTCTCATGCAGTTCTTAGTCGCGCTTTCTGAGCCTTTTTTCTGTTCTCTTTGACGATGGTCGAACCAACGAAGAGGCCAATCCCGGTCAGCCCCATAACGAGGAGGAACGCTGGCAAGCGAACTGCCCACTCTCTGGCCGGGAAGTAGTTATGAACTGGGCTGGACGAGTCGATGAGCGGCTTCGAGAAAGAAATTAGGGTAGTTCGGGCGCGATTGAAATGAGCTCACCAAGATTATTGCCCATGTCGTGTAATAAACGAACACAAAGAGGGCAGTAAAGAGCATTCCACCCCCTAGAACCTTATCGCTCATTGCCTACGGTATTCGCCGAAGTTAATCGGGTGTACATCGGGCTCGTCGAACGACATAAGGGGTCGCTCACCATTTCGAGGGCGTTGTCGAAGACGTTGAAGGAGGATGAGGGTTTGTCACGGACAACGTGACAACGGGCGTGACGCGGGACTCAACTCTCATTGCCTGATTCCAAGTCTTCGATTCCCTCCCGACTCAACCTTGGGAGCACATCTAGCCCTACAACGAGGGAAATAGTTCCAAGGGAGCCCGGAAGACTTTTCCCCCACCGCGGCGTCACGCCACGCCTGTCTGCTTTTTGTATAAGGTCCATGCCGACCCGGTAAATTCACCCCGACATTCGAAAGTGGGATATTTAACCTCGAATCCAGGTAACTCGGCTGTTGTGAAAGGAACACTGAATCTAAATTCACGGCTAGAATTCAACACCGTGACCCAGGTGCAGGGTGCAGTGTTCTCGGGCATCAGCCACGATGCGTCTCTGCTATTCGCCTAAGGCTCCCTTTGTATTGGCACCGAATGCTCGGGGGGAACCCTTGCTCTGGATTCGAGGGTCTAACTCGAGTTGAAAACGAGGTTAATATGCGGGCTCTTGTGCATCCGCTAATGAGACACCCTTTACCACGCCAGCTGTCAAACACTAAAAACCCTCTCGACCACTTACGAAAGACCCCGACATGAGACACTTCGTACCATCATGATGTACTGTGAATTATCACCCCAAGTTTCACAGTCTCTTTGCAGTCGAGGGATCGGGTAAGTTAATTTTAGTCCATATCACTTCCGGTTTCGTTGACGCCAACACAAGAAAATATTAGCAAACAACATACGCAGTTATAAGGGCCCGACCGGGACACTTTCCAGTCCAACTTCCTGGCTTCCAGTGAAGCCCCCTCGACTTCTGTCCACTCTCTTATGATGGGCATGAAAAGCCTGATCCTTACTCCCCACTCTGGCTTCACATTCACACCAAAAAATTTCTATCTGCCGGCTGGCAGTCGCATTATCCTTGGCCGGGCAACGGAGTCAAATCCCAGCCATTCTTCCAATGGACTATTCCCACGGGAGATGTCGATAAGCCTGAACCACGCCGAAGTCTGGTATGAGGACGGCAAGGTCGGGCTAATTATTTAAACTCTAATGTTTGATCACCGGCTCAAGTGTTCTGCCTCTAGATTTTTATCCAAGACCTTGGTTCTGAACAAGGCACCTCGGTAAACTATTCGCCCATCAGGCGACCAACCCTGGTCTCCAACGGCGACATCGTCGTACGTCTCCTTCTGAATCTTTAGCGAGTACCCTCTGACGTTTCACAGACTCTCGGCGGGGTGATGTTGAAGATTACCATGGGATGAGGTGGCAATCCGCAGATACTTTTCACTGTTAGATTCTATTTTACCATTTTTCCGTGTGTATATAACCGTGTTGTAGCCATTGTACATAGTGGATCTACAAGGTGTTGCGACAATCAGGATCATCGACTCGTATCCCATCGGATCTTTACGTTTCTGCAGGAACATTCTGGTCGCGTTTGCCACTGAATACAAGCCTGCCTTTTCCCCCCAGCACTTTCAATCGACTCTGAACTCTATCTTGGGCCCACAGAAATGGCGGTCTGCAGTCGTCCGACACCCGAATTGCCGTGTTTTGGGGGGATTGGGAGCGATCTACGATCTCCAGAGTCCCTCGGGAAGTGATGGAAGCGTTCCGTCGACCTGGCCTAACCAAATGTGATCGGAAAAATGG
>Ga0307515_10005436_pt1 | contig 25810 bp, 21 predicted proteins | sample 17_EM_MG_FD_194513 | JGI IMG/M metagenome (GOLD analysis project Ga0307515, IMG submission 194513) | Populus trichocarpa ectomycorrhiza microbial communities from riparian zone in the Pacific Northwest, United States - 17_EM | ecosystem: Host-associated > Plants > Roots > Unclassified | place... | reverse complement strand
AAGTAAGCATGAGTGAACTATTTAAATTCTAAACTCAGACTCAATCAAAAAGCTCAATACTTGACTAATTTAATGTTGAATGATGAAATCAATTAATTAAATTAAATTAAAAAATAAAATTCCTATTAAAAAAGATAAATTTAACAAAGACTGAAAAAAAAACTGCAATAACCTGTGTTATTTTCAAAAAATTTGAAAAATCTCATTGAAAGTGGAAAAAAATATTGGAGGATGTAACTGAAAAAAATAAGTTTAAAGGAGGGGGGGTAGAGGAAACTCAACTGAAGGAGAGCAAACTCAAGTGAACCTTGTAAACTTGAGTTAATCTCTCAAACCTGCAACCCATTAAATTCTAGACACATGCTCAATCAAGAAGTTAAACACTAGACCAATTAAATATTAAATGATGAAATCATAAAAAAAAAAAAAATTTAAAAATTTTCAAGGTAAAAAAATAGCAATAAGAAAAAAGAAGATTATATTTGATAGGAAAAAAATTGAAGGATGAAATTGTAAAAAAAAAAACCCAATTTTAAAAACCATTTTTAAAAAAATAATAACAATCAAAAGAATGAGGACTAAATTTGACAAATAAAAAATATCCATGGGAGATGAAATTGAAAAAAAATCTAACTTCATAAATTATTCCAAATAAAACAAATAGTAATCAAAAGAACAACGATCAAATTTAAAAAAAAAAAATTAAAGGGTTGCTTTGAAAATTTAAAAGGCCAACATAAAATTCAATGAGAAAGGGAAAAGGAAAAAAAAAAGGCCACACTCGCCAAACTGGAGACAATTATATCATACTCACCACCTAGGTGTGAAGGGGCTGCCAAGACGCTTCGATCACTACCCTCAAAGATGGATTTTGACTGCCAAACGATGCTACACACATCGTCTAAAGCCTGCAACCATTGTTCAAACACCTCTATTTTTTTTCTAACCTATCTATTTAGCAATTACCCTATCACCCCTAATGAAACTTGAGAATCGCAAAATAACCAAATTTAAAAGACTAAAGCACCCCTAAAACAAATGATAAGTTCTTTTTAAATTCAAAAGGCAATGAAGTAATTTAATTGTGTTATGTGTTTGGTATTGTGGTAGCTTTTGTGGTTATGGTTTGAAAAAAGTTGTTTTTATAAAAAGTATTTTTGGTTGAGGTTGGTTTGGTATTTATGTATGTTTGGTTAAAACTGTGGTTAAAATTAAAGTTGAACAAAAAGTAGTTTAATGTGTTTGGTTAAGAATGCTTTTGAAATTGAAGTTATAAAATAATTTTAAAAAATATATATTAATATTGATGGTTTTTAATTTAAATATTGTAAATTTAACTATTGCTATTACATTATGAAATAAATAATACTTTATATAAAATATTTTTTATTGTTCCATTAAACTATCTACAATTCCATCACGAATGAAATACATCCGACAAAGACTATAATTTTCTTGGTTTCTTAAGCGCGCAACAACATCAGGTAAAATATAATCAGGAACATAATTGAGATTGTGATCAAATTCTGCAAATGTCACGTCATCAAGCGATCTCCGTCTAATTTATGTAGTGTCATTGAATAATGTTAAACACTAGTTTTTCGAATAAAACACAATTAAAAATAAAAAATATTTTACCTGATGAACAGTGGAGAGTGATTCCTTCACGCGAGAAGCAACGAAGAGTTGCTTTCCTCCCCCCTGTGTTTCAAAACAGTGGGGTCAATGAACAGTAAATGACGTTTTAATTGTTACCAAACGATTATTTCATGTGGTTTGCTTCAAAAACAGAAGCAACCACAGAAACAAACAGGCTCGTCGTAAAAGACCAAAAATCCGATGACAAAGGTTAAAATAGTATTTTACTGTTTTTTTTTTTAAGAAAGGTTTATAAAGCCCTAGAACCAAGTTTAGAAAATTTTAATTTCAAGGGTGATTAAGTAATTTTACTATGCTGAATAAATGTTAAAAACCTTTTTGCCCTCCATTCAATTTGTAAATGACTTTTTGACCATTAGAAAAAGGACCATTATTCTCCATGCAAGGCTTGATGACCCTGGAGTGAAGAACAAAATCACCACTTCACTATTTGTTTTAACATGGAGTTCATTAACCTTGTGGTGTTCAAACATGCCTGTAACGAGAGAGGGAAAAAGCAAAAAAAAAACAACACTCGCCAAACCGGAGACAATTATATCATGCTCGCCACCTAGGTATGGAGGGGTCGACGATATGCTTTGGTCACTGCCCCTGAAGCTAGATTTCGACCACCAAACAACATCGCACACACCGTCTAAAGCCTGCAACCACTGTTAACGCACCTCCAGTTGTTTTTAACTTTCTTATTTAGCAATTGACCATATCACCCCTAATAAAACTTGAGAATTACAAATTAACCAAATTTAAAAGACTAAAGTATCCCAAAAAGCCCATGACCAAGGTTAAACAAGTAATTTACTACTTTTTTAAAAAAGGAAAAGGTTTATAAAACCCTATAACCAAGTTTAGAAAATTTTAATTTTAAGAGTGATTAAGTAATTTTACTATGCTGAATAAATGTTAAAAACCTACTTGCCTTTCATTCAATTTCTAAATGACTTTTTGACCATTAGAAAATGACCATTCTACCTGATGCAAGACTTAATTATCTTGGAAAGAAGAAAAAAAAATCATCACTTCACTATTTTTTCTAACATGGAGTTCATTAACCCTGTGGTGTTTAAACATGCTTGCAATGAGAAAGGAAAAAAGAAAAAAAAAACCACACTCGCCAGACTAGAGACAATTATATCATGCTCGCCACTTAGGCATGGAAAGGCCGCCGAGACGCTTCGGTCATTGCCCCCAAAGTTAGATTTTGACTACCAAACGACACCGCACACACCGTCCAAAGCATGTAGCCACTGTTCACACACCTTTAGTTTTTTTTTTTAACTTTCTTATTTAGCAATTGACCCTATCACCCCTAATGAAACTTGAGAATTACAAAATAACCAAATTTAAAAGACTAAAGTACCTTATGAATTCCATTACCAGGTTACATTAGTATTTTACCACTTTTTTTTAAAAAAAGAAAAGGTTTATAAAGCCTTAGAACCAAGTTTAGAAAATTTTAATTTTAAAGGTGATTAAGTAATTTTACTATGTTGAATAAATGTTAAAAACCTTCTTGCCCTCTATTCAATTTGAAAATAACTTTTTAACCAATAGAGAAAGATCATTTTACTCCATACAAGGCTTGATGATCCGGGAGTAAAGAACAAAATCACCACTTAACTATTTGTTTTAACATGGAGTTCATTAACCTTGTGGTGTTCAAACATGCCTGCGATAAGAGAGGGAAAAGGAAAAAAAAAGCCACACTTGCCAAACTGGAGACAATTATAGCATGCTCACCACCTATACATGGAGGGGCCGCCGAGACGCTTCAATTATTGTCCCAAAGCTAGATTTTGACCACCGAACGACACCGTACACACCGTCCAAAGCATGCAGCCACCGTTCACACATCTCTAGTTTTTTTTTTTAACTTTTTTATTTAGCAATTGACCCTATCACCCCTAATGAAACTTGAGAATTACAAAATAACCAAATTTAAAAGACTAAAGTACCTCAAGAAGCCCATTACCAAGGTTAAAATAGTATTTCACTACTTTTAAAAAAAGAAAAGGTTTATAAAGCCCTAGAACCAAGTTTAGAAAATTTTAATTTTAAGGGTGATTAAGTAATTTTACTATGCTTAATAATGTTAAAAACCTTCTTGCCCTCTATTCAATTTGTAAATGACTTTTTGACCAATAGAAAAAGACCAGACCATTCTATTCCATGCAAGGCTTGATGATCCTGAGTGAAGAACAAAATCACCACTTCACTATTTGTTTTAACATTGGAGTTCATTAATCTTGTGGTGTTCAAACATTCCTTCGTTCTATATAACAATATTAAAGAAATGAAGTCATTCGTATAAATGCTTATGCTGTTCAGTTTCTGGCCAGGTACCATCAAGAAAAATGGGAGAAATTGTATAAAAAAGGAGAGAAAATAACACAATGTGTAGAAAACACAACAACAAATGTCATCCTGCCTATCTAACAGTTTCCATAAACTTGTCTTGTAAACCAGGTTACTGCAAAATTGCTTCCATCTGGGAAGAAATCAAAACTTGGCACCTGAGACACCTATAGACACAATTAAGATCAACCACTAGAATTGATTTTGTTTTTTCACAAATGACAGATGAAAAAAATAATAATTAAGGACTTGTGAATTGAAATTTGATGCACCTTACAATAGGAATTTATGGCTCATCAATCAATGAACGAAGCTGCTCTCGGAATGTAGAAATTTTATCTGCCTCAACAGCCATTACTAATCCCATTGGCCGGTAGTTTTTTAGCTGTAAATTAACAAAACCAATAATTAGCAAACAGTTCTATTATTCAAGCCATCAATGATAAAAGTAAATGTCCACGGGAAGCAATAATGTAGTGCCAAAAGACTTGGTCACCAAAACAGCACAACAAAAACCAATTGAGGTTTGACTACAGTAGCTCACTGACATTTAGAGGTTCTTCATCTAGGGAAGTTGAGAAAAAGAATACTGTAGACAGCTATGCTAGGAATTAACAACAAAACAGTAAAAATCACAAATGTTTTACAAATAAGAGTACCACCGGTTCTATCATTAAGTTCAAAATCACTAGCATTTAGTTTGAAGTTGACTCCAAAATGCAATCAACGATGTAACCTCTTCAAGATAATAGCACAATTACTACTAACCTCACGAGCTGTAACCTGCTCGGCATGAAAAGGAAAGTTGAAGGACCACAAGCTGAGCTGAAATGTAACTGGCAACAATCAATGAAAGACCGAGATGCAAAATACTATCAATAAAAGTCAAAGAATATGTACCTTGTGAAAAATTTCATCTTCAGGATTCACATATATAATTGCTTCCTCACTATCACTACTTAGCCTGTTTTTCTTGTCTGCATTCTTGTGCTGCAATGTAGCGAGAGAAGAGAGTGTTGATTTGATCATGAAGGAACAAATAATGGAAGAATCCAGGACAGACATACCTTGTACATTTTGCTAACTAGTACATAGGAATTAAAACAGAAGGAATTCTGGAGCTCCTCTGTTGGCTTCAAATAAAGAAACAAGAAGTTAGCTAGACAGAGTTCTCTCCAACATGTAAAGAAATATATTTATTAAGCTCACCCATCTCATATCTTATCTAACCTCATCTTCTGTAGCCCAAGAGATTTCATCAAACAGGGAATCATAAAGAGGTGGCAAAAGCTGGGGTGGAAGATTAACAACTCGCCGAGAGACCAAAAGACCCACATTATGTGCTTGTTCTCCCAAAAGAACTCTCAGATCTCCTTTTATGCTTTTCTCCAGGCATAGTTTGAGCAGGTACTCCTTGAGATCTGCAATACATTTATGATCCTGTAAGAGCAAGACATTCCTTAGCCAGCGCAGTTGAAATGTAACAGATTTGAAGGGATGTTAATTGTTGGCTAATAAACAGGCGACAACCACCTAAAACACTATTTACACCAGAGTGGGCAACATTAACAAAATCGGTAAGAGGGTAATTTCCCACACACCTATGCATGTTGGGTTTCAAATTAAGATGATCCGATGTTGTAGCTAAGCATCGGCCATAGTAGGATTCAGGTTTAGGGATCTTTACAAAAAAGAAGAGGCATGATGCCTCATATCTCACTAAATAATGAGAGCAAACTTCCCATAATGATATACCGCATTTTAATTGACATGACATTAGCCATTGACATTGTGTGCAGGATAAACAAAAGTGCAAGCTACTTACCTTATATCTCCCCAAGTTAAGGGCAGAAACAACAGAGAAAAGTCCATTATCTTCATCATCCTCAATTTTAACAACCGTCCCTACTGTGGTCTGTTCCAATATCAAGTCTACAAAACCACTCAAATCCCATTCCGTATTATCAAGGTAGGATTGCAGCAAGATCTTCACTCCATGAAAGTCGTCAGGTTTTGGATCAAAGAATGCAAAGTCTGCTTGGACCTCTCCCTTCAAAAGATACACATCGAACCACATTAAGATAATAAAAAAAGCCAAACTAACACAAAAGAAGGCAGCATCACCAAAATAAATAACAAACCCCAAACTCTTCTTCCTCGGAAGACTCAGACTGCTCAATCTTTTCTTTTGAAGTCTTCTTAACCACTGCACCACCTTGATACAATGTCAAGCTAATCGAATCAGGAACACCTTAAACAGGGTAGTTTAATACATTTGAAATTAAAGTAGAACGATGTTCCAAAGAGATAATACCTTCATTGTGGGAGGGAGACCCAGGGACTTTACTGCCAAGCATTTGATGCTTTGGCATGAATGTAGAATGAAGATGAGCAAGTGAACGCGAAAACGGAGCAAAGGTCAAGGGCCTAGCTATCAATGATCTACGACGCCTTGTTGGCTTTCTTGGCATTGGTACCTAAAACTAAACAAAAAATAATCTGAAAGCCATTACGATTAAAATTAGATTAGAAATTACCAAAACAACATAAGTAAAACCATTCAACAACAATGAGAAAACAGAGAGCTAAGCTAGAGCTATCTGCTATAAGTTCCACGACAACAGAAAAAATAGCAACAACCGAACAAACAATGTTCTTATTTCATGCCAATTGAATTAAAAACTCAGACACACAAATAAAGATGAAATCTTTGCAAGTTAAGTCCTAACCCATACTGTCAAATCCTTCTCTAACAAAATAACAAGATTTGCGTAACTAACCTTATCAAAGACAAGTTTGTCAAGAGACAGGACGTTACAATATGCTAAAGCTTCAATCTTTATTGAGTATTATACTTAGGGTTTATGAGAGGTTCTCTTGTCTTCTCTCTCTCTCAAAGTTTACATCTTTATTTTGTTTACTTTACTGGGCCAGAGACAGAATGGTTACTTGGGCTGAGCTGCTGACAAGAAAACAATTAGGGGCTAAGACTATATTTTCACCCCTGATTTATCCCTAATCAGTCACTTTAGCCCTAATTTGGTCAACGAAACACTGTTTTTTCTAATTGCAGTTATCTACTTCGACACACAACTTCCAACCAATTGTTTATCAAGTATCATGGGGAAGAGATCTCTGTATCCAAATGGGGCCACATGAAGTTATAATTTTTCCTTTTACTTTTCATATTATAACTTTTAGTACAAAATCTTACTTGACATAAAAATTGCCACCTCAATTCAGTTAATAGAATAATTGGATAAAAACAGAGTTTTATAGAGCTCAATTGATTGCCACAGAAAAGGGATCGGGTTTTCAGCTGACTAAATTATTATACAGGGACTAAATCGAGAAATCGAATATAAAACAAGGACAGCATATGAGACTTTGAAAAACCATCATAGGCTTCTGCCCAAAAAGTTTCAGAAGATGTCTGCCAGCCAAAAAAAAAAGGGATAAAACTTTGATGAGTGGCTAGTGAAGTAAAACTGTAGAGACCTGGAACAACAGAAGAAAGAATGGCAACATCAGCTCTCAGTCTCACTAATCAGTTATGTCGCTTCTCTTCTGAAGTACACTTCTTGTTCATAAACAAGAATTTCTCAACACCAAAATCAACAAGATTAATTAGTCATGTTTGGTCTTACTCTAAAACTACCAGGATTCCAGCTTTACACTCAGGTATTTAGTTCTTTGCCTTAACCTTTTTCCCCCCCTCAAAGTGTGTGTTGCTATGTTCCTTTGAGAGAATTGAAAGTTGATAAATTATGGGTTTTTTTTTTTTTTTGGTTGAAGCTAATGGTTATATAAAGGAGGCTATAGAAGAGGGGGAGGGTATGGTTGATAGTGATAAAGTAAGGGTGTTAAAGCAGAAAATAGAGGTTCTTGGGATTAAATGTGATGATTCTTGCTTTCCTGGACAGTACTATCACTTGCTTTGTCCCAAGGTGAGATGAAACCACTTTTTAAATTTTTTATGTGGTACATAGTCTTGCTTTGTAGTGTATTGCTATGACCATAAACATGATATTTATGTTTGTGTAGACATGGATATTGGATACACATGATTGTTTGAAACAAGATTATTGCTTTTTTGTAACTTTTTTTGATATTTTGAGTGGTTAATTTTTTGTACAGTGCAAAGGTGGCAAGACCATGGAGAGGAGCTTATCATTTAATATCACCCAAGATGTGTAAGCTGCTGCTTGTACTTTCTAGTATAGTTGGAAATGCATTGCATTGGAATAATTTATTGAGTTATTGGACCTAAACATTTAAAGGATTTTGATAATGGGTGTTGTAGGGATGTTGCAATGTGGAGATGTTTCGGGACTAGTTGTGGATGGACAGGCCAGGTGAAGATGCAATGTGAAAATTCATTTGAATTTTAGGGTAATTGGAAGTGGGAGATTCTTAAGCCATTCACAAATTTTTATTGTAGGCCTTCGCTGATAGCAGGATGCCAATCGCTGGAGTGAACAAAATTTTCAAAGTTAAGTCCTCCAAGCAAGTAACCCCAGAGAACGTAGTTTTGGAACCATTGGGTGACAAGGTATACGGATTATTATTCACAGAATATTCTAGTGTAGTTTTTAAATTTTCTTGCCAAGTCTTAATGAATTGACTGGTGGAATGTTATTGATGTTGGTTATAATTTTTTTTTTTTACCAGCTGATTGCATACTTTAGTGAAAGAATGATTTCTGAGGAAACTCTGCGGAGAAATGCTGTTATGCAGATGTCCGGTGATAAGGTCCCTAAAGTGTATCATTTGGAGCATTGCACTACTTACCATTTTTACTTTAACGTTTCACCATGAGATAAAAACTTTTCAACGTATGCTTTAGTTTGCTGGAAGAAACATAGTTAAGAGAAGGGAAAATGGCTTAGGATTCATGCTCATATGGTAAATGTGAAGATACCCCTCATCATTTTCTAAACTTACTTTTTTATCCTTTGGGGCAGTTATACTCTTAATAAGTGTCCAAGAAATTTGATTGGGACTATTAGCCTGGTATTTGCAATCGTTTACTTGAGGGAATAAGTGAGATAACTGTGACCTAAGCCTTTGCTCAATTGAGTAGCCAAATTGCTCGTATGATTCTGGATTGAGTAGGCAACAATATAGGTTTTCTAGGCTATATTCCCTTTCTCTAATTTTGTGATGTTATTTCTAGCTTCAACTCTTATTCTGGTTCTCAAACATGAAGTGATAAATTTGGATTCAGCTATCCAGGATAATTCAAATGGCGAAACAAGTTCTTTGATCTTCCTGTTTGTGCAATGCATTCCTTGCTCTAGAACATATGTTAGGCTAAGGCAGGAACTAAAGTAAAGGCCATTTCTAGCCACATCTTGTACTTCTACCACCTAAGACAAGGGTGAAGGACTGAAACTAGGATTGACGATGGCTGTTTTATGTAAAAGAGGGAAGAATGATGAGATCATATCTTTAACATTTTTATTTGATGTTCAGCTTAATGATCTGTCTCAAGAACTTCAACTCTAAGAATGTGATCTTTTCTAATTACTGTTGGTTGCAGTATATTATTGCTTTTACATACAGACAAAATGGGGCGATTGTTGGTTGCAAATACCGAACCATGGAGAAAAGGTTTTGGCAGGTAAATATGCTAAGCTTACCCTGCATTTTAAAATTGACATGAAGTGGTGATGTTTTGGCAAGCTCAAGATGGGGTTGATGTTTGAGATATTATTAAAATAAACCCTAGATTTATTCTGTTTTTGTTTTTTTGACTTATCATATTTGTGTAACTCCTTTTCAGGAGAAGGACACAAGAAAATGGTTATATGGACTAGATGACATAAATGAAGCCACCGAAATTATTATTGTAAATGCTCTCACCTTATTTGCCCTCTTGTAACTGGATAGTGAAATTTCTCTCTGTCCTGATTGTTATTACTTTGGTTATCTAAGGTTGAAGGGGAAATAGATAAGCTTTCAGTGGAGGAAGCTGGCTTCCGTAATTGTGTTAGTGTTCCTGGTGGCGCACCACAAATAGTTTCTGTGAAAGATTTACCATCCATGCAGAAGGTTTGAATTGAGACTGATAAATTTCTTGGGCATGTTTTTGTTGTAAGATTTAACTATACGTTCTTTGTTTCTTTCTTCAATGTGAAACAACTGTCTTTCTTCTAACTGAACTGAGAATCTAATTAGGCCATAAAGCTTACTGTTTTTTCTTCAAAATGTATCTCTTATTTATTGCTAAGTACACAATATTCTCTCTTTCCAGCTTGTACATTTTACATTATGGTTCTTGTGCTATCTTTCCTTTTCTCACAGATTTTGATGTCTATTCTATCATTAATTTACTTTAGTTTGTTTTGTGTATCAATGCATGTGTGAAGCTAGGACAGAGCGTACCAGTATCTATGGAACAGCAAAGAGTACTTGGATAAAGTAAGCATCTTTGGGCAGAACTTGAGTTGGACATGAAGTGATCCTTCAGACTTTCTTCCTGTGTTAATTTCTTAATTACTCTTTTCTTTTTACATATAAACCTCTTAGCTATCGCGCATTGTCCTGGCAACTGATGGCGACACAAGTGGGCGATCGTTGGCTGAAGAGTTAGCACGCCGGCTGGGAAAAGAAAGGTGATAACTATCCCATGATAAAACCTGAATGATATGGTCAGAAATTATCTTTCACACAGAAATAGGGCCAGTTTGGTGAAACTATTAGATTTATGCTGGTTGATCAGGTGACAAGGCTTATTGTGTTTTATTAGCTCAAGTGGGGGTATTTCCGAAACTTGTATATGCTACCATATAAAGAGCACATACAATAGTTATGCAATAAGCAGTTCAGATTTTGAGAGCCATCTAGGTTTCCTAGCTTTTACTGGTTTCTTCTTTATATCTCTTATTTTGTCTTACTGAGAAGGGTTTCATTTTCTTTTATGGCTAGCTTTTCGTCTGTTCTTTTTGTGTTCTTTTTGTTTCATCATTGGAGCTCCATACTTTTATTTTATGTAGCACACATGGGTTGCGATCTGTAATGGAAAAGTAATGGTTAGCTAAATAGGACCTGTGTAACACATTATGAGTCTGTACCTTTGATCTTGCCACCAAAATAGGCTTTACTTCAAACTCATTCCTGTTATGCCTTTCTTTGTCCTGGACTTCACCAGATGTTGGGTGGTACGTTGGCCGAAGAAAGATGACTCACGTTGCTTCAAAGATGCAAATGAGGTTTGTGCATTTTCATTATATGCTCTGGAAAGTTCATTTGGTTTTGAAATTTAGGTTATGTTAAAAAAAGATCATGGACAACCATTTCAACTTTTTGTGGTAAAAGGATGCTAGGGCTAATGTTCAAATGATGATAAACAAGACAAAACTCTCAATCCTTGGGAGTAGAGATTAAGCCTGAGGGCTGAGAACTATGCCTGCTGATGATGCTACTATCATCTATAAAACTTGGATCTTTCTATGCTTTTTAACCATTTATAGCAGAGATGATAGTATTGGTAATGTAACAGTAAACATATTAATTATGTCCTTATGATGTTGCAGAATAAACTGAATATTAGCATCTGCATGTTGTCTTTGTTCTGTTTATGGTTACAGGTTCTGAAGTGTTTGGGACCAGCTGCTTTGAAGGAAGTAATTCAAACCGCAGAAAAATATGAGGCTTGTCAGCTACATCGTCTGAATTAGGTAACTTCAGGATTATATTTAGATTGAAAACAAAACTTCTTTATGATGTTTGCGCAATTTGTACCACAAACATGTGAAGTTCAAGTACAGGTTTTGTTTCATAACTTTTAGTCGAGATTTCTCTTTTTGTTGCAATTCGTAGATTGATGATGCCACAACATTTCTGGTGTATAGTAATATACTAACGCTCCAAGTTACTGATCTTTCATGTCTAAGACTGACATGTGGTGGTTATTTTTATTGAAATTTCTTACAGCTTGGAAATGGTTGAGGATCAAACACAAATAGTTTCAAATCTTAAAGTTGGTGTTCTCCAAAGCCTACCTGCCGAAGAAAACCATCTGCAGACAAGAAGACGGAATCCCTTTGCACAATTTCTTCTTCTTTACTTGGAAAATGCAGTTTTCTTTGCACCAGCACAAAGTGTTATGCTACGAGTCCTGAAGCTCTGTGTCTGGTGCTAAACACCAGGAAGAAGAAAGCCCTGAGACATCATGATGCAGATACAAGGTCACCTGTGATGAGATGCCACATGTGGAAATTTATATGTAACTTGAAGATTTTCACTCTAACTAGATCTGGTTCAGCTGCTGGCAATGTGGTTGATTTCCACTTTGGAGAGCATGTCCACACTTCAACTTAATTATGTTTTATTGCTCTGAACTATGTTTTATTTGAAATTAGCTCCTTCCACTAGTGTTTGTAGACTAACACGTAAACACTTTCAAAATTATATTTTACATATTAATTTTATTTTCCTCCTTTTTTATATATTTTTCATTGAGAAAAATAGTTTTTTAACATATTAAAATTATGGATAAATATTAAATTGAGTTAATTGCAAAAAAAAAAAAACTATATATAAAAAAGAAAATGGTTGGGAAAGAGAAGGGTGTGAATGAGATTTTTTAAAATACAAGTGGCAAAAGAGCCAACAAAGAAAAGGAAAGCTGACCCGGTTAGCTATTCGGGTGGGTTTCAACCTGAAAGAGAATTAAGTATGTGTTTGTTTTTTCTTCATTTTGAAAAATTAATACACTGACAGTCACATAAAGTTCTACTTATCAATTTTTTAAAATTAATTAATCATTTTCTTTCATTTTGAAAAATAATAATATTAAATATACTTAGTTTTTTAATTAATTCAATAACTTGTTCATGTAGAAATTAATCAAAGTTAATTAAATTTGGTGAAAATGAAACTCATTTTCATTTTCTTTTTTAAATTGATGTTTATATATATATATATTTTAAAATAATATTGTTTTTGAACCGGGTTAACGGGTTTAATAACTTTATTAAAAAGGTGAAGTGTAAAAGATAAAATAAAAATAAAATAAAACAAGTAAGACAACAACAGACAGAACCCACAAACCCTTAAACCCTGTTTTCTGCCCTTTCCCTCCTCTATCTTCCACTCTCACCCATGGAAGAACAGCCCTGCTGAAACACCAACAACAAGAACCATAGAAAATCCAAGAGAGAGAGAGAAAAAAAAATGCTTGCTTTTGCCATTCACAAACCTCACGTCAATTTGAACAAAAAGCTTGCTTTTTTATCTTCTTTTCACTACTACATGGGCTCTAAATTCTTGCTTAAACCCACAACTAGTACTATTCCTACTCCTTTGCCTCTGTTACCTTCTTCAAATAAACAACAATATCGTACCTTTAAAAGATTGTCACCTGTTTTTTGTTCTTCAAAACCCACCTCTAAGTTTAACCGTTCTTTGCTTACTCAAACTAACGGCCTCCCTTTTTCTCCTCTTGCTGCCCCAGGTATTTATCTTATGTTTTTTCGTGTTTTTTGAGATGGGTTTTTGTTTTTGTTACGTGGGGTTCTTGGATTTTGTTGGATAAGGCTGAAAGTTTTGTTTTGTTTTTTTTAGAAAGGTTAGTGTATATGAATTTGTATGTTCATGTGAAGATAAATGCGTGTTTTAGAGGGTTGATGTGGTATTTTTGTGTGTTTTTTTGGTCTGGTTTTCAGTTTATGGTTTGGACCCAGAAGTGAAGAAATCAAAGTTGGAGATTTTAAGGTTTAAATTAGCAGAGGTGGGGATTGAACTAGATCACTTTGCTCCTGGACAGTACAATGCCTTAACTTGTCCAATGGTAAAGATCTTTGCATGTTACTTTTTGTTGCAATGCTAAAGTTTAGCTTTGTCAAGGTGTTGTCTATAAGATTTGATTGTGTGCTTATCATGCGAAAGCAAATTTTAAACTTAGATATTGACAGTTGATATTAGAAAAGAACTAAGGACTCCTTTGTTTTGTTTGACGGAATGTTGTTTCTTGAAAATTATTTTTTAAACTTTTCGATGTTTGATTGCCATTAGAAAAATTAGTCAATCGAAAAAACTTTCCAGTAAAAAAATAAATTTAACTTGGTTTTTAGGAAAGTGTTTTCCTTTTATTTTGGATGAAAAACACTTTCCAGAAGTTATGAAAAATTTAAAAATATCATATTATTTGCTGATTATAACAAATTTTATCCTCAAACTTTTAATTGCTATATATTTTGTTTTGAATTTTTTTTTTCAATTTCACCCCTTAGAATTTGATTTTTATATTAACTTTGGTCCTCATTTTTATGATTTTTATTTGCTTTTCTGTTATTATTTTTTAATTGAAATTTTTTATCTATCAAATTTGGTCCTCATTCTTTTGATTGTTACTTATTTTATTTGAAATAATTTATGAAATTATAATTATTATTATTTTAATTTCATCATCTTTCAATTTTTTTTATTTTTAGATTTGATCTCCATTATTTTGATTGTTATTTATTTTATTTGAAATAATTTATGAAATTAGATTTTTTTTCAATTTCATTCTCATTCAACATTTTAATTCGTAAGATTTGTTCCTCATTATTTTAATAAACTTGAAAAAAATATTAATAAGTTATTTTCTAGCTCATTTTCCATGACATAAACAAACACTGAAAAATGTTTTCCAACTTATTTTCTATGACACTACCAAACATCGGAAAATAATTCACTTTCCAGAAATCCACTTTCCAAGAAAATCACTTTCCAAGAAAATTACTTTTCAAAAGGAAACTACTTTACAGCAAACAAACGGGGCTTAAGTAGTAAAAAATTTGATGAGGTTTATATTGCTTGAAATTGATTTAAGTAGTTAATGCAGTCACAATAGCTGATTGCTTCAGCTAGCGAAAGATATTTGTTTGTTTTGAAACAAAGGAACATTAATAAAATGTTTGAGCTTTGAAATAATTTTTCCTTGCAAAAAAATTTGGACATGGGAACAATCTGCCAAATTTGGTGTAAAGTCTCAGTTTCTGTGCTATCAGGAACTCCTTTTATTAAGTTTGATTGCAATGTTTAGAAATTGTACTTATTTGTGGTTGCTGTTTTTTGTGTTAGTGCAAAGGCGGTGGTTCAAAAGAGAAATCCTTTTCTCTTTTCATCAGTGCAGATGGGTATGCTCTTGCACTTTTCGTGAATCATTTTTATTTGTGGTGATTATAAAATTGTCAACTTGGGGCATCTTTGATGTCTAGGGGAAATGCATCCTGGAATTGCTTTCGAGCAAAATGTGGGTGGAATGGTGGAACAAAAGTAAGAATTTCTTGTCTGTGTTACATGTAAAACTATTTGTTGGTCATATAGTAGTGAAAAGCATTTGCCTGAAAACTCCTCCTTTGGTTGCAGCCCTTTGCAGGTAGCAAATCTACATATGGAACCTCACTCAAACTTTCCAAAGTTAAGGAGATAAGAGAAATCACAGAGCAGAGTCTGGAATTGGAACCGCTATGCGATGAGGTTGTTGCGTTATCTTTTTACCTTTGTGCTTTAATACTAATCTTGTCTTGTATGATGCTGATTTGGGTGATGGTTAGTCCACTTTTAAAGGTGCTGGCCAGTTCAGTCTCTTGGTGTGCCTGTGGTCGAGATTGTTGTCTGCATTTGGGAGCACTTTCTTCATATTGATTTTCAGGAACATCTCTGGGAAATGTTTTTAGCATAACTAATTTTCAGTGGGATGGGAAATGAGAGTCAGTTTAGCTACATTCTTTACGTTCTCAGCCAATCTATTTGCCTTTTTCTTATTGCAATGCAAGGCATATAACTATTTTTGGCATCGTTTCAGCTTGTTTGTTATTTCAAGGAGCGGTTAATATCAGCAGAGACGCTGGCGAGAAATCAAGTTATGCAGAAAGGTTATGGCGACCGTGGCCAGGTTCACGACACTACTGAAACAAGAAGAATACTTCTTATGTTTAATCATTAATTGTAGTGTGAAGATTCCTACGAACCTCTAATAGTTGTAATTCAAATGAACCATAATCACGGATAAACTAAATGGAATTTTGGGTGGATTTATCTTTTTTTTTTTTTGGATACATAAAATGCAAAAAATTTGCTACTTTCACCTTTATGAATGGAAACAAAGTTATATCTCCCTTTTATGATCAGTACAAGAAGAGATTTTAAAGTTGTTCCTTCATTCATATGTGTAAGAAAAAGAGGGGTGGGGGTATTTTCTGTTGCCTATTTCAAATATTGATTAATTTGTTTGGACGATATGTTCTTGTCATTTCAGTGTAAATGTGAATTACTTCTGCCCTTTCTAATAATTCTAGACATTTCATTGGCAGGTTGCTATTGCTTTCACTTATCGGCGGAATGGAGTGCTTGTAAGCTGCAAGTATCGGGACATCAACAAGAGATTTTGGCAGGTTCTTGTCATAAATGTTACTTTTCTTTAAAAAAAATGCCTAGGCTTGTATTGTTGAACTTCTATATTTAGTTCCGATCAATCATTACCATCATTTTAAAATCCTTAGACCTTGTATTTTGAATCTCCAGTGGATGAATTCCTACTGGGAAATCTCTCTTGAATGACTCCTAGAGGGATCATTGAACTTTCTCTGATTGGTGTCAAACACCTCAGACTAGTAATTTGCATGCACCACTGACAAGGGAGACTTTTTTTGAGAACTTCATAATCTATGTTTTTCTTCATTTTAAGATGTGCTTCCTCTATGTTTGTGCTTGAACCTTTTTTATCCTTATTTAAACTTGAACTTCATGTTTTACTGCTTGGGTTGTTTCATTCAGCCTTTCAGTAAATTCTAATGATGGTATCCTTGTCACATTCAATTTCTCCTAGGAATTTTTTAGTAGTGCTTATTTGATCCTTTACTAATTTGCATTTATTTCAGGTGAAAGGCACAAAGAGTATTTATTTGATATTTAATTTGAAGTAATGTGTTTCTGATCCTTTACTATTCTGCTTTATTTCAGGAAAAGGATACAAAAAAAGTATTTTACGGGCTAGATGATATAAAGGGAGCAGATGAAATCATCATTGTATTGTGTCTGCCTTTCAATTTGTGAGAAATTCCTTAGTTACTTCGTGTGATGCTTATTAATTTATTCTGATTGCAGGTTGAAGGTGAAATGGACAAGCTTGCAATGGAAGAAGCTGGATTTCGTAATTGTGTGAGTGTCCCTGATGGTGCTCCTCCATCAGTTTCTCAAAAGGAATTACCACCTAACCAGGAGGTCTGTGTCAACTTTAAAATTCAGAGTTTTGTCAGCAATGTTTATTACTATTTATTATTTAATGCAGTCAATGATAGAGAAGTTGAGAAATTATAGTTTATTAATCTGTGATTATGTATATTTTGATAATTCCGGTAAAACTAGTCTATATTTAGGTATTTCTCTTAGGATTATTAGTGCTATTTAGACATCTTAGTTTATTTAGAAACTAGAATATTAGTTAGGAGTTTGTAATTATGTTTTCCTATTAGTTTAGGACTATATTTGGTGCTTATATATTTATGCAGTGGGAGGACTTTGAATAATTGAATTATGAGTATTTGATATAGTTTAAGGGTTGTGGCCTTGTTTTTTTTTTCCTTCCTCTCTTTTCTCCAAAGCACTCTTTTCTTCTTCCTCCTGAAGTATTTCTGATTGCTATAGTAATCTCGGATTGCTATTCACATTACAGTTAAAATCCCAATTCCACCTAAAACACATCCTTAATCAATCACAATTCTGCATACCTGCAACTTAAACCCTGATTCATCTCTTAAATTCCTATCTCTCCAACTCTATCAACAAATCCTCCATAGGACACTAATCTAAATTTGTCCGACATCATTATTGAATCTAGTCATGTCCATTGGAAAACAAAATGGAGGAAAAGGATCCATGCATGTGACCCCATGAGGCTTATTTATGTAGGGAGAAATAGCATTAGTGTGAAAACACTTCTACACAGACTGAATAAAAATGCAATCCTCACCTTTGTGATTAAAAACCATTTGAATGCTAGTTGCTATTTTTTTTTTTTCTGTTCTTCTGTAACCTTATTAACAAAGTACTGTTAATTTCTCAAACGGGTATTCAGAGACCTTGCCAAATTAAACCAGTAATTTTCTCATTGTCCATGTTAATAATATTTGGTTCCTTCTGTACTGGAAATCCGCATCTGATTTGCTTATATGTATCTGTGAAGCTAGGACACAAAATATCAGTATCTCTGGAATTGCAAAGAGTACTTGGACAAGGTTGGTAAAAATAACTTGCACTGCTAGTGGGTGCAACCTGTCAATTTAAAGATGCAAGTTTTGAAATTTACTTTTATAGGTATCTCGCATAATACTTGCCACTGATGGAGATCCACCGGGTCAAGCATTGGCTGAAGAGCTGGCGCGCCGCCTTGGAAGGGAAAGGTGCATAGCTTGTCTGCTGATAATACTGTTTCCTTTGTTACATGAGAATGATTTTTGCAAATTTGTTAAGAAAAGCCATCATTCTTCTTTTTTTTTGGTGGATATAGATGCTGGCGAGTCAAATGGCCAAAGAAAAATACAGATGAACATTTCAAGGATGCAAATGAGGTCAGATATGAATAGCCATGACTATGTTTAAAGTACAAGTTGATTTTGTTTCACCTTGTTCTAATTTTTTTCAGTGATAAACTTGTACATCATTTGGCAAATGATGATTCATATGGCTCTGATTCAACAAAAAGGAAACTGAGTTCATATGCTATATGCTATTTTTCCTTTCCTCTGAACTATTTATTTTGGAATGATTTATGATTTAGTTTATTAACATTAAACCATGTTGTTGGTCGTATGCAGTTCATGCATTTTTATAGATAATTGTCCTTCACTAGATGAATCCACAGAGAACGATTTTTGAAAGGCTCATGAAGCTTGCTTACGTTGGACATTTCCTTCTTGATATTTAACAACACTGGTAGAAAATATCTTCAGGTTCTCATGTTTTCGGGGCCACTTGCGCTGAGGGATATAATTGAAAATGCTGAGCTATACCCTATACGTGGATTGTTCCAATTTAGCGATTACTTCCCTGAGATTGATGCGTATTATAATCGCACTCTTGGGTATGAATTTGGTGCCTCAACTGGGTGGACAGCTCTAAATGAAATATATAATGTAAGTCCTGATTGTTCTTTCTTTCCTTCTCCTTTAAACCTGCATTTTTTATCTTTCATCATGGAGTATTTATTTAATTTCAGGTAATGAAATATTATGTCGCATGAGAATATCCTTTGAAAAACTGTATTTGTAGAAAATTGTTATGGTTTTCAAAATATGAAGTTGTATTTATCATCTTAATATATTGATAATCTAATCAGATGCTTTCAATAATACGTCTGGAGATAGCTGATCCAGTTTTCCTAATTCTAATTCAATTGAAAAAAAGAAGAAGAATTAAAGGAAAATATTGAAATGAGGGAATGGATAACAAAGAAGGGAAGGGGGTACAGTGGGAGGGAGCTGAACTTCTGTAATCTGTGGTTTGTCTTATATTCAGTAGTGTGGAAATATTCATGTTGTCTTAATTTTCTTCTCCATTGCTTTATGTAGAAGGATTTCTCATTATTTCGGTTATAATCATTCGATCTCTTTTTGAATATTGAAATTAAAATCTTCTTTATGAAGAGGAGAAGAATGTGAACTGAGAAAAGTAACCAATAAACAGGTGTTTCTCTTATCATCTGTTGGAAGGGGGGTAATGCTGCTGTTATATTCTTTTAAATTACTACGTATCAGTAAATTAGAGAAATCTGTGTATGTGAATGTTAGGGAGAGGGATAGTGAGAGAGGGCAAGAGGAAGTTAATCATTCGTTCTTTTAAATTAGGAAGATATGCAGTGAGAGAACTGAATTTCCAGGGTTTTGAAAGGAGTGATATTCATTGTGGTTGGAAATTCATATCGTCTTAATTTTCTTCTCCATTTCTCTGTATAGAAGGATGCCATATTCTCCCAGCTGCAATGATTCATGCTCTTTTCATGAATATTATAATCTTCTTAACAAAGAGGGAAAAAAGGGAATTGAGAAGTAACTAATAAACATGGTGTTTTTATCATCTCTGGGAAGGGAGTTAATGTTGCAGCTGAACTCTTTAAATTACTAGTAAATTACTTATATGTGTGTCTCTGAATAATGGCAGACAGACTGGTTTTAATTGCATGTATTTTGATCAGGTTATGCCAGGAGAGTTGACTTTGGTAACCGGGGTTCCCAATTCAGGCAAGAGTGAGTGGATCGATGCTCTATTATGCAATCTTAATGAAAGTGTTGGCTGGAAATTCGCACTTTGCTCCATGGAGAACAATGTAAGCTAGTTCCTTTTTGGTTGTGTTTTGACATGCACAATCTTGATGTTAGTGGTGGTTATCACCCTTCTTTGTGCATGTTCATTTAAACATGGATTAATTGTGATGAAATTGAAATAGCAGTCTCTGGATACAGTTTAGATGCATTTAGCGCATACGATTTGGGTTTTGTAGAATCAAGCCATGCAAGTTGTCATATTCATTGATTGAGCTACATGGTTTTAGAAATGTAGTTAACTTCACATATTTTAAAATTCTTAATCATATTCATGTGAGTGTTCTTCACATGCAAAAAGGCTTTGTTTAATATATTTTTTCATCCTTTATCAATATTATGTTTATTATGTATGTTCCTTTTACTAATATTTTTCTCAACTGGTTGTCTTTTTTCTTCACTATAGGTCCGGCAACATGCTAGGAAACTTTTGGAGAAACACATGAAGAAGCCCTTTTTTGATGCACGGTCAGTATGGTCTATTTCTCCATCATTGCTCTATGATGTCCTTGTCATGATTTTCAACTTCCTATATTGTAATTCTTGATGAGTAATACAGCAATTGAAATCTTTTCTTGAAAATGTACTCTAAAACTCTTACCTTTCTAATTGTAAATCGATTGATTCTTATCTATAATAATATGTAATATTTACTTTAGATTGCCAGATTAGTTGTGATAATTCATTTGGTTTTTTGTCACTTGTGCTGATTTCCTTTCTACTTTTCATCTCACATGAATTCTTTTAACTTTATTGTTTGATTTCTTTGCTAACCATAGTTATGGAGAATCTGCTGAACGTATGAGTGCCAAGGAGTTAGAAGAAGGGAAGCAGTGGTTGAGCGATACTTTTTATCTCATAAGGTAAGTTACACTTTATAGTTTCCACTACAGTTCAGGTGATATAAGTACATCTAGTTATTATAATTTTGACTTGGAGTGACAACCTGTTTCATGTTTCCTTTCTAGTTAATCTGGACTTTTATATTTCTGCTTGTTGATTTCTCACTGATTCTTAATGTTCATGCATTTATAAGTCAAGTCTATCCTGAAATAGGGCAACTGGCTATACTGATTGGAAGGTCCTCAGCTTCTATAGCTATAAATTAGTAGTTTTTTAGTTACAAGTTGCAGTAACTGATGTCTAAAAAAGAAAAATTACATGGTGGTTACGTTGATGTCCAGAAATCTGCTGAGACCACAACCTGTCAGAGTTTATTTTCTAAAGCTATCTCGGTTCATAAGTGCTTTTTTTTTTAATTTATTTTTTAGAAAAGATAGTACAGCCTTTTATTCTGGTTTATGAACTTTCATGTCTGGCATAGAACTTTTAAAATATTTTGACTATTTGCTGTTCTGTTCCCAAACCAAAGTAGGTTGATGAATAATTACATGTAGGGAATGGTTAATAAATATTCTATTTACTAGCTGTTGAACTTCCTTTGCACTTTGAAGAACAAATGTTTGAATGATCCCAGAACCTTAATTAATAATAACTTCTGGAAGAGTAGTCCTCACTGTGAAGCCTCTGATGTTTCCAAACACTTGCTTTTGATCTAATTGTTGTCATTCTAATCAAGTTCATGATGTAACCTGTCGGCATTGCTTTTGATGTCTTATTATGTGGGCTTTTCCTGTGGTTCATGGAATAGATGTGAAGATGATGCGCTTCCAAATATAAAATGGGTTCTTGACCTTGCAAGAGCTGCAGTTCTGAGACATGGGGTCCGTGGACTAGTAATTGATCCTTACAATGAGCTCGACCATCAACGCCCTCCTAACATGTGAGATGTCCATCCCTTTTGCTTGTAAATGTTGAGTTTGTGATAGGAACTAACACATGCTCTAAATTCTCTAGTTATTTGTTATTTCTTCATTCTTTATCTGCTAATGAGAGATTGCAGTGTAGAACTCATGGCTTTTGAATGATTAAAATTTGTTCACTTGCCTAGTTTCTGTTAATTTCGGCTCTTCTCTTTTACGTGTTAAATTGTTGTTAATGATAATAGCATCATTAAGCTGAAATATTCTGTCACCCTGATTTTTTTTAATCCATAAACCTTTGAATTGTTGGTTACTTTCTTTTCTTTTTATCAAAGCAGCACAACAGGGTTTTACTATATCTCTCCTTCCAGTCCGGTAAATATGTATTATTCTCATAATTCACGCTTGTTGTTTAGACTAATCCATCCCCCCTCTTTTCTTACTACTCATTTGTTTATGTTGAGTATTATGAGTATAAGGCTTGTGTCAAGCACTAATCACTGAAATGTAAGACTGATTCAACTTTTGTTAAATTTGTACAGCAGCTTATGGCAAGGTGCTATCTCAGCTTTTCACAGATGTGTTCTTCCATATAGTTTATTTCACAGATGTATTAGAGGACAATAAACATTCTCTTGATTATCTATTTTGTTGTCTTAGCTTAATTGCTTATTGAAAATGCATCTTGTTTAGCAGAAACTAAATGCAGGAAACATAATCCCTTGAAATGTTCGAAGAAAACCATATTCTTTTTGTACGATTTCTTTTTGAATTATGTATATGTGCCATAAATTTGTAATTCGATGCTTGATATGAAATTTGCTTATGACAGGACCGAGACTGAGTATGTTAGTCAGATGCTTACACTGATCAAAAGGTTTGCTCAACATCATGCTTGTCATGTTTGGTTAGTGGCGCATCCGAGACAGGTTGGCATTTGTAATCTCAGGTTTTTACCTGTCTTCTTAAGGACCTCCGTTACTAACATGTGTTCTGTCTAACAGTTGCAAAATTGGACCGGCCAACCTCCTAATCTATATGATATCAGTGGCAGTGCACACTTTGTTAACAAATGTGACAACGGCATTGTCATTCATCGTAATAGGAATCCAAATGCTGGACCTATTGATCAAGTACAGGTGAGAACATTTGTATGGTCTCCTGCATATGCTTGTGTTTATATTGCTAATTTTTCAACATCATATGTAGACAATGGAATCTACATGATAATCTTGTATTGCACAGAGACACATGGCATACTCTTTGTTTTCTTTTCTTTCTCCCTTTAAACCAAAAAGTTTTCTTTTCATGTACTTATCACCGTCATTATTCCTGGACACAAGTCTATTAATAAGTTTTATGACCTGCAGGTTTTGGTCAGGAAGGTTAGAAATAAGGTAGCTGGAACCATAGGAGATGCCTTCCTGTCATATAACAGGTATGAGACTCAAAATTGTTGTTATGGTGTCACATCACAACCTTAGCCTTAGCAATGATTACGAGTAACTTCTCTTGGCTACCAAAATTATTTTGGCTTGACTTGATTCTGTCAAATACAACAGGTTTTAATATGGTTTCTTAGAATTCCAATTCTAGCATAATATGTATATCATCACCATGGAATGTAAATAAACTAAGATTTTTGTTTCAGTAGAAAATAGTCCTATCTACATGGCAATAGCAGGGAAACTATTTGCGCGGTATTGGTTTCTTTCTTCCGCCAAAACCGAAGAAGATTTAACCATATTTAGGGTAACAAATAGTTCTGTTTTTGGTCTAGAGTGCAGTTTAATCTGATTGTTTTGTTGCTCATTTGTGTCCCCAGATGTCTTCCCTAATATCCACCATCTTCTCACCCTTTCCCCCAGCTCTCTCTACTTCGTGTACTTGTTTTCACCATGTTTAGATTTGGATGTTTTGTTTCTTTACATGAAACAAGTGTTAATGAATCTGTTGCGTGCACTTTGGCAGAGTAACTGGTGAATTCATGAATGTTGATAAATCTACTGGAAGCGACAATCAAGGCTCTAAACCACTTAGAAGATAGCAAATTATGTAACTAACATGAAGATAAAAAGACTTGTACATTTTCACTTGTGAGTTAATATATACATCACAGTTATTTTTTGTATGATGATGTACTTTAATGATCTAATCTTGTAAACTAGGGCTTCATATATCAGGTTTTGATGCTTTGATTTAACAAGCCATGTCTTCACAGTTTTCTTTTCTTTTCTTATTTCTTTATTCTGTAGTTTCTCTCAGCCTAAACATGCTGGTGTGCATGTTTTTGTCAAACTGCAGTATTTTAAGTGTGAATTTAATATCTAACTTGAGGTTGATCTCATATATTCACACATGGTTCTCTGAGAAGAAAAAATAACCGAAAACAGAACAAAAGAGGAACATCCTATTTATGTAAGACAACTTTATTAAGAAGCACAATACATGCGTTGTAGAGCAAAATATCATTCTGCAGACACTGTTTTATCAGAAACAATATGTGATTCACCAAAAAATTGTTAGATGTTTTTGTTGTCCGTTATATAAGAATTGGTTTGGTACATCGATATATCCCCTCACTTTTCTAATGTCAGCAATTTTGTGCGTGCAAGTTCTTCTTTCAACCACAAGAACAAAGTACACCTCAACCTTGTTGCTTTTGGTGACGTTTAGGTTATCACATTCGACGATGTCTGAAGCAAATTTGAAGAGATTATGAACCTTTTCATAGCTGCTCATTGGGGTTTGAAGGTTGAAGATGAAATGTTTGGTCGGTAGTCTTAGAAGTTTTATTTTGCTGTGAATGCACAACTCATTAAGCATCAAGAGAGCTGCATGGATTCTTGCATGAAGAATCCTGAAGTACAGCTCAACTGATTATGTTTTGGATTTGTTTTTTAATGATCATGAGTTTGAGTTTTTTTAAGATTAAGAGATTTACATAATCGTTAACTTCAGGACATGTGAGATTAGTCGAGGTACGTATAGGCTGACTTGTATATCCACATTAATAATAAAAAAAATAAAATAAAAAGAAAAAAAAGAGAGCTGCATGAAGCCTCCAGTATTTTACAAGGCATTATTCATTCAAGTAGCAAATCTACCACATGCTGCTGTGACTTGGCCACCTAACAAAGAGCAATGATGCCACAGAACAATGCCAAAAAAGTGGTCAAAGTTTCTCTCCAATGTTATAGTGCCATGTGACCATCTGTTAGAGTGCAGACGGGTGCTTTGCTGCAATGGAGTGGGTCAAGGGCAAGCACATAACAACATGCTTTCCCATTAAATTTCATCAACCTTTTAAAAGGGGAGGTGAAGTGCTGCTACCATGACTATTTGTTACCACCTTTTTCTATTTTTTATTTCTTTTCTTGCCATTACAGTTGGCTAGCTAGCTGTCCCTTTAATAAGAATAATAGTCCAACCATGCATGAAAATGTTCTTGATGGAAAGCAAAGTAGTCTAGAAATTTAAGGAGATTATTAACAACTTGGATCGAAGAAAACCTACCAAATTAAGGACTATATGGTTAAAATTTCTTAGAAAATGGGGACATAAAAAATTAATTCGAAATAAGTTTTGAGTTATAAGTTAGATAAATTAATCTATTTTAACTCATGTAAATCTCATATATTTTTTTTATCAAATCTAGCCCGATCTAGATCCCGGGTCATTTAAACCACAATTCGGTCAGAGTTTTAAAACGGTGCTTGAAGC
>Ga0307515_10005435_pt1 | contig 25819 bp, 9 predicted proteins | sample 17_EM_MG_FD_194513 | JGI IMG/M metagenome (GOLD analysis project Ga0307515, IMG submission 194513) | Populus trichocarpa ectomycorrhiza microbial communities from riparian zone in the Pacific Northwest, United States - 17_EM | ecosystem: Host-associated > Plants > Roots > Unclassified | place... | reverse complement strand
TGGTACTGTGCGAAGGTAATTTTTAATTACCAGCTTACGTGAATAATTCACGCATGCGTGCCTTTGCCCAGCCGAGTCACTAGCTTGGGCTAGTGATCGGGCCAGATTGTCAGGGTCTAGTTCAGTTTATATGGGCTGAGCTGTACCCAGCCTTACATAAAAATAAAAACAAAAAAATATATATATATATATAAAAAATAAATTTATTTTATTAGTTTATTTACTGACACTAGAGTCAGGAATAAAAATACTGATTTAAATTTATTTTATTTAGCTATGTAAGAAAATAAAAAAATATATGCATTCATAAAAATAAATTTATTTTATTTGTTTATTCACTGACACTAGAGTTAGGAATAAAAATACTGATTTAAATTTATTTTATTTTATTCTTTTTTTTAACCACATAATATTTACCAACACTAGAGTTGGAAATATCCATAGTTGAATATGCGCTGACGCCAGAGTCAAGAATATTACAAGTAAACCATCATAGCATAGACCAACAGATTTTTAGTAATTTAAGACAAAATCAGCAATGCAGCTTGCCTAAGGTAGGGTGCGCTAAGGGTGCTAATACATTCTCTAGCCACAACCAGTCCCATACCATAGAATATCTGTTGACTAGTTAGGGTTCCTAGTGACCATAATACTAAGTGGCAACTCCTTAAACAAGATCTTTCTCCATCAAAGAACAAGATGCCAGAAATCTGTTCTTTTTGTTGATGAATTTTTAAGCCCGCCATGATGTCGAGTGCGACAGGTGCGATAAGGGCAAAATATGCTTTTAATGAATTTCATATTTTGGTATATTTATTGGAGTATAGCATTATACTTTTAATGAAAGATCAACTACATGAGTAAAAAATGTGGTCATTTCTTTGAAAATTCCAAAAAAAAGACTAAATATCTACACACTCATAAATCTAGGAGTTGTTTAAGACATAATCGTGAAAATTAAAGGAAATCTCTAGGTAGAGAACTATATGAATATTATTATCTTGGTTTACATAAAAGGCTAAATAACTCAAGACATCTTGTTTACTATTTAGTTAAGTAAATCTGATACTATTTCACTAAGAAAGGTTCAAAGGCAAAAGCTACTAATCCTAATATAGTAATCCACCATATCAATATCTCTTTGCAAATCTTCAAATCTTTTATACTACGCAGACAAATTTCATTCATGTGAGAGAGTATTGGAAATTTTTTATCTTAAAATATATTTAATAGGCACATTTGAGGCTAAATTAAAAGTGAGATTCACTCACTTTTAGGGTTCAAAGTACCATATGTGAAAACATTACGAAACTCAATCCACAACAAATAAAATATTGAATGATAAAATCAAGAAAAAATAAATAAATAACACAAGAGGATATAAAATAAAAAATGATAATTAAAAGAATAAGGATGAAAATCAAAATAAAAAATAAATTAGAGGGCAATATAAATTTTTTTATTGGAGGGTTAAATTAAAAGGACAAATAACTTTAACAAAAGGGGGGAAATCTAAAGAATGAGGACCAAATTGAAAAAAAAATACACCATAAATTTAGATTGAATGAGTCAAGGAAAAAAATCAAAACAATAAGGACCGAATTGAAAAAAATAAAATATGACAAATTGGAATTGAAGAATTAAATTGAAAAAAAAATAAAACTTTTATAAAAGGGTAAAAAAAATATAAATCAAAAGAATAAGAATTGAAATTGAAATGCTAAAAAATAGGACAAACCTACGTTTTTTAGTGAATGAGAGAGAAATGGAAAAAAAAGATTCTTTGGCGACAAACCACCATATCGTCACCAGCACACGTCATACCAGGAGGAAGAGAACTTTGTGGCGCATCTAACAAAATGATAAAGGGGCTAGTTCTATCTCTGAAAGATGCTGCACGTTCTACCCAAAAAATATGGGCGTCTTCCATTAGCTGACGAGTTGTAAGCACACTCCAACAATTTTATTGATTAAAAAAATGATAATTTAGGCTAAAATGACCAAATTACCTCTATATTTATGAGATTAACCAAAAACATTGTGTGAAAAGACCAAAAGGCCATGGGTCTATGGTTCATTTTTCTTTGATTGCAAAGGCAAAGTTGACCTTTTACTTTATTTTAAAAAGCAAAAGACCTAAATACCCTTGGTCAACACCTTTATTTTTTTTAATTAGGAGTAATTAAGTTATTTTACTATTTTAAAATTATGGAAAAGACATGTATATCCTTGTTCAATCTTTAAATGACTAATAGATCATGTAAAAAGATCAAAATACCCCTAACTCAAAGGCTATTGGTTTTTTTAGAAGGGTAAAACTATAAATCCACTATTGTAGTGAATAGTGAAATGTGTGTGAGTGTACAATGAATATGATTAGCGTTTTAGTTGTTTTGTTATATTTTTATGATACTTTATAAGATTATTATCATTTATTGTTGTTTTAAATCCCCCCATTTAATTTGATATCAAATTAATTTTCCTATATTCAATTCAAACAACCACTATCCATAAAGCATGAAATGAGAGTAAAAAAATAATGAAAACTCAACTCAAGTTAAAGAGAAATATTATGTTTGTTTGTTTGATTAATTTATTAACCAAATAAATATATTCAATTTAATTTGTTTTTGTCAATAATCCAAGTGGTAAATGGATATGCTTTGCAAGAAAACCAAATGGATATTTTCATTCTAATTTGTATTTTTCAATAATTCATATACAGGTATGCTTTAAAAAAAAACCTTGGATTATGAGTTACTATATATTGGATACCCAGTGACATTAAAAGGGTATAATAATGCTAATTAGATATCTAATACTAAGGATTTAAATATGACTTCACACTTGTTGGAGTAGTTGTATCTTGAAAATCCTCTAAGCAAACATATATCACAACATCCATAATGGGATCATGGTTTATTACTCTTGATAGTGTTAGAGAGGAAGCCAAATGGCTTTGAAACTTCTTAAAGGATATTCTATGTTGGCAAAAAACTAGTGCCTGCAGTTTGTATCCATTGTTATAGTCAGTTTGCAATTGGAATGACACAAAATAATATATAATAATAAGTCTAGAGATATAATATCGTTAAACACTTGATCTTAAATAAAATTATTTTTATTAATTATATAAAGTTAAGGAAAAATATTGGGGATCCGCTAACAAAAGTTTTGACGAGATAGCTTGTGTATAATTTAATCAAAGGGAATGAACTTAAAACCTTTAAAAACAAAAAAAAATGTAATGATGATAAACCTACCTAGTTGATTGGAGATTCTAAAATCTAGGTTTAAAGAAAAAACTAGATCATATAACATTCTTGATAGCACTTGCAAACTAATTAATTTCATAAAAAGGTGTTAATTGTAGAGTGATAAAAGACAAAACATGCTCTTAATAACTTTCATATATTGGTATACTAAGTGAAGTATAACATTATACTCTTAATGAAATTTCAACTATATAAGTGAGAAATATGGTTGTTTCTTTTAGAATTTGAAAAAGACTGAATTATCTACGACACTCATAAATCTAGGAGTTGTTCAATGCCAAAATGAACATAACTGTGGGAACCAAATGAAATCTCAAGATAGAGAACTATATAAATATTATTATCTTAATTTACATAAAAGTCTAAATAGTTTAAGATATCGCGTTTACTATTTAGCTAAGTAAATTTGATACTATTTCAATAAAAAAAGTTCAAAGTCAAGAGTTATTAATCCTAATATAGTAATCCACTAAATCATTATCTCTTTACAAATCTTCAAATCTTTTATACTTGTCAAATAATTTTTAGTCATGGAAGAGTGTTGAAAAAATTTATTTTAAAACATATTTAATAGACATATTTGAAGCTAAATTAAAAGTGAGATCTACTCACTTTTAAGGTTAAAACTTTATTGAAATTTATTCTTCAACATAATCTCTACAACATAAAACATTAACAATATTAAAATAAATTGTTGTAAATAAGACACTAATCTTAAGAAATCATTAGTTGACATATTTATGTGAAACCCAAAAATTTTATCTCACATAAGAAAGAAACAAGATTTTCATATTGTTTATATAGTGGGAAGATAAAGAATTAAAATTGGATCCAAAGAAAACCTAAGCTTTTAGAGGGGAGAGGATCTAATTGAAAAGAAAAAAAAAGATTGATAACTAATTAAAAAAGAACTAAAACTCGAGAGGCTAAAAACAAAAAATTGTATGCCAAACAATGCTATGAATAGAAAAATATAAGAGGCTGGATATGAAATTCATATTAAAAAGATAATGTGTTTTAGTTTCTTTGTTAATTAATTTTAATGTTTATACTTGTTTCTATGGTTAATCTTATATCCTAAATATAATGATTCCCCTTAATTTTTTTAAAGGTCTTGAAAACTTATTTTCTCAAAATATTTGTCTTAATAAATATGGTGGCGCATAACTATTAAACTCAACTTGATCTAGTGGATTGACCCAACGACCCCTAACTCAAAACTTGGTCCAAGCCAAGGTTTTTTTATATATAACTAGGTGGATATTGACTTAATCAAACTCGGGTGACTCATCGGATCAATCTACGATTAGACCAAACCCAAGTGAGACTAGAACAAGTCAACCTGCAATTCAACCAAACTCGAGTAAGTCTTGATCAGGTCAATTTCAAGAATTTGTTTTAAAAGTATTTATCTATTATGGTGTCGTTTTAATTAAAAAAACTAAAATAATATTATTTTAAAATTAATCCGGGTTGCCTCAGTTAACCCACTACTAGATATGAGTTTGATAACAATATAATGAAAGAGAGAAACTCCCTAATTGAAATGAAACTAAAAAAATAATGAAAAACTCAACTCTAACTAAAGAAAAATATTATGTTTTTTTGTTTGATTAAATTATTAACCAAATAAATATATTCAATTTAATTTATACTTGTCAATAATCCAAATAGTAAATGGATATACTTTACAAGAAAACCACATCATATTTTCATTTTAATTTGAATTTATCAATTATTTATATATAAACATGCTTTTTAAAATAAAAAAACTCCTATGAACATACAAATTCAGATTTAACTTGAAAGATAAATTTAATTTGAACATCATAACTGATATAATTATAAAAAAATCATTATCTTTAATGTAATAATAAGTTAAGGTAAAGAGAATTTATTTCATTAATAGAATAGACAATGATAATTTTGGTTATTAAGATCTAGGTCTAAAAAAAAAAAAGGATTATGCTTCAAATTCTTAGGTTATATACATTTATGGTAAATGTTGTCAAAAGAATGCAAAGCTTTTATTCTATGTATGCCCTCGTAAATGCAATGATGGAGCATAAAACAAAGCCGGAGCCCATTTTTTAAAATTTCATCAGCCATTTGATACCCCACAACCTAGATTGAAAAACATTTTCCACCGTTAGATTAATCCTAAAACAACATTTCACGAATACAAGGCAAACCTTAAACCCACATGAAAAACACAATATCATAACTCAAGATTTTATTGAATTATTGTTATTACAAAAAACAACCATTGCCAGGCCTGAGAGAAGATTGCAGGCCAAAAACAATACAAGAAACCCAAAAAAAAAAAAAACACGAGAGTGAGAGAGACCCAAAAAACATTTAAACAAAAAACCGAAACCCACGAATGCAAAATCGTAAGTACTTTGTTTATTGTTAATGTGAGATTGGCTATGGAATCCACACTAAAGAAAGCTCCTTTCTTTTCTCTCGAGCCATCTTCGATCTGTAAGTGGAAAAAAAAATAATGGGTTTGTTTTTGTTTTATGAATCTTGTAGATTGAAGGCCTCTTTTTTGAATCTTGAAGTTTGTTTATAAAATGTGATGTTTAGGGTTTTTAATACTGTGGGTTAAAGAGTTTTGGATCTTTTAATGTCTTGATTTGTTGTTTGGAAGGATATTTAGGATTTTTGTTTTGTTTTTTGGGTTAATGTTGGAAATGTGAGTTAATTTTTGTGATTTTGAAAGTTTGGGGCTTTTTAACTAAACACTGGTGGAAAAAGAGAATTTTGAACTAAATGAGGTTGTGGGGTTGGTTTATTATGTGGTTTCAAGCATTATATGGTGTTTTGTTGTTTGCCAAGTGGATGAGTGTTAAACCTCTTGAAGTTTGTTTCTTTGATGAAAGTAAGCTTTTTTTTTTTTTTACTTAGTGGGTTTACTTTCCTTTGGTTTATTTGGTTTTTTTTTTTGTTTCAGTTTTGGTGGATTTGTCATTCTAGTATTTGCTAATTGATTTTTAGAAGTTGATTATGGAGGAGACAAGCTCAGTTGATGTGATTCTGGACTTTCTGAAGAAAAATCGCTTCACAAGAGCAGAGGCAGCATTGCGCAGTGAGCTTGGTAACCTCCCTGATCTGAATGGATTCCTTCAAAAACTTGCCCTTGAAGATAAGAACTCGGGGAAGGTGGTGGAAGAAGAGAATGGGGGCAAATTAACCTGTCATCCTCAGGGGTCAGGTCCTCAACATAGTGGTGAAATTTCTAAGGAACTTATTGTGAAAGAAATAGAGTGTGGGGTGGATAGAAATGGGACTGAAAGCAAATGGAAAAACTCTGCTTCTGCTGGGGAACGGGGTGGTAAAAATAATGAAGCAATTGATTCAGAGGATACCGTGCTTGGTTTGTATTCATGGAACTTTAATCCAAGCAATGGTCCGTCTAATCCATACAAGAATGATGTTGGTACTAGCACCAGTAACTTCTCTGCTAGAGCAAAAGCCAAATCTGGAGAAGAGTTTATCTTAACTGGTGAAAAGAAAAGTTCATGGCTTGGAAGCAAAAGTACCAGTGATGCCAATGCAGAATCCAAGTATAACAAAATTGAAACGAATGAATTGAAGGAACTTGATTGGCAACTTAAAACTACCGTTGCATTCTCTGCGGGTAACCCATGGTCTCAGAATGAGGAACCCGCAAATTCTTCCTCAGACCTGTGGAAAGATTGTTCTGTCAAGACTGTTTTTCCATTCCCCAAGGGGGAGGCATTGACCAGTTATGATGATACTATTACAAATTCGGACAAAAGAGATGGAAAGAAGAAAGCAGGTACAAGTGATCTTAGGGCGGCTATCAAAGAACAGGTGGATGAGGTTGGAAGAACTTTGTTCTTTGGAAAGTCTCAAGAGAGCACAGAGCAGAAGAATTTAAGTGGCTTAGGGTTTTCACTTGTATCTGATATTCCAAAGGAAGAATTTCCTAGGCTTCCACCAGTTAAACTCAAGTCGGAGGATAAGCCATCAATCAATTGGCAGGAAACGTTCGAGCGTGATGGGCCAAGTTCAAAGGTCATCAGCGCTGATAATAGCTACCTTATAGGTTCCTATCTCGATGTTCCTGTCGGACAAGAAATCAATTCTTCAGGTAAGCTCATATGATAAGTGTGATTATTTGACCTTTTATGCGGATTTTTTCAGGGGTTTAGAGTTTTTGCTAGTTATTGTTTATTGATTCAGAAAGTGAAGGCAGCGAAAAAAGAAAGAAAGAAAGAAATCTTGTCATCCATCAACATTGAAACTCACTTTGCATAAAACATTCTACTATTTTCAACTTGTTAGGATATTATTTTAACATTAAAGATGGCTAGCCAGTTTAGGTGGTTGAATCTTATCAATAAGGTAGTATATACTTGATTATTTATACCTATCTTGTTGTTGTGAAACTAGCGTCATCTCTTTAACACCAACAACTAAGGGAAATGTTCTGTTTTACTGTCAAAGAAGTTGAATGTTTATATCTTATGCTGACCAAAAATTTACAGTTTTTTCCCCCCATATTCATGCTAAAAAGGATAGCTGCAACTCAGGTGTGAGAATCTGGGGCGCCTTACCCATTTGGTTTTACCCTAATAAAGGGATAAATGCATGCTAACGTGTTTAAGTTTTTATTGTCACTTATACATGAAGATCCATTTTGCCTCTTTTGATGTAAGACAAAATATTTGCTAAAGAAGTAGAGATTACAGCATGATCATCATCCTCCCAGCATTTTCATATATTATATCAGCGCTTTCAGTTCTTCAATGATTTAGGAGCTCAAATTTTTAGGAATGAAGCGCATCTTGTATCTTTTGGTTTTGGAACACCAGTCTCTTTGCTTTCCGGTTTCCTATGGCATGTAGGGTGTAAAACAGGGAACATATAGTCAATTGGTTGTATTTTATTAAATGAATTATGTCAACTATATAGTGCAATAAATTCAGATTACCTATCCTTTTCCATTTTCTACATAATTTCTCCCCTCTGGTGATTTCTCCTCTTAATTTTGCCTGGTAATTGATGATCCAGGTGGAAAAAGGATTGCAGGAGGCAGCTGGCTATCTGTAAGTCAGGGAATTGCTGAGGATGCGTCTGATCTAGTTTCTGGGTTTGCTACTGTTGGTGATGGATTAAGTGAATCTATTGATTATCAAAATGAGTATTGGGATTCTGATGAATATGATGACGATGATGATGTTGGATATATGAGACAACCTATCGAGGACGAGGCCTGGTTTCTGGCACATGAAATTGATTACCCAAGTGACAATGAAAAGGGTGCTGGGCATGGGAGCGTTCCAGACCCCCAGGATAGAGTTCCAACCAAAGATGAAGACGATGATCAATCTTTTGCCGAGGAGGATTCTTACTTCTCTGGCGAGCAGATATTTCAAGCAAAAACTGTTGAACCAGTCACAGCATCAGATGATCCTATAGGGTTATCAGTGACAGAAATGTATGGTACGAATAATGGGAGTGATTTAATTTCGCAATATGATGGGCAGTTGATGGATGAAGAAGAACTAAGTTTGATGCGAGCAGAACCTGTCTGGCAGGGGTTTGTCACACAGACAAATGAACTCATCATGATAGGAGATGGGAAGGTTTTGAATGAGTGTGGAAGGCCACAGTTAGATGATATTTGTATGGATGACGATCAACATGGTTCAGTTAGATCGATTGGTGTGGGAATCAACAGTGATGCTGCTGATATTGGAAGTGAAATTCGGGAAAGTTTGGTTGTAGGCAGTAGTGAAGGGGATGTAGAGTACTTTCGTGATCATGACACTGGAGTTGGGGGATCTAGATCTTCTCACCATGTCTCAGACAAGAAATATGTTGATAAACAAAACAGGGATAAGAAGAAACTTAATAAATATGTGGTTGGAAGTGACCAAGACATGCATGCTCAAGGTAGAAGTCATGCAGATGGCGGGTTTTCATTTCCCCCACCACTGAGGAATGAACAGTTATTGCAGGCAGGCTCTAGTAAATCTTTATGGTCAGACAACTGCAATGCGGTTGTCAGTGAAGAAACAAATGATCACTTGAATGCTTTGACAGGGCCTGATGACACATGGCAGCGGAAAAGCTGTGATTCCTCAACTGTTAAAAGTTCTAGGGATGAAAATAATACAAATGCTGTGAGATCAGCAAATTCTAGTCCCTCTTCTCTCTCAAATTATGGTTATACAGAACCAGAGCATGCCATAAAAGAAAGAGATGAGAAGATTGGTGGTGTGAGGGAAGAAGATCCTGTGGCATCCTTGGAGGATGAAGAAGCTGCTGCTGTTCAAGAGCAAGTAAGGCAAATCAAGGTTCAGGAGGAGGAATTTGAAACTTTCAACCTTAAGATTGTGCATAGGAAAAACCGGTATGTTCTTCATTGATGAGTTTATCTAAATAAAAAAATTAGTGATTTCTGGTTGCTTACTGATGCATTATGCATCTTGGGCTCTTGGCACTATTAGAATCGATAAGATGTCTCTACTTCACATCCTAGAGTGTTATCCCCTTTCACAACTCTGACATACAAACTTTCTTTCTAACACACCCCCCATACCCTCAGAATATAATGATATACAACTAATTATACAGGACTCTTGTGTTTTTTTCTCTCCTGTGTCAAAATGTTTTCTTTCTTCTGAGTATTCCGTATTCTCATGGTATCTTCAACTTTTTTCTCCTTAAACGTTTGCTGGCACTTGATTTGATATCTCTTTTGATTTTTTATTACCTTCTGATAACCAAAGAAGTGATTACGAGTTAACAAAACAAGCAACACCATTTTTATGGAGATTCTGGTTTTCTTGCCAACATTTAAGGATTGGGAGGGGGTGAATTGTTTGTGAGGGTTATTTTGAACCAGCAAAGATATTATTCCTTTCTACAAACAAACTCGCTGTCTCTCTCTTTCTCTCTCACACACAAATGGTGTTCTGACAGAATTATGAAATGGAATTGAACCTTTGGGTGCTATCTTATAAGGGGAACCACTTCTACCAGATTATTTGAAATGTTCAGTCTTTTTTGTCCAAATTTAGGAATTTGAGATCGTGTTGTTACTGAATCTTTCATTACACAGTATTTGAAAGAGCCATGTAAACTATTTTGCAAACCAGCCAGTGGAACACAACAAGGGATGAGAAAGATTGAACAAAGCATTATAAAAAGAACTTAAAACAAGAATAAAGACCAGAAAGATCCAAGGGAAAGAATAGGAAGGATAGGGTATGTAGGGGATGCTTTTGAGTGTGGAATGATTAATTTGTCACTCTTATTAAAATGAATATTGCTACCATGCCTGTTGAGTTTTGATTGACTGACAATAGCTAACTTGTTAATCTTATAGATGTCTACAAGATTACGAACTCTTAGCAGCTCGACTAAGCCTCAGTCTCAAATTAATAGATGTGATACAAATCAGGAAAGGAAAAACAAGAAACATTGTGCAATTACTGAAAAGTAGTCTTCTCTCTCTTGCAAAACTTTTGTGCACTATGATGTTGCAATTTGATCCTAGTTTTGTTATACTTTTAGCTATTAATAGATGTATTTGGTTAAAAAAAAGAAGCTAATCTAGTATTAAGACTATTTATATTGCTGGAGTCATTTGGTGGGCAAAATAATGGTGTGCAGAAGAACAAAAATCATAAATAAAACAGAAGACTTGAAAACCCTTTCATTTCTCTACCCCTTTAATTACAAAATTCTTGTTGAACGCATCCTTATTAAAAATAGGAATATAGACATCTGAGTTCCTTGGTAAATGAGGCTACTTGTGTCCTGTGATAGTGTCCTTGGTGTGCACTTGTAGGTCTTTGCTTAAGTTAATTTTTTTGCTTTCTCTTCTGAATAATTATGGTTATGCTCTCAAGGTAAAACATTCGTGGACTGGTGGAACTTTGGTGTTGTTTGGTTGTTTGGATAAATGGGGATGATAGAATAAGTTTATTTTGATCAATGTTTGGTTAGGATCAATTAAAACTTGTCCCTGGAAGTGGATATCCATATCCCAGGAGGGTATATTTTGTTGCCAACATTAAAAATCTTGCATTTATTGTTGTCTTGTGTTCATCTTAGAACAAGACAACTTCTTCTCCATCCTTTGTTTTCTATTATTTCCTTTTCCATTTGCCCTTATTACCTTGCTACTTTACTCTATCCCAGCGGCCGCAATGGTGGCTAGTTGTGTGCTTGTAATGTTTTGTTAGGCACAACCTTCCCACTTCTTTTTATTTTGTGAATTGTTGGCTTGTTGAAATTTTTGACAAAAAGTGCTAATATTGGAGCTACATGTAGGGTTTATTTGGCCTTGCTAAAAGTCACAACACAACAACTATCCCTCTACATTTCAAATAATTATGATCTTGTTACTCTATAAATACAAAGTCCATTTGTTTCTTTGAAAAAAAAAAAACTGACAATCACTAGAATGTAGCTCAATTTTTTTTTTCATTTGACAAGCTATATATACAATTCTTTTTTGTTTTTATTTGTTCAGGTGTTTTGATTAAAAGACAAAAACATATTAGTTTTTGTTATTTGTTTAAGTTTATTTTGCATGCCAATTTTTTTTGTTCATACCCACCTTAATAGACCAAAAATTACTTATGCCTTTATTTATCATTTTGATTTTCAACTTCACTTTTATTATTAGTTTAATCAAACACTCGTTACTTGTTTTTAAACTCAACATCTCATAAACAACAATTGTAACCAAGCATCCATCAACTTTTATTAATACCTTTAATTTTTAGCACTTCTGCCTACAACACTAACGTTATTTAACTTATACGCACAACAAAGCCAAATAAAGCTGTGGTTTTCTTTACAAGTGGAGTAATATGTTTTTTCTGGTGAATGCCCTTGTAACAACAATTGTAACTAACCAATCATCCATCAACTTTTATCAATACAACTTTAATTTTTAGCCCTTCTACCTACAACACCAAAGTTATTTAACTTATAAGCACAACAAGGCCAAATAGAGCTGTAGTTTTCATTAAAAGTGGAGTAATATGTTTTTTGTGGTGAATGCCCTTGTAACAACAATCGTAACCAATCATCCATCAACTTTTGTCAATACAACTTTAATTTTTAGCACTTCTTCCTACAACACCAAAGTTATTTAACTTATAAGCACAACAACGCCAAGGCCAAATAGAGCTGTAGTTTTCATTACAAGTGGAGTAATATGTTTCTTTGTGGTGTGTTAGAGAATAATATAAATCATATCCTGGGACCTCACCTAACATCTTAAGCTATTGGGTTGAGATGGTTCTTTGACATGGTATCAGAGCCTTAATGACCAAGTGGTCATGAGTTCGAATCTCACCATCCCTATTTATTTGATAAAAATTAAGCACATGATACTGTGGGCCCGAGCAAGTTTCAAGCTCAAAGGGCTTTCACTTGAGGGGGTATGTTAGAGAATAATATAAATCATATCTTGGAGCCTCACCTAACAGCTTAAGCTATTGAGTTGAGATGGTTCTTTGACATGGCGAATTGCTCTTATAATACATATTTTTTTCTCTTCGTATTTGGCATGTGCTGAAGTTTGGATACCTATTTATTTTTCTTTAGTCAATGTTTGATTCTTAATCAAGTGATCTATTTAATTGAACTCTGCTTCTCATTAATTAGCTTGATTCTAACACGTGTTCTCCTGAACTGCTTTTGTTGGTCAGAACTGGCTTTGAGGAGGACAAGAACTTCCATGTTGTGTTGAATTCTGTAATTGCTGGTCGTTATCATGTTACTGAGTATCTTGGCTCAGCTGCTTTTAGTAAAGCTATACAAGCACATGATCTGCACACAGGCATGGATGTTTGTGTGAAAATTATAAAAAACAACAAGGACTTCTTTGATCAAAGTCTTGACGAGATAAAGCTTTTAAAGTATGTCAACAAGCATGATCATGCTGACAAGTACCACATTCTCAGATTGTATGATTATTTCTACTACCGAGTAAGTGGATATGCTTGTATTTCTTGATTTGTTTTTTCCCCCTCAATATTTAATATTTTATCACAGTAGATGGTATCTCTGGTGTAGCTCTCAGTATCCTGCCCTCCTTGTATCCTTGTGTAAGTTAGTTTTAGTAGCGAAAGAAATAATATAAGTATGTAATAAAAGTTTAGATCATCATGCTGCTTTGTTAAGTTTTGGCCACCTGACCTGGTTCCTAAGTTTCCTTCAAAAAATTTATTTGGCACCTGAATAGATACAGTTATAAATTTTTTGTCCATTCTGAAATAATAGATAGAGTTATAAGCCATTGTTTTTCTTGTAAAGAGACTTGTATTTGAGTGTTTATAACAAGCACAACTGATGCAGGGTCTTTAATTCACAGTACCTAACTCAATAAAGATTACAAGCTCTAGCATATTTGGTGGGGGTAAAACATGGGGAATAGGTTATTGGTGAAAATTGGGATGTGTTTAAGGCTATGGTGATCAAAATAGGCAGGAGTATAGGATATGGGGTTAATAAATTGAAATGGAAATGAATAAAGGACCACAAGCATCACACTAGTAGGATTTCTAGGAATTACACCTAGAAGATGGAAAATCTAAGCATCACACTTAGGATAAATTGAACCACACAACCTTGAAGTATATAGCTGAAGTTTTCATTCATTCATTGTCTTTAAACGTGAGGTTGCAACTTATATTGGGTAAGAAAGGAGATGCTTGTTTGGCAGAGCCAGCTAGCCATAACTAGTAGGATTTCTAGGAATCACACCTAGAAGATAGAAAATCTAAGCATCACACTTAAGATAGATTGAACCACACAACCTCAAAGTATATAGCTGAAATTTCCATTCATTCATTGTTTTTAAATGTGAGGTTACAACTTATATTGGGTAAGAAAGGAGGTGCTTGTTTAGTGGAGCCAGCTGGCCATTTAGTTAGTTAATAGTGAAGCAGTTGACCGGTCAAGTTTTACAAAATTTATCCAATGTAAGAAAAAATTTGCAAAACTACCTTGTAGTTTAGACCTGAAAATCATACACGATTTGCTAGCAAAACAATCTTCTTTAAAACAGTTCTAGCTGGGATCAAGCCAAATAGACATTTGGCATTCGGTTTCCTCCTATCTTCAAAGATCACATAAAAATTTGTAAATTCTAATTGTTTCAGTTTTTGCATCGGCAACCTTTGAAGTTCTTATATGGTTAAGTGTAATTGTTTAGCACTTTCAAGTCCATTATATTGTGGATAGAACATTGTGTATGCCAAAAACTTAATAGTGGGAGATGGCTCACTGTTCCTAGATTTTCATGTGGCTTTGGAATTTTGCTTTTGGATGTGAACAATTGGTAGTCTGAGTTGAGTTAGGATTTTTTGTATCCACCAGTACTCTAGCAGGTTTTGGGAGAGGAAATGACTGAAAATTTTTGAAATTATGCTAGCGATATGGTTTCATTAGAAAGCTGAATTTCTTGAGATTTCATGCATAAAATCCCTATTCAAGCCACTATTCTGGGTTAGAAAAGTTTTCTTATTCCTGTATTTGTTGATGCTATTAGTTTTTGCCCCCATGTTGCCTCTCTTAGTAGAAATTTACATTTTAATTGATAAATTTGCAAAAGGGTTATGCAGACATGCATAGAATCATCTCATTTTTATAGCAGCAATTTTTTGTTTCTTGTTGTTACTAGTTCTTGAACCTTGGTTGCATGGTTGGACCACTTACTTCAAACCACTAGACATAGGAGCATTGTTTTGCAGACATCATATTAAAATGAGCTGAAAATCGATAAAAGAATAGCCATATATGTTAGTGAATGCATTTTCAATTGCACCACAAGAATCTAAAAATGAAGCTTTGATTTGATTTGATTTGGTTTCTTGAGGGAGAAGTTCGTGATAACTCCTTGATGCAAGTTATAAATAATTTACTTTTTAACTTCTCTTTGCTTTGCAGGAGCATTTGTTAATCGTATGTGAGCTTCTCAAGGCAAACCTATATGAGTTCCATAAGTTCAATAGAGAATCAGGAGGGGAGGTATACTTCACAATGCCTAGATTGCAGGTTTGTTGTGTGCCATTTTCTTCCTAAGAGTTCTATCCTCTTGACATTCCAAGAGTTATATATTCATTACTTGGAATGTGTAGCACCCCTTGTTTCCTTCTCAAAATTTCATTTCCTCACCAAAAAAGAAAGGAGAATACATCATTTTTTTTCATGCATGCTGGTCTATAAACTTTTTCCCAAATTCTCTATGCAGTCAATTACCACTCAATGTTTGGAGGCACTTCAGTTTTTGCATGGCCTTGGTCTTATACACTGTGATTTAAAACCCGAGAATATATTGGTGAAAAGCTATAGTAGATGTGAGGTGAAAGTCATTGATCTCGGGAGTAGCTGTTTTGAGACAGATCATCTGTGCTCCTATGTTCAATCCAGGTCATATCGTGCACCAGAAGTTATCCTAGGACATCCGTATGATAAGAAGATAGATGTTTGGTCACTTGGCTGCATTTTGGCAGAACTTTGCACTGGAAATGTAAGTCTTAACTATTACTTATTTACCCATTTAGTTTGTTTCCCTGGAGGAAATTGTAAGAATAGCAGGGTGTATTCATTGTCCATGCATCTGTTTCACCCATTGTTTTTGGACAACACTTGTAGTCTTTTCTTCCTTTCCTTTTATTTTCTTTTTAAATTAAGACAAGATGTTCAATATGCAAGGATAGTTAGAGTCTTATTTGATTTCTCAATCAGTGAGTGGATGCACAAATTAGTTTGAGTAAGAAAGAGATTACTTACTGCATGAACAATGACTTGAACATAAAATTACTGATTTATCATATAAACATGTGGGAAAGTTATCCATGAGGAACTATGCCAAAAGCCACCATACATGGAGAGTTAAGAGTTTTATTTTAGTTTCCCAACTGATATGCATAAATTAAGTCTTGTATGAAAGATAACTTGATGAAGAATGATATCACATGCATTTGTGCATAAATTTACCATGAGTTATCATATAAGATTCAATATAATTATTGAGGGACTTTGCCAAAAAACAGAGGTCATTGTGTTTAATGAGTTGAGAAGGTTTTTTGTGAGGATTATTTGACGAGCTTAGTTTATGAGGTGAGAACCTTGTAGGGATTTTAGGGAGTGGAACATTGTATATGTGACTAAGTTGGAGAAGATGGTGTTTAAACCATTAGTTTTTGGAGATTTTGGAAGCTGGAAAGTATGTTGCCAGGGTAAAAGGTTGGGATATGAGAACATGATTCTGGAATGCAGAAGATAGGAAAGAACAATGGACTTGATGCTGATATGTAGGTGCAGCTGAGGTGCTGTAAATACATAGAGGGGAGAGAGAGCTAAATTTCTTTTTGTTTTTTAGGCTGCACCCATATTTTTTTTATTCTTATCAATTGAAATGCTACCTCTCATATTTATGTTGTGATGCATTTATTTATTTATTTATTCTGTCTCTGGGGAGAACATCTTTATATCTGGGGCTAGGGACCTCTGATCTATTGAAGTTCAAAATATATTTCTTTTGGAGATATATTGGATATTACTTCGAGTAATTTCTGCAAGGGCTAATCAATATGCAGTTCTTTCCCTCTGCTTGAACAATTTCCTCACATCATTTAAAGTATGGATGCATTGGACCTTCCACAGTTTGGTTACCCAACTGTGACCCTGGTACCAATTGGCTAAAATGAAACTTCTCAGGTCCTGTTCCAAAACGATTCACCAGCAACGTTATTGGCACGAGTTATTGGAATTATAGGTCCCATTGATCAAAGCATGCTAGCTAAAGGACGAGATACATACAAGTATTTTTCCAAGAATCACATGCTTTATGAGCGGAATCAGGTAAAACATCCTTTTGTTTTGCTACTGTTCTATTGCTCATATGAAACTAACTAGCCAGCATCTCAAATACTATCATCACTAATTGTGCTTATTTTACCCCTTATGAAAACAGTTTGTAGTTTTTAGAGTACAAAATTAGGATGTCAAAGTCTGATTCAAACTTTGGATCAAAATGGACGGTAATGTATACTGCAAGCTTCAAGTATATGATGGAGAGAGGGTATGCATTTATGCAAGAATGCTTGTGTATACCTGTTGTGGTTCTGATTGTTGAATGAACAGTAATTTCTTGTAGAGGATTCGAACCAATTTTCATTCATGACCTTGGATGTGCTGATGTGAAACTTTAATACTGGATATGATATGTTTGGCTTGTGCAATTATGTTGACTCTTCTCTCTATTCCTCAGGATACTAGCAGACTGGAATACCTGATTCCAAAAAAGACATCCTTGAGGCACCGATTGCCAATGGGGGACCAAGGCTTCATTGACTTTGTTTCTCATTTGCTTGAAGTAAACCCAAAGAAACGCCCTTCTGCATCCGAGGCTCTGAAGCACCCTTGGCTATCATACCCTTATGAACCCATATCAGCTTGAACTGACTGAAGATTTTTCATGGTGGTTGGAGGGAAGGAGCAACTGATATTGGTAATATATTTAAATTGATCTGGAAAGTGGGCATGCCACATCGCATAGCTGTATGCATTGAAAGGTGTGTTTGGTTTCCTTTGGTGATATCTCCCCTTCCCCTTGGCAAGTTGTATTTTAATTTTACCATAATTGTAATTCTTCACGCACTGTGTATTCTTAGGGATTTTCTTTGTCCACTTTGTTTGATCTGGTGGAAGGGGAATCTTAAAAATCTTGCTGTACATGATGGTGGCAATTTTTTTTAGGTTATTAGTAATAGCATGTGAAAAAATAGCTGCTTATCCAATTTTGATTGGCTTGCTCCGGACAAGAACTTCACTGCAGCATCCCATTTGAGTTTGATGGAAGCCCAGTGAGAGCATTTCAGAAATTTTTAGTTTGCTAATGTTTGATGCGTAGATTTTATGGTCTAGTAGTGAGAATGTTTCAGTGGTTTCATTCAAGCTCTGCTGGCTGCTGGCTGCTGGCTGCTGGCTGCTGGCTGCTGGCATGCATCTCTTTGTTAGGTAGGTCTCTGTACATTTTCGGGTTGGCAGCATCGATGAAAATGTCTTCATAGAAGTTTCTTTGGTTCGGAGGTCAACGATTGACTTAATTATAACCATAATTAATATAATTAATTAATTATTGGAGTTTCCATAATTAATATCCAATCCTTATGTTTTGCAATCTGTTCATAAACTTGATCTCTCTGTCAATTTCATTTTCTTATAGAATAAAGAAAATAGTAGCTAGGAATTCTGGCGGTACACAGACTGATTAATTAGTTTTAATAAATAAACTACAGTTAGAATTAAACGTGTAGAGATCCCTAATCTGTCTCGAATTGAAACTTTAATTCTAATAGTTTTAAATAATTAAATACCGACATGATTTAATCATTTAGGGTCAAAGCCCATATAAATATCTTATCCCTCCTAAAATTAAATTAAATAACTCTGACTTGTGGTTTTTTATCAGATAGTTACTTTACTTGCTATGTAATTGTTGCTATGTTGTATGGATATTGTTAAGATTAATTCAAATCTAATTTAATATATATATATTTCTCCTCTTCATCATTAAATCTAATTTCTGTGAAAACATGATCATTTTTTTTTATTATGAATGTTTTAATTATTATATTAATTTTAAAAAATGATATTTTTTTCTTCTTGTAATGCTAAAAAATTCAATCATTAATTTTATTCAATTCATAAAGAAATTACTTACTCTAATTCATTCATTTTTTCATTGTTACCAATTATTACATTTTATAAAAATAATTTATTGTTTATATTGAGCAATTGATTTTTTCATATTAATTTAATATAATAAAAAAATCAAAATTTTAACACAGTTACATTCTAAAAGTATTTTTAAAAATTAAGATGTTGATATAAATGAGTGTGATAAAATATATTTAAAAAACAATAAAATAAAAAAAAATGAAATTATGAAATATAGTTTTTTCCCTAATTGGACAGTAAATTGTGCGATAAACATGAGTTATTTTTGATACCTGAATCTGACTTGATCAAGTTTCAGACAATTATTAAGTATTCATAATCCAAACTCAAAACCTGAACTCGAATGTTATAATTCACAACTATTTTGTATATAATTAGTTAGATATAGATGTAATTTTTCAAACTTTAAGTTTATTTATTTATTTTGGATTGAGTTTAGATATACAAACATACATACCCAATCCAAACATGACTTCTTGCTTTTGGGTTTTACCTTAATCCCGATTGGGCCTAAAAATCTCATATCCATTCAAGTCAATGTCCATCAGGTTCAAATAAATTTTCCATTACTAGTTGGGTTAAAGCCTAAATCCTAGCTTTTTTTGGTTGGATTAAAACCCAATAATAGATCAAAACAACAAGTTGTTTGGTCAACATAATTGGGTAGAGGCCTTAAACCATATAACAAGTTGTCCAAACAGTGTAATTGAATTGTCTAGTCACAACCCAAACAAGCAAATAATCTGTCAACTCATCATCCTAAAAAAATCACTAACACACAAAACAATGTTTATATGTGCATTGTTATGACCTCTACTTTTCTAAGAAATCAATATGGTGTCGCCTAATTACTCGTTTTACAAGTAATCATAGCCTATAAATTTTTCACATGTTATCTTATGTAAAAGTCACCTTATTGGTCATCATCGCTGTTAGATTATTCATCTAGCCAATTGTTATCACCTATGTAATCAATTTATTTTATTGGTTGAGCTCTGTGGTCAACTATTCTTTTTGTTGGCCAGGAAAATAGTCTCCAATAGTAAAACAAATTTTCATTATGATTTCTCATATGGAAAGGCAAGTCTATTACCCTACTCCTCACCAGGTGAACCATATGATCTCGGTGACCAAGGGTATATAAATACTCAAAGACTACAAACACAAGAAACACAACTCGATCAATACATACAAAAACTCATCTCCTACTTGTTACTTCTTTTCAATTTACTATTTTATCTCTCGTTCTTACTAACTTAAATATTTGAGGGTCCTTTTCTATCCATAAAAGCGACTTATTTTGTAAAAGAGTGTAGGATAACCAAGCCTATACACTAAACCTATAATACAGTTGTGAAAAACCCAAATTTATTTGAATTTTAACAACTTTGTTACTTAAGAAAGATTTTTTTTTAATTAGGATATTAATATATGTTATGGACGATTGAAAATGCACAAGTATAGAATTTAGGAATGCAAAAGAACTAGATCAAACAAAGAACAACAAAATTACAAAAAATACATCAAATCTTTGTTGCTTTATTTCAAAGACAAAACATTGTATTTAAATTGTTCATAAAATAAGTTCTTTTGCATAATATCAATATGACTTATACATAACAAAATTGTGAAAAAAATGCTCTCTAGTATGATATAATATTGATGAAGTCATGAAAAATTTCAGACTAGATTGAGCGTTTCATGCCTATGATCTTGGGCTAGAGGATTGACTGAGCTTGAGCATTTCTACAAAACAAGTCACTAATGGGAACAAATGACACCCTGATGCTTAAGTTAGTAAATGGAAGAGGAGAAAATAATGTATAGTAAAGGAAAACATAATGAAATTATAGGGAGTGTATATGTTGTGTCTTATGTTTATGAACTTGTTGTATGGTTGTTGTATGGTTCTTAGGATTGTTAGGTGGTTGATAATGGTTCTTGGAATTATTGGATGATTGATAGTCATATATGAAATTGTTTGGCCTGACTTACATAGTGACCAAAGTTTTTGTAGATTTTGATCACATCTGCTTACATTGTGTATAAAATTCAAGTACTTTGGTGTGTGAAGAACAAAGTTCCACCATTAGTGGAGATTGTGATGCTTTTTATGCCTGATGGAGAAGTTGATGATTGCCAATCTAGAAAACAATAATTAGTGTAGAAATATGGTGTTTGCTCTGTATAGAAAAAGGTGGTGTTTGCACATAAAATTTGTGTGCAAAGTCCTAGGAATTAAAAAAAATACATAGAAGTGTTTGCCGGTTTAGGGATAGCTTGGCTTGGTAAGGGAGAAAAAGGAAAAAAAAGAGTGGAGGGAGAGAGATGAGAGAGAGAAACTCCACCCATTTTGGGTAGGCCCAAATGGATAGAAAAGTTTTTTATATTTTTCTATATCATAATTTACTTTTTAAGTCTTTTAAACAATCATGTTTGGAAGAATTTTACAAGCAAAAAAGGAGTGAAAAAAAATACTTATTGTATAAATGTTATATTTTTGTGGCTTTTGTCAACACATTTGTAAAAAAAAAACTAGTGTTTTGCCTACAATAAAGATATGAGTTTGATTAGTTTTACTAGATCCTCTTAAAGTACATAACATTATTAAAAAAATAGAGAATGATCATGCAAAAATAATTAAAGAATTGTGTAAGGAGATGTTGTATAGAGACATGAAGATTTTAATGGAGGTCTTGCGTGAAGATTTTCACTGGAGATAATAAAGATACATCTAGAGACATAGATAATTCATTTGAAAACATGAAGATTTTAATGTAGTTATGGAGGTGGTGTTGTGAAGATTTTTCATTGGAGATATGGAGAATTTAATGGAGATGTGAAGATCTCATCATTGAGATTTTTTGTTAGAGACATTGGAGACATGAGGAAGTATTACTGCTTTTATTCAAAAGTTCAAAATAAAATTTTTGAAAATTATTTGATATTGGATAGTGCATCATATAGATTTTCCATATTTATCCAGGTTGTATCTCATTCTTCACAAATTATTAGAAGTATCTCTAAGAGATCAATCTTTCTATCTTCTGTTTCAAGGCACGACATTCTTCAGTGTTATGACCGTAGTTATGGTGAAAGTAACATAATTTATTAGGTTACCTTGTATTCATGCTACTCTCATAGAATGTTCGTATCAATACAAAATTCATTTTCTGAACTGTAACCAACACCTGAACATGTGTAGTAATGAGAGATGTGGTCATGAGCTTAATAACAATGAAGAGATTCTGCTATTTGAAAATAAGATGTCTTTATTTGGTTACATTTATTTCTTCCACTCTAATATAATTCTCAATTGTTCGTCTCACATTGAGAAGAGTCATGTTAGGGAGAGTATATGAGCGCTCTCATGAAAAATAGCCCATTACTTCATTGATTAGGCCTTTAATGATAATGAATCCAAGCAGGTTTTTCATATTTAATATTTTTCTTGTTAAATCTCTCCAGTAGTTGGTAGGTCTACCCTGTTTATTTTTGCATTTCAAAAGCGCTTTTGAAATTTTTTTTATTTGTTTTAAATTAATATATTTTTTAATTTTTTCAGATCATTTGAAAACTTGTATCAAGTAGCATGAATGGCGGGATGAAGATAATGTTTATTATTGGTTGTTTTTTAAAATATTTTTTATTTAAAAAATATTAAAATAATATTTTTTAAAATTTTATTTTTAATATTAATACATTAATATTAATTAAAAATTCACACGGCATTTACAGGAGGCTTGAAGTAGATGAAGAGATTTAAGTTAATCAATTATAAATTCAAACGAAATGATCCAATGTGATGAAAAATAAAGTATAGAGATTGATTGGATAAAATATTACAAATTGAGGGACCAAATTGATTTTTAATCATTGTTAAAATTTGCTTCAAAAGTTCAGTAGGCTAATCTGTAGTAGCAGGAGGCAGCAGTGTGCAAAATGGAAAGAGAAGAAAAGGAAGCAGAAAAAACGTCCTCGTCGCCTTCTTTATTCCCTCTCTTTGCAGCAGCAGTAGCAGCTTCATCATCTATAACTCAACAACAAACTAACACACCTATAAATGATACAGTTCCTCCTCCTCCTCCTCCGGCATGGCTTTACAACACCAGCTTTACTACTGATCTCTCCATCGTAAATGACGCCGTTTCCTCTCTCCACCCATCGCAACACTCAGATTCAGACCTCGAAGAACAAGAAGAAGATAAAGACGACCGCGTTTCCAATCAAGGAAAAGACCGGTCTTACCAGTTATTACAAGAACCAGAAGAAGAAAAGACAAGAGAAGCTAAATATTCTCGTTCTGATTCGGATTATTCGGATTCGGGTAGAGAGAGAAAGAAGACGAAGAAAAGACGACATAGCAAGAAGAAGAAGCGAGATAGATCGAGAGATGAGGAGGACGCTAGGGATTTTGGTTCGAGGAAATCAAATGTTAGGGTTTGGGCGGGTTCTGATACGAAAACTACTAAGGATTATTATTTTGATACTCATGGTGATCGCGATAATTTGGTCTATGGCACTCTTTACAGGTATTTCTCTCTCTACGCTTCCGCAAACGCTAGTATTATTAAGAATATGGACGGAATTAAGTGTTTTTATTCATCAATTGAGCAATTCTTTTATTTGATTCTAGAAATGTTATTGAAACTTGATAGAATTTTGAAGGCATTGAGTTATGATTGATTAGAAGATATAGAGTTATTGGCGCATGATTTTTTTTGTGTGGATAAAATTAATGGAATTAAGTAATTTTATGTTGTAGTTTTGGTTTTGGAAATAGTGAAAGTGAAGTAAATACTTTTTTTTGTCCTTTAATTGTTTATGTTTATCTTTTTTTAAAGAAAAGAAATTATTTGGTGAAGCTTGATTTTATGGTTTTTTGTTCTTTTGGAATTTGTAATGTGGATTCAAATTAATGTGCAGAATGGATGTTCCGAGGTACAAACCTTATAATTCAACAAAACATGATTTTCGAGGGCTTTATCGGCTGAATAAGAGGGGTCCTGGATTTGATAGAGATGGTGATATTGATGCCTTGGATACTCAATTAAAGTCTGGTGGTCGTTATTGGTCTTCCAAGTATGCTGCTGTGGAACGGCATAAGAATTTAAAGCGTCTTCGTGTTCTTGCACGAAAGCAGCCTAGGGTTGTAGTTTCAGATGAATTTATTCCTTTGTCAGATACAGAAATGTCTCATGATGGTGTTGATCATCCTGGTTCTGTTTTGAAGGATTGTTTAGTTGTTGAAGAATCCTGGGAAGATGAGGTGTTGCGCAAGACTCGGGAGTTTAATAAGTTAACAAGGGAGCACCCTCATGATGAGAAAGTATGGTTGGATTTTGCAGAGTTCCAAGACAAGGTTGCAAGTATGCAGCCTCAGAAAGGTGCCCGTTTGCAGACGCTTGAGAAGAAAATTAGTGTACTGGAAAAGGCCACAGAGCTCAACCCTGACAATGAGGAACTGTTGCTCTGTCTAATGAAGGCTTATCAGAGTAGAGACAGTTCGGATATGCTAATTGGTAGATGGGAGAAGGTACTCATGCATCATTCAGGGAATCACAAGTTGTGGAAAGAGTATTTGCGTGTTGTTCAAGGGGAGTTCTCCAGATTCAAGGTTTCAGATATGCGAAAAATGTATGCACATGCAATCCAAGCTGTATCTTCTGCATGCAGCAGGCAGTTTAGGCAGGTTCTTATCCAATTTTATCTTTGCATTGGCCATCGATAGATTCTTGATTTGAATTTAATTGGGTTTCGTTCTCTATCATTATTGTCTTGGGAATTAATGGTACAAGTATATTGAATCTTATATTAGTTCATTGTACAAACGTTGTCAATATGCAAGTGGGTGAACTTTTTTTTTTTTTTTACATCTTTTGTGAGACAACTGAAGTTATCTTTGAGATCCAGTCACCAACTTTCCATGTCAGTTGGTAGTACAAAATCTCAAAAGTATTTAAGCCTTCTCTAGCATCTGGTATTAATGTATTTGACTTTTTTTATAAGTTATTGGGAGTGCTATGGTTGCCTCTTTTCCTTTTTTGAGTTTTGTCCAGACAATCTAATTTCAACTGTCAACCCCCCCCTCTCTTCAAATAAAGTTAAGTCTCCTTATTTGTTTGATGCAGGTTTACCAAAATGAGAAGCCTTCTTCTTTGGACCCTGCCATAGTGCAACAGGAGCTTGGTCTGGTTGATATATTTCTTAGTCTTTGCAGGCTCGAGTGGCAGGCTGGGCATCAGGAGTTGGCCACTGCTTTATTTCAGGCTGAAATTGAATTTACAGTGTTTTGTCCTTCGTTACTTTTAACTGAAAATAGCAAACTCAGGCTGTTTGAGCACTTCTGGAATAGTGATTGTCCAAGAGTTGGAGAAGAAGGGGCTGTCGGGTGGTCCACTTGGCTGGAGAAAGAGGAGGAAAATAGGCAAAGGATTTTGAAAGAGGAGGCTTCACATGATGAAGACAGAGGTGGTTGGACTGGCTGGTCAGAACTGCTATCCAAACATGAGGAAACTGCTAAGAACCAAGAAAATGTAGTCCATAATGATGTGACTGCTGATGAGTTTCTAGAGGAATCTGAGAATGAGGATATCAAGCAGGAAGATGATACTGAAGCATTGCTAAAACAGCTTGGCATTGATGTGGATGCTGAGCCTAGTAGTGAGGTTAAAGACAGCTCAACTTGGGCTAGGTGGTCTAAAGAAGAGTCCTTGAGAGATTGTAATCAATGGATGCCTGTTCATGGCAAGTTTGGTGCTCTCTGGGGGGGGGGGGGGGGGGGGGGGGGGGGG
>Ga0307515_10005434_pt1 | contig 25824 bp, 32 predicted proteins | sample 17_EM_MG_FD_194513 | JGI IMG/M metagenome (GOLD analysis project Ga0307515, IMG submission 194513) | Populus trichocarpa ectomycorrhiza microbial communities from riparian zone in the Pacific Northwest, United States - 17_EM | ecosystem: Host-associated > Plants > Roots > Unclassified | place... | reverse complement strand
TGGAGGGGCACACTTACTGGGTGACGTCAGTTGCACACTCTCCCGATGGACGGCACATCATCTCTGGATCTGATGACGAGACAATTCGAATCTGGAATGCTGGGACTGGCTCTGCATTCGGTAGGCCACTGAAGTGGCACCCTCACCAGGTGTTTTCAGCTGCTTACTCCCCCGATGGGCGGCATGTCATCTCTGGGTCATATGACAAGACAATTCGAATCTGGAATACTGAGACTGGCTCTGCAGTTGGCAGGCCTCTGGAGGGGCACACTGATTGGGTGACGTCAGTTGCTTACTCTCCCGATGGACGGCACATCATCTCTGGATCATCTGACAAGACAATTCGAATCTGGAATGCTGAGACCGGCTCTGCAGTCGGCGAGCCTTTAGAGGGGCACACATTCTCTGTAACATCCGTTGCATACTCCCGCAATGGGCAGTACATCACCTCTGGATCAGAAGATAAAACTATTCGAATCTGGAATGCTGAGACTGGCTCTGCAGTTGGCGAGCCTCTAGAAGGGCACACACTCTCTGCAACGTCCGTTGCATACTCTCCCAATGTGCAGTATATTATCTCTGGGGCCAGTGATGGGGCTATGAACTTACGAGACTCATCTTCACAAACCTCTCCCCAATTTACCCCGAACACTAAGACTGCGCGGCCGAACCAAGAGGGTTGGGTCACAGCGTTGGGGGGCAGCTTACTTTATTGGGTACCCCATGACTATCGTGCAGGCCTCCATTCACCTGCTCTTCTCACAATCCCTTCCACGTCCTGTGTTCGGTCAGTTTCGCTTCAATTTGATGAATTTGCATTTGGAACGTCTTGGACCCAAATTCATAATGCTACATGGCCCTAGCCATCCTTTATTCTTGACTCTGTACTTGCAGTTTGCTATATCAGTTGCTTCTTGGTCATGCTAGTTTGCAATCTCTTCTTGTTCTCACATTGTTAGATTTCAGGACCTCTTCTGATAATAGTGTCATGCACACATGATTCCCTACCTTCTCTGTTCTTCTTATTACATTTCATGGACTAAGGGCCACCCTCCAACTCCCCGTCTGTGACTTCTTCGTAACGGCTGCTGTATGGCCCCCTCATTGCGAACCCTCAAGAGTTCTTCGATCAGCAAGGCAATCGGGGGTACTTCTTTTTGTTCCCTGATGTGAGCCTCCGGGTCCGCGGACGCTATCGATTAGGCATATATCAGCCTGACACGACTTCAGTGAGTTGTGTTCTACCGTTTTCCGATTCTTTCATTCTCCGGAGCCATGCCTATTATGGTGCATGACTTCTCCCAAACACCGTCACTGATATCTTGGCTCTCAGGACAGACGCAACAGATGCATCGAACTTGCGCATGGTGGGTGGTTCCACAGGATGCCTCGCCCAAGTGGTCACAGATACATTTGAAGTCGTAAAACAGTCGCAATATACCGCTGCGCGTGAGTGACTCTTCATTGGGTTCACGTCCACGAACTTTGCGCTCCGGGTCCTCCCCCTTACAAAATCATGCTCACATCAAGCATCGCGTGGCGTGTGCATGCCAAATACCGGATCTCATTTGACTGACGGTGTCATTTTGAACGTTGCAGCGGTCACATCACAGCCCTCAGCACACACTTTCAACAACAAGGCGCACGCATTATTCTACAACCCTGACAACTTGGAGAGTGTTGGATTGCTATGACTCATCACCCTATTACGGACTTTGTTTGGTCTGTGTTCTGTATATATGTTGCACGGTGTTTGTCCCAGATCTGCATATGGTTGGTCCACCTTTTTTCATGCTTTCTCTTACAGAGAGGGCGGGCAAGTGTACCTGGTGCGTCGTTTGGTTGGGTGAGACATGATGGCGGCGACAGGACGCACTCTTAAGCTCCTCTCTTCAGTGTCCCTCAAGTGTCCCTTGACAAGATGGCGTTGCAATAGCCTTCTCATTTACAGAAACTAGGTAATATATCGGTAGTGTATTTATATCTAATTTGCATAACTGAGATGTGTTTATGTGCCCGTTATGAGCCCGTTTCGAGGAGCAAGAGAGTGGGCGTGGATCATCCGCTTACGTATGTTGTTGTATTCTGTTTGGTCATTCCCCAATTCCCCACACCGCGCATGGGCATGTGAATGTGTCACTTAAACGAAGGAGAATGGCTAGATTGGCAGGTGGAAGGTAATAAAGCTGTCTCCTTACCAGCATTTCGCAGGCTGCACGATGCATAAGTATAGCACTAAAGGTATCGGCCAATGATTACATAATCTCCAGGTCCTCTTCATTGGCAATTCGGTCACACACCAACTTTGTTTTGGTCTTGCCCACTTGGCGGCCCCGAAGGTCCCCTCTTCATTACCTCTCGGAATCCACGAGTATTCGGACTACTCTTACGACTCGCCAGCGGGTATTGTACCTCTCCAGTCCGTCGCTCAATGGTGCTCAATGGCGTACCAAACCTTGGTCAACTCCAATAACGAAGAGGATGCCGCAGCCTGGCTATGTAAAGAAGATCCTGGAGTCGATGCCGTCTGAAACCGGTCTCTTTCAACGTTGGGCGGAGACAGAGCCTGAGGATGTACGCGAGTCGCAAGGCTCATCGTACATCTTCTGGTGATGTACCTTCGAGCACCAACGGTGACAGTTAAAGCAATGGTTTGAAGGGCTCTGGAGGACGGCCAAAGAGCGAAGGCGCTGGACGCATCGGCGCTCGAGTAGGTTCTGCTCTGGTGGTTCTTCTTGAAGATTGGCCCACTTTTCCTAGACAACGAAGAGGTAAGAAAATGCGTAAAAACAGTGAACCCTCATCAGCTACCCCGAGCTGGCCACCTTTATATGATACACTCCTGGAGACCTGTCGATACGCGCACCAGCCTCAAGCACACCACTGTGCATAGGTATAATTAAACTGCATTGTAAATATTTTACTCTGAATTTTAGGCGTCATCATTCGGTGGGGGGCGAGGTGGCAGGTCGGGAATACCCGACATATTGGGGAGGGCGGGCAAGTGTAACTGGTGGGTGGAGTTGGGTGGGTGACACACGACGGCGACGATGTGCTCGCTCTCTTAAGCGCCTCTATTACGGTAAACTTTGTGGTGTAGGTATGCCCTGAGAGGACCGCGTTGCTCATTTATGGAAACTAGCTAATACATCGTTAGTGTATTTATTTCTAATATGCATAGCTAAACTGGGCTTATGAGCCCCATATGAGTCCGTTTCGAGGAGCAAGAGGGTACCGTTGGCGAACGGCGCGAGGGGCCACCAGAAGCATGCGGGTCACAGTAGTCGTAGGAAATCGTACATTCCCATACCGAAGTAACCAAAAAGCCCGCGGTCGACCAGCAGCCCATAGTCCATGATACAAGGAGCCATGGGGGCTGCAAATCACTGACACTGGTTGACTTGTCATGCAAAGAGTATGAAATCCCCGTATGGATTTTCCTCGGATATGACCGGGGTCGCGGAAGGCGAAAGCACGCACGAGGTGGGTCAAAGAGTGCTTTGTGGGCGGCGAGTGACGCCTAACCAAATCGCATGTCAGCATTTCCTCTTTCGTCAATCTCGCGTGGCTCCGTTGCCCAGAGGAACCCTGAACAAAACGAGCATGCCTCGCTTGCACGCGTCATGGTGCGCGGCTTTCTAGTGTCACAGCGGGTACGAATAGCGTGATGGTGGAGAGTGGTCGAAATTGAAGCCCGTGTGGGAGCGTTGGAGAGCACCCGCTAACGTCGATACTCTGCAAAAGAGATATAAATGCAATTCTAGGTGTAATGTGCATTTCTTGCGATTTATGCAGTTGTCTTGGGGCTGAGGGGCACGATCATCCACCAGCAGTCGATAGAATGCGTCCGGTAGACCGCGTCAGAGCTAGGACTACTGGAAATATATCCATACATACCATAATCATCCTTTCAAGACCTTCAAGGCACCCTATCACTCCACGCTCCATTTTGCCATCTGCGATACAAAGCAATTTCCGCAAACTGCACTCGGCGGGCTCAAGACTTCGATGAATAGAAACTAGGGGGCCATAGGAACAGTCTGAGCGCGTCGTCGGAGTCATTTCCGCCGCCGTCGACGCGCTGGAGTGAACCGGAAGCAAATCTCCTTCGGATCGCACCTAGCTATCCCCTGGCCGCAGGGGGCAAGAAAAGTGATTTTCAGGCTCAGCACGCAGAGGAGAACATGTTTGTGGACAAAATCTGGAAGCCCTGGACCGCTTTGTGATGACGCCGAGGCAGAACGATGTCTCTAGCGTCCGTCCTCGGTCAGAGAGCCTCCAATTTCGGTATCGTGTTGATGAATATGCTAGCGACGCGTCCTAGCTTGATCCTCGATCTTGTGAGTCCGCCGACGAATTTATGCGATAATTTTCGACTACTCACAATTGAATTCTCCACCACACCTGGCTGACCGTTTTGCCTTATGCCAGGTGCTCAGACGGACGGGATTGGACGCGATCTAAAGCATTTGGCCATTCGCCTGGGATGGGTTCTGCTATAAAACGCGTTTGGATGCGTGAGTCGGTTCCCGCATCCTGTTCTGGCTCCCCTCAAGCCCACCCCATAGCTCCGCTCTATCCTAGACACCACATCAATCTCTCGATCCCACACCAAGGTCCATAATATGCCATTGGTTCGTGTAAAGTTTTGAATACGCTATCCGGCTGCATGCTAACCCTGACGGCCGCATTCTGTTTAGGACATCATGCACCTCCGCACATGGGCCCTGTCAACTAGCAGTGAAGGAGCTAGATCTCCTATCAACTGCCAATATCTTGACAGGTTCCTCCGTCGCGGCTGCCTAGCCGCCACGCCTGGGGTCACCATCTCGCCTGACCAAACAGAGCAACAGGGCGTACCTTGCGTACGCTTACGCTTCCACCTCCCCCAGGGGAGCCAGTCGAACGGGGTGACCTCCATTCCTGTTCTCATACCGACAGCATTTGTTGGGACCGACAATGTCCATACAACTCTAATCTTCTACGCGCTCGTAGAAGAGATAATAGGATGGCTGGCACGTGTCGGCCCCAGGCATAGCCTGATTCGGCTCTATCTCAACAACAACGGACAACAACTCCCCCGTTCATATTCGACCAGTTGGCAGCAGCTGCACAGCGGCTTTACGTTATTCATTAACAGCCTAAGGCATTCCGAAACCCTCTTCCCTAGCCTCGGACAATTTAGTGGCACCTTTGGTGTCATTGTGGTCGCGCAGGCGACGACCCCTTCCGGTGAAAGTTCATCGGATTTCGCAGTGAGCCTCATTATCAGCAATCGGCAGCGAATGTCGCTCTTCCTCCCTCGCAGAGTCGCAAACCTGGGAAGAGACTTCGCGATCGACTGGCTGGAAATCCAGAATGAGTTCTCGAATTGACTTCTATAGCATTCTTTTGCACTCTGGCCATTGCTTTACGGACATTGACGAACCTTGTATTAGCATTCCGCTTGCTTCTGGGCAATTGCTTCCACGCTCTTCGTTGCTTACGTTCGGATTTCCATACTCATTGTATGCTGCCGTATGTGGCATTCTATTATGTTTTGTAGCCGTAGATTGTGAATCGAGGACCCGCGCAGCGGGGTGTTTGACGAGGTGACTTCCAAGTGAGCGCCTTCCCCTTTGGCGGGCTTTGACACGGCAGCACGCGTTTCACTGTATGTACGTAAGTGGATACTGGACCACTTATGGGACTGGCAGAGAAATAGTGAAGGCATGGGGAGTGGCGCACGGTGGCTCTGCTCCCTGATTTCGGCCATCGCTCGAGGGTGATGATCATTGAGTACTCCAAGATGGAACACAACACTGTGTAAGAACCATAGGAATGGTGAAAGCTTTAGAAAGCTCAATATTCTGCCAAGCATCTCTACTGCTTGCGGCGACAGCTAGCGATAATGCCCACCTCAACTGTAAATCAGCCTCATATATGTCCATACGACTCGGTTTTACACCGTCCTCCGTACGGCTCGACCGGAAGAGGACTAAACAGTGTGCGCCGAGGGGGTTTGCAACCCATGAGGATATCGGAGTCATTGGAAGGAGGTTAAATGAACTGTATTCATATAGTATTGGTGTGGGATAAACAAGCTAATTTAAATTGAAGCGTACATACACTGAAGCGTGCATCGTCAGTACAGCCAATTAAGCTTTCAATTACATGTCCCTCCGCACGTTCGCCCTCGAGGATATGCACGGGCCAAAGGCCGCAACCTAGAAATCGTGGCATCACACTACACTCACCGGAAGGAGTAAGTACTATTTTCAGGTCGCCCCGACTACCCACATGCATATCGGACTGGGTGCCAACGCTGCTAATCTCATATCCATTTAACATATCCGTTACTATACCGTATTGGTAGTATATGTAACTCACTAGTTTGGCTTGCCACTCAGCGTTTGGCGCCGCTGTCTTGTGAGTAAATTCATTTACTCTCGTTTCTACGCGATTCCCCCAGGAGAAACGGGGCGCCGGTGTAGAACTGGGGTATACCTGGCGGAGGAATCAATCGCTCCCGCTGGTCAAGCCAGGTTTCGAGTTAGGCGAGGACATCTTGAGAAAGCAGGTCGAGCAGCTCATGAGCTTTCAATGGTTTGGCATGAAGATTTGATGCAAAATAAGTAACTGCGCGTTGTAGTTGCACCTGACGGACCCGTAAGGCAGAGCGAGGAGGTTGGATACCTCACATCGTCGCCGGCAAATCCTCGGTCAACTGCCACCGACCTTGAGCAGCCCAGAAGCACTCCATACAGGACTGGTATTTGCTCTAACTCCTTCTTCGTGACATTCCGCCCAAGTACCCTGTAATCGTCCAAGATGACACCTCCCATCTCATCCATCCACCTTACAATTTCATCCATCGGTAAGTCATGATAATAGAGTAGCAATCCAAATGCCATAGATGCACGGATGGATGCTTTACGCGAGTCGAGATCGGCATTCCTGAAATCGACGGAGCGTTTTGTGTTGTTAATGATCGACCTTGCCCGCTAAACATTGTGGTCAACGTGAGGCATCGCAAAGCTAATGGTGAAGCGATTGGGGACCCTCGAAAGTTCTGTACGGATCGGTGGCTTCTCTCTGGTGAAGATGGTCGCGTTCGCGAACGAGGACAATCCTTTCGCAGCGCTTTGAATGCCCTGAGGCAACGGTTTGGATGGAGTCGAAAGAGTTGTATGAATAAGGAGGGCGAGATCTTTAGCGACGATGAATTGTGGAAACTCGTTCGACTCGTGCCAGAGGTTCTCAAAGTTGCGATGCCGCAGGGCCTTGCGAAGAACGGCGCAGAGATTGTCCGAATCCGCGAGCGAGGAGGTATGTTGTCTTCCACTGCAGTCTCCGCACCGCGAACTGAAACGGATCATGATGCACGGGAATGGGATGGTGCGACTGATAGGTGTCCAGCGGGGTCGTCAGGGACAGCGTCATCTAGCAGCTCAACGCCTGAGCTGTCAGCAACGTGGTTACGACTCCCTCCAACCGCTCGCTGTGCATCTTCACCTTCGTTTTCCGTATCCCTCACGATAGGAACCTTTCCAGTGGCGGGTTTTGCTATGTCCAGGGTGAACTTCCTGACTCTCTTCGTCCTCGCCCTCCTGGTGGCTCTCCACTAGAGCCTTACGCCGCGCTTCCTTTCCCTGTCTCCTCTCCCTCTCTATAGCGTCGCCCCTGAGCTTTAGACACATGGCGTGGGCATGGTTCGCTTACAGATCGCAAAGCGTTTTTATGATCTTCCTTCGACCATCATTCCATTTCCCGCTCCAAGTCAAGCGCAACTCCAGCCTTAGGCGATGTCTCGGATTCCGTCTTGTCCGAGTCAGATTCTGGTTGAGATCTGCAGTAGGAGGCACGTTTCGAGGTGGGATAGAATCAAATTCATCTGCGCTAGGTTAGTGGAAGTTGAAGTCCGGTTCAGAACTACCCGCATTTCCCATCCGGAGAGCCAGCCGGTGACGGATCGTTTCTGGCTCGCCCTCATGGCTCGTATCGCCCTTGCGACTGGGGGACGGAGCAATTGTTACTTTGGGTAGTCCCACAGCCCTCCCGGACACCGGAGAGCCGTCATCGAGTATAAGTCTCTTTGGCTTGTTTGGGAGGTTGTGCCATGGATTGGGGCGTCTAATAGGCTCCTGCACTGGTTTGGTCGGATTCCGCGGCGGGGAAGGTGGTGCCCAAGCACGAGGACGGTACAAGGGTGCGTCCGGCGGACGAGGGTGGTATCGGTGACTCTTTAGCCTGCACTTATCTGTCTCCTTGAGTCGATGTTGAGGTTCCGTCGATTTAGCTCGCGACTTACGACTGTGAGGTCGTTGAATTTGACTCTCCTCCTGCGTCTCCTGATGGTATTCTTCCTCACTATCACTAACCCCTCCATCAACCCTCGCCTGTTTTTCTTGCGTTCCAACTTGTCGAATTTGTCCAACAGCTTCTTGCCCCCTCCCCGACCCCAGATATAAGGGTGGAACTCGCCATCTCACTTTCGTAGGGAGTACCATCGGCCACTATCAGCCTCCTAGGTGGCCTGCATCGTCTTTGTTGGGGCGTCATCGTTCTCCTCAAAGGACTTCGACCAGTCTGTTGGTTCAGCTCGAGCACACCGCGGCCTAGATTCGAGGCGGAATTTAAAGGGCGATGGTGATGGTGATGAACGTTTCCGTTTGCCCAAAATCGAAGTAATCGGAGGAGTGGTCGGTGAGAGCGGGGAATTGAGATGGAAAGGATCAGGCCTTGTCGAGTCAATGGATAGTAGTGATAGAATTCCTGTACGGTTTTGGGAGTAGTGATGACGCGTCGTCTGCAATACGTTGACGCTCCCGTCGAAGGAAACCTTGAGAATGCTTCCTCGTCTGCGGAGGACCTATTAACTTCCATGGCATCCTGTGGGCAGGGTTAGTGTTGGGTCGTTATACCAATGGAGGTAACATACAGGGGGGGGATTGCCGGCCAGGGCAAGAGACGACGTTTGAGACGACGGAATCATGATTGAAAGTGCCGAGGATGGCGAAGAAGGGAACTGAAGTGGTTCGTCCTCTGTGTTACCCAATGCTTGGATGTGCATAGAGTCCAGGGTATCGTTTTCCTATGTTCTTTCAAAAACACATTTTCATGCGAGATAAGACCCAATACGAGTACTCCTAGCAGTTGACCATACCTCCGAAAGTCCACATCTTCACCCCGGTCGTTAAGGGAGATTTCAGGTACTGGGGAATTCGCCGAAGAGGAAGTCCGAGATGGCGACACCGCGGAGGGAACAGACGTCGACGGGAGAGGACTCGAATGAGGTTGCTATGAGATCACAACGTGGTTAGCCAGATACTTAGTTGGGGCGTATAAAATGGGATGTTTAAGATAGAACGTACTGGTGAAGTTTGCGCCGATGAGGGTCCTACAGCCTGCGGTAAGAGACAAAGACGCTCTGAATCAGTTGTTTGGAGAAATGGTGGATATAATGATGGCGCTAGCCAATAGGTTGGCCGTTGCAGAGCGGGGTCGACTGCGAGCTCCTCGTTGTCACTCGTTTCCACGGCTGCATCCTCAGTGGTATACACTCCTCCGGCAAGAACTTAGTATGTAGTAGCTCGAGGTTGCTCTCTGGATGCGCGGCGATAATTTACTAAGATTAATTGGGGACGATTACATCCCAGGTTCAAAGGATCCACATTGTCGTCACTGTTCATGTATCGCTAAGAGTATATCACGTGAAATATTTCCAAGATGGCCGTGGATATGGACGTCGGGATTTTCGCGCAGTAGCGATGGAGAGGTTCAAGAGTGATTTTAAACTCCGCACAAAGACCAGAGTGTAGGAAACCTTATAGAAACTCATGTAATGCACATTAACCAGCGTGTGGTGTCTCATTGCACGTACTGTGTAGTTCCTGGAAGTATTTGGTCACATTCGGGAAATTTCAATCCACAGATCTCAAGCGAAAACCAAAGGATTTTTCACAGTTTGCCATTCGGGTCTAATTGCGCCTGATACACAAATCATGTCGACGCCGTCCACGACGTTCGGATTTGGCTGGCTGGAAGGACTACACTGACCCGGATCGCGCGCCGTGTTCTTTCTGTCTGGGCGCAGTACAAATTTCCAATCGGGAGTGTCATTGTTCCCAGGAGGTTGGTCCATTCTTTGTCTCTCACCCCGACCCACTTCGAATTCGGTTCGGCAAGTAGTTTCGTTTTGCCGTTGCAAGTAAACAAAACGGAGACTGTAGATCGTAGGCATCCAAGAGACCTTGGACAGAGCATTGGAACTGGGTTTTCTCCCAGTGTGGCTGGGCTTATAGTCACTGCACGACGCGAGCGTCCCAATTTTGAGGAACAACGCAAAGCTCCTTTCCAGCCGTCAACCTCTGCACTTCACTCCCACCCTTATTCGTTTAAGTATTCCAATGTGCTCTCGATGCGTTATATTCTCGGTACATTCCCTCGTGCTTAGTTCGTCTCCAAGGCTCTACATCCATGGTTCTTTCCTGCTGTTATAATCGGCTCCTTATTCCTCCAACTATCCGCGGGGCTCCTAGTAGATGTAGAGGATAGTGCCTGTGTTCCGTGCGCGGAAATGTAAGGGGGCCGCTAGGGCGCATGGCGAATAGAACTAGCTCATCGTTGGCGCTGGCGATGGCGATAAGGGGGGGGTTTGCGAGGAGAATCGGGAGATGTGAGGGGCGCAGAGGAAAGAGGGGAGGAAGGAGTGTGAGTGTGAGGAGGAGCGGAGAAGAGGGATGAAGATGCGAACAAATACGGGCATGGCGTGGGAAATTTGGCGTAAAAAGTGTTGCAAAATCTTGGGTTAGTGTTATAATAGGCGTGTCACGGGCGAAGCTTATTTTGGCTGTCACACCGCATTGTAACGACCTCGGATCGTCACTCCCTTCACGAGGAAGCGGACCCGTGCGGTTAATACGCTGCCTTACGCCGACCCGAAACTTTGGCTCAGATCTCGAGACAGGCACCATCGATCGAGGGCCTAGACCAGCCCTATCGTTCACTATTCTGATGTGATGTTTCACTATACTCGATGAATTCATGTATATTAGATCATGGAGTGCGGACCTCAGGGTTCCTCACTCTGCCAACATTAGTCTAGTACGAATATAGTCGCTTCCCTCTTTGCCCCTTTGCCGCATGAGAGTGAACCCGAAAACCCTCACACCGATCCCTCGTTCCTCTTTCCCGGACCATCAAACATGGCCACCTATTTGTGAGCGACGGCTGTACCACGCGACATTATCAAGGTGGCTGACCACGATGATCCATTAATCTAAGCCTCCTCCACTTAGAAAGTTTGGCGCTTCACTTTATTTTGGCCCAACATCACTGATATCGGGCAACACACAGAAATTGCACTCCAACTCCAAGGCGTCCCAAATCGGGACTATACACTTAGATTGTTTATAGGGAATATGCCACTGGAATTGCAGACGCAAGACAACCAAACCTGGACACCTGCCCAACGCCCGTATGTCCCTTGTTTCTTCATTATGAATACTTGATGATGGCTGTGCATGTGTAGAGGCGTTTCTCCGACAGCAAAGATGCGTGTTGAGATCCAAATGAGGAGCAGTTATTTTCTGGGGGGCGAAAACCGACTGGCGAGCGAGCTGATCGACATTCAAGCGCTTTGCAATGATTATTGGAGCTCTAGCAAGCACGAATTCACAATAACAAGTAAGTGCTCATCACCAACTAGTCCGCTTGTATCTCATCACGAAGCGCAGAGAACATTATTGTCGTTGAAAAGCATGTCCAGCATCGTTGGCCTCTAGAATTACACTTCTTTGCGAGCACTACTGTTCGTCTTTTTGCAACTGCCCACCGAGGCTAACTAATAATCTCCGCATAGAGGGACCCTCTGCGCTCTTTGCTCCATAAGCTCCAAAAATTATTAAAGGGATACTCTCCACTGATGTCCGCATTGACCGTGAGGGCTACGGAGAAGGCTATTCGACATGGTGCTGTATTCGCAGAGGTCCGTTTTTCCGTGTAGAGACCAGCAGAGCATTGACACCTTGTAGTTGAATCCTGTAGCGAAGGCTGCCTTCGGTGTTGCCGAGGTTACGTTTGAGGTTCGTGCTCGCTGCTGGCGTATTAGCAGCAGAGGTAACGCTTGACCATTTAGCTCTTGAGGGTAAACAATAGGTACGATCGGATACCATCGGTCCTGGAGGACCGATTGAAACACATTTTGCCTTTCGCGGACAATGTAGTCTGCGAAGAGATGGATCCTTTGGAGGATATCATCCTGCGAATGTATGAGGTGATGCACAGGGTCGCGAACATTTCGTGCCACTATGTCAAATATGGTTGGTGGTCACCTGGTGCGGGAACTCTGGACGGGTGGTCGATCAGAGACGTGGACAGAGAATTGAAGAGTGTCATCGAAGACCTCGGCGGTGTAGTGAATACTGAGGCTCTTCGCCGAACCAGAGAGATTGGTAAACCCTCATTCTCTCATTCTCTCAATAGATCATTCTCAACAGTTCCATGTAGAGCAGCAACTTTTGCTTCGTCATCTCAAAGATGTCAAGACAGGCCATGACCGGGATCTCTGCTGTATGGAAGGCACCCGCAAATCCCTCCTCGGATATCTCATAGCTTGGGCCACCAATGAATTGGAGCAGACAGATGGGAGAAATACATTCTGGATCTACGGCTTACCAGGCATTGGAAAAACGTCGTTAGCACATTCGATTTGCACTCGCCTTCACGATGAAGAGCAACTTGCTGGAGCATTTTTCTGCCAGAATCGTGACCAGGAATTGAGAGAGCCCAGCAATATCCTTCCGACTCTCATCCGCAAGCTCGCGGTACTCTTCCCCCCTTTTCGACGTATTGTCGCAGAATATCTTAGTAACGACCTAAACGTAACACTAGAGTCAATAGGACCTACTGTTTTCCCTGACTTCATCCGCCAACTTCCTCGCCTCCCAAAAAAGACTCTCGTCTTTGTCATTGACGCACTTGATGAGTGTGGAAGCCCTCAGAGCCGTCCAGGTATCCTAAATGCCCTAACAGAGGCCGCCGCACACGCTCCGTGGCTCAAGGTTATCATCACGAGTAGACCTGAAGTCGATATTCAACGTTTTTTCGATGATCCCACCCAATTGTCGCATTTGCGATATGATTTGGCCACGGATAAAGAGACCACCTCCGACCTACGAATCTTCGCGGAATACCGATTCAATAGGGTGGCTTCAAGCAGGTGCCTCCAATCTCCTTGGCCAGAACCACCGCTCTTGGATGGAGTTATTTCCCGAGCAGCAGGTCTGTTCATCTTCATCGAGACTCTTGCACTTGCCCTTGAGCATTGCTATGAACCCACTAAGCTGTTGCGAGCGATCTCGCAAGATTCAAGCAGCCCTGGTATGACGTCTCTATACAGACTCTACTCCAGAATCGTCAGAGCACGAAGAGTGCAGCGCAATGCCGAATTTCGGCGGATGATTGGAGTGCTTCTTATAGCGGAGCCGAACCGTCCACTGTGCGAAGAGACGATTGCAGAGCTGGCAGGAGTGAGACCTGACGTGGTGAAAATGTGGGTGGACGATCTTGGCTCTATGTTCTATCGAGACGAAGGAACCAGTGGAAGGATTCATTTCCGGCATTTGTCCATTTCGGACTTCTTTGTGAGCAAGGACTGCCAGGCCGACTATCAAGTCAACCTCCGAGACGCAAATATGGAACTGGGTATCGCATGCCTCGACAAGATGGTTGAGCAGCTCCGTTTCAACATCTGCGGGCTCGAAGACTCCCGACTCGCGAATGCGGATGTGAAAGATCTCGGATCGCGAATCAAAGAAAATATTTCAGACGCCTTGCAGTATAGTTCTCTGTATTGGTCAAATCATCTTTGCTTTACTCCCGACATTGGCGAGAGGCGTGTGTGGGATAAGCTGAGGAAATTCTTTGAAGGACCATATGCGCTATTTTGGGTTGAAGTATTGAGCATTACCGGGATGTTGGGAATTGGGGTTCCAAGCCTTCAAAAACTGACATCGAATTTGGTGAAGGTGAGCACAGCTCCAGCTTGCTGTGATGGTGATTCCTAACTTTGTCTAGGGTACGGATGAGACAATTTTGGAAAAAATTCAGGATGTTTCTCGTTTCATGCTCGTCTTCCGCATTCCCATCTCTATGAGCACCCCACACACATATATTTCAACGGGGCCATTCCTGCCCTCAAAATCACCTTTATCAACGATCTTTAGCACACATTTCACTAAAGGCATCCAGGTGCAAAGAGGAAAATTGCTGTCATGGCCAGGGCCACCAGTAGAATTGATTGGACACGAGGGCGGTGGGGTGATTTGCATTAGTTGTTCTCCCAATGGGTACCACATTGTCACTGGGTCGAATGACGGGACGATCCGGATCTGGGATGCCGAGACTGGCGCTGCAGTCGGCAAACGTCTGGAGGGGCACACAGACAAGGTGTTGTCAGTTGCTTACTCTCCCGATGGGCGGCGCATCATTTCTGGATCATTTGACAACACAATTCGTATCTGGAATGCCGAGACCGGCTCTTCAGTCGGCAGGCCTCTGAAGGGGCACGCTGGTCGGGTGCAGTCAGTTGCTTACTCTCCCGATGGGCGGCACCTCATCTCTGGATCATTTGACAAGACAATTCGGATCTGGGATGCCGAGACTGGCTCCGCAATGAGCAAATGTCCGGAAGGACACCAGGTGTCATCAGTTGCTTACTCTCCCGACGGGCGGCACATCGTCTCTGGATCAAGTGACAAGGCAATTCGAATCTGGAATGCTGAGACTGGCTCTTCAGTTGGCAGGCCCCTGGAGGGGCACACTGACTGGGTGTGGTCAGTTGCTTACTCTCCCAATGGGCGGCAAATCGTCTCTGGATCATGGGACAAGACAATTCGAATCTGGAATGCTGCGACTGGCTCCACACTTGGTAGGCCTCTGGAGGGGCACACTGGCTGCGTGTGGTCAGTTGCTTACTCGCCCGATGGGCGGCAAATCATCTCTGGATCATCTGACAACACAATTCGAATCTGGAATACTGAGACTGGCTCTGCAGTCGGCAGGCCTCTGGTGGGGCACACTGACCGGGTGTGGTCAGTTGCTTACTCTCCCGATGGGCAACTCATCATCTCTGGATCATTTGACAACACAATTCGAATCTGGAATGCTGAGACTGGCTCTGTATTTGGCAGGCGCCTGGAGGACACTCGCTATGTAACATCTGTTGCATACTCTCCTGATGTGCAGCATATCATTTCTGGGGCCAGTGATGGGGCTATTCACTTACAGGACTCACCTTCACAAATGCCTCCCCAATTTACCCCGAACATTGAGGCTGAACAGCCAAATCGAGAGGGTTGGGTCAAAGACTCAGGGGGCAGCTTACTCTATTGGGTGCCCCATGGCTATCGTGCAGGCCTCCATTCACCTCCTCTTACCACAATCCCTTCCACATCCCCTGTTCAATCAGTTTCACTTCAATTTGATGAATTTGCATTTGGAATGTCTTGGACCCAAATTCATAATGCTACACAGCCCTAGCCATTTTTTATTCTTGACTCTGTGGTTGTAGTTTGCTAAATTGGTTGTTTCTTGGTCATGCTAGATTGCAGTCTCTTCTTCTCACATTGTTAGATTGCAGGATCTCATCCAATAATAATGTCATGTGCATATGACTCCCTACATGCAATTTTCTCCTTGTTACATTTTGTAGAATATTGATAATAAAATGCAATGTCTAATAGCCTGGGTCTAACCTGGGAATTCTTCCCTCAGCCCCACATATATACAATACCTAGCATTGACCAGTTATGTATACATGCATTTGAAGTATAAAGCAAGAGCCTGACACTGGCTGGCAATGTCAGAGGAGTGGAGGGACAGAATATACAACTATATGACTGTGCAAGTGTTATGTTTCATAGAATATTTGATAATAAACACAATGTCTAATAGCCTGGGTTTAAACCTAGGGACTCTTCCTTCAGTCCCACAGATATATGATATTTAGTTCTAATTAGCTTCATATACATGCGTTTAATAGTATATAGTAAACCTATAACACTGGCCCGCAGTATTAGTAGAGTAGAGCATGTAGAACAATAGAATGGAACTCTAAACAATTGTACTAAATGTTCTATAGGTTCTTAGACCTCAGATATAGATCAGAACACAAGATACGAAGAGTAATAGAGTGTATAAAATGAGAATGAAGCAGTGTGCATGATTGACAGTGATGTCTTCAATACCAGTTGTTTATCCCAGGCCTACTGTCCCTGGCACTCCTTATCTCTATTAGATAGGATTGCTAATGGGCTCTTAAGGCACTATGGATAAATGATATGGTAAAAAGATGATGTATAAAAGCCTGCCAGGAGAACCCCCTTATATAGGTGCACTCTCCACAGTGGGGTCTGTGTCAACACAGCTGTGGCTGCAGAAATCATACCAGATGACTCCCTTAGTGATGCATCTGCAGTTTGTGGAGCTTTGGATAATACATAGGTTTCTTGTGTGCACCAACCCCTTTGTACACCATTGTGGTAACAAAGGAAACTGATTCAGCATGCAATACAAGGAGCAACCAATCAGAAGCACTAACAACACTTATCCTCCCAGAGGCTAATAACTAAAGCCAACTATGCTAAGTATCCCATTCACCATTGGAAAGAGTCTGTACAAGTCATGAGTCATGGAGAATGGGAAGGAGGGCAAGGGGGTTGGAAGGAGGTTGGGACCAGAGTTGGGATTGGAGGAGCAATGGGAAGGGAAGCAAGCAGGAGTGGAGATCATTGGAGTGAGGGAGAAAAGGGAGAAAAAGGCAATATTATTGCAGAGGTCCAACAGTAAGTGAGCAAGCAAGCAGGTGAGCAAGGGCATTGGGATTCTAATCAAGTGAGGCAGGGTGCACAATACAAACATCAATTATCAAGACATTGAGTGAGGTACATTCCTCATCAAGTCTGAGCTTAGATACAAAAAGTCTAAATTACAAACACATGGGTATGAGACTGCAGGAGGTGGTGGAGTGGAGGGCTGTGTGTGGGTGGCATTGCAAAGTGGAAGTGGAAAGAAGTGGAGGTGGGGGTGGTGTGGAAGTGGAAGTGGAACTTACACAGAGGTGATGAGGTGGAGGTGATGTGAGCACATTGGCATGGGAGGGGGTGCAAGGTGGCATTAGTGGAGGGCAAGAAGTGGAGGTGGGTCTACACTATGGGGATGAGTCCAGTAGCATGCAGAGAATGATACAAACATGAGGGAATACAGGATACAAACAGATACCATCAGAAAGAGTCTGTACTATGAGTCACAATTCATGGGGAGTGGGAGAAGGGATGAGGGGGTCAGAAGGAGGCCAGGATTGGGATTGGGAGCAGAAGGGTGACATGGAGGGAAGTGAATGGGGAGTGGCAAACAAGAGACAGCAGTTGGTCAGAGATATTGAAGTGATTGGAGGGAACAGAGATTGTTGGAATGAGGAGGAAAAGGGAGAAAAAGGCAATATTACCACAAAGGGTACCTTCCCTTTCCACTGTGGGAGAGCACATTTCACCCTTGGTACATAAGTGGATACTGGACCATCTATAGGACTGGCAGATAGATAGTAAAGGCATGGGGAGTGATGCACAGTCCCTTTCCTCCCTGATTGTGATGATCACCCTAGGGTGATGATCATCAAGTACTCCAAGATGGAACATGACATTGTGTAAGAATCATAGGAGTTGTGACAACCTTAGAAGGCTCAACATTCTGCCAAGCATCTCTTCTGCTTCCAGCAATGATGCCCACCTCAACTGTAAATCTGCCTCATATATGTTCACACCACTTGGTCTTACATTGTCCTCTGTATGGATTGACAGGAAGAGGACTAAACAGTTCATGCTGAGGGGGGGGTTGCAGTCCATGAGGATATCAGAGTCATTGGAAGGAGGTTAAACAAACTGTATTCATATTATATCAGTGTGGGACAAACTAATTCAAGCTGAAGCATACAGACACTGAAGCATGCATTGCCAGTAGCCAAATAAGCTTTCAATTACATGACCCTCTGCATGCTCACCCTCAAGGATATGTATGAGCCAAAGTCTATAACCCAGAATCGGGACTTTACACTACACTCACAGGCAGGAGTAAATACACTCAATTGTTGCTTCAACTACCCATATGCATCACAGGTTTAGTTCTGGCTGCGTGCTGAGTGCCAAGGCCGCTACTCTCATGGCCATTTCTCATATCCGTCATTATACCGTATTCTTAGTACATGTAACCCACTCGTTTGGCTTGCCGCTTAGCATTTGGTGTCGCTTCTCTGTCATAAATTTATTTCCTCTTGCGTCTACCATCGAATTATCTTCTGGTTCTAAATCCAGTATCATACTTGTACTTTCATGTAGTGTTTCAAAGCCCTATTGTGGACGAAGGCAGCAAAGGATGAAGTTGAAAGGTCACATGCACCAACGGGGTGGTTCGATGCATGAGATTGCTTCCTGCAGAGATAGTGTGATGAGTTTCATGGATAAAGGACCAGTGACACGCCAGGAAATTGTAAGGCTGAGAGCAAAACCAGCATGATATGATGAGAGAATCACCGCTCCATGCCAAAGACAAATTAGTGTGTGTAAGCGCTTGTATAACAAGTAACGAATATTGCAAAACGATCACATGTGAGAACATATCAGATTTAGCAAGATCGAGATAGGAAATGCAATATGTCGGATCTACTATGGAACCTCACTCAGCGGGATGCTTCACTCAGCGGGACACGCACTTGCTGGTAAGAAAGGCGACATATAGCCAGCATTTTTGGTATACTACACTTATTATAAAGATATTATTGTGTTGTCCGTGCCCACTGGCCTCACACCCAGCATTCCCCATGCCCAACAGCGCACATGAGGGCTGAATTTAAGGCAACTGCAACAGAGGGGGTGCCTATGGTGGCTCCAATTAGTGTAATTGCCTTATAAGAACCTCATGGAGATGACTTCAGCGCTTCCATTGCCTCAGGGTGCTGTAATCGACCAAAATCATCCCGCAATTGTTCCTCAATGGCCTCTGCCAATCACCCCAAACTCAAATTCGCGATGAAGGAGCCCCGAGAATCAATGCAATTCAGATTTTGACTCGATCGTAGGCCATATTCTGTCATAGGATGACGAAGCATCAGACAAGGCATCAGATGAGGACCACTCAAACTGGTCAGGAGAGGGCTGTAACAGCGAATAATAGCCTCCTGTTTGGCTACCAATCTAAATATTTCTTTTTTTCCAGCTTGCGGTCCACCATCATGCCATGTCCCGGTGAGTGAACAAGGCCCTAAACTTCTGGGCCATTTTTGAAGGGTGTATTGCTCGCGGCCACAGAAGTATGGTGCCTCATGAAATTTCTATTAATTCTTCTCTACTATGAACACAAATTCACAGACTTTTGACCAGTTCTGGCACCGCAAACGTTAAGTGTCCCGGTGGCCGTGTATCGACAGTAGCTGCGCGTTAGCTGAATGCGTAAAATAAGTATGTACTGTGAGTTCAGTCTGGTGCGTACATCTAAACAAGCACGACCGTCGTGACAATAAGCGCGTGATTTGTGAGTTTCGGCTGCCGCCAGCCTCCAGGATAGTCTCTATAAAAGAGGTTCTCAACAAAATTAAAGTACACTCCAGGCATACCATTCTATGCAAGCGTTCGCACTGACAGCAGATGCTAGCAACCGGGCGGCAACAAGCATGGCTTATTTTACTCTCACTTATTGGACTGGATATCACGCGATTACGGATAACACACGTTGACATCGCGGCCCTTGATAGCACCTGAATTATGGTAATGAAGGATACATGGATACTGAAGGGCGACTCAGGCCACTTAAAACCCAAACTTCTCATCCTTTGGGGAGATCCACCCAGGAGTGTATTATTCATTAGGGACAGTACCGAGGAAGCACCCACATTTTCCTGAAGTGGGGGATGATGACGACTTAGGAGCTTGTCGGACCTACAACCCAAGCAACTGCCCAAAATCACACCGCGGGCCCAAGTACGGTGGGAATGCTTATTTTTATACGTATATATTATCGGGTTGCATCGGAAGCACAAGATCGATTGTGGAGATGTGCGGAATGGGAATGGGAGTCGTAATGGATCGGAGTCGGGTCGGAGGCCCGAGAGAGAGACAGGGAGAAATCTAGAATTTTCCGCGGTTACAGATATACATTACGAGACTAGGACACCACCTGGCCAGCGGCCTACGAATCCGTGCGCAGGGGATATGGTCTTTAGGGTGCGCTGCCTGCTTGGGAGCACAACGTGGTGGGCCCTTTGTTGTGTTTGATGTGATGTGGGGTGTCGATCCGGATGGGGGTTTCGCCTTGGGTGTGGGTGGTTCGGCCAGGGGTGTCGCATTGCGCCCGTGCACAGGCTCTCCGGCTCTCCGATCGCACTGGTTTGCATCTGATAGTTCATATGGGTTTTCTCGGATCGGGTGCCGGAGAGAACGGGGAATATTGAGAATCGTCGGGAGCGTCGGAAGGCGTCGGAAAGGGGAAAATAAGGAAGAAAAGGGCGAGAATCACTGTATCCCCGCTTTTAAACCTTTCGACGACTACAACTGTAACCTACATCACAACCACCTAAGTACCAATGGCCCCAGGAGGTGGACATGGTAGCGGCCTCGAAGTGGATGCCCTCATCACCCAGCGCCGTCTTGAACTTGCAGGAAAGCCCGGTATTGCCGGGCTCATTGCCAATGGAAAGACATTTAGTATCGCCGTGTTCGCCTCATTGGGGTGAGTGAAACACTCCCCTCTCGCGTTTCGCATATTTCTCGCTTTCGTTCGACAACTGAAGCTCCTCTATCCGTCACCTGCAGAGGACTTGTGTACGGCTACAATCAGGGCATGTTCGGCCAGATTCTCGCGATGCACAGCTTCTCAAAGGCTTCCGGCGTCGCTGGTATCGACAACCCCACAGTCTCCGGTTTGCTCACCTCGATTCTTGAACTCGGTGCTTGGATTGGTGTACTCGCCAACGGTATCCTCGCCGATGCTCTCGGGCGCAAGCTCTGCGTGCTCGTCGCGTCGGTCATTTTCTGCATCGGTGTCATCGTTCAGGCTTCCACCCACGGTGGTTCCTACGAGTACCTACTCGTCGGTCGTTTCGTCACGGGTATCGGCGTCGGTACGTAAATCCCCTTTCAGTGGCTATCTTGATGCCATCGTCTTCTATCAGGTTCGCTTTCTATGATTGTCCCTCTCTACAATGCCGAGCTAGCCCCTCCTGAAATTCGCGGTTCGCTTGTGGCATTACAGCAATTGGCTGTGGGTTACTATCTATCCACTAACGTCGTGGGTCGTTGCTCACAAATGCATTTTGAACAGATTACCTTTGGTATTTTGATCTCATATTGGATCACTTACGGTATGTATGCTTCTGGGTGTGACTATTTGAAGAACAATCCGTTCTGACGAAACTTGGAAGGAACCAACTTCATCGGCGGTCAAGGTGACACGCAGAGCCGAGCAGCATGGCTTATCCCGATCACCATTCAGCTTGCCCCGGCCGTCATTCTTGGAATCGGTATCCTGTTCATGCCCCAGTCCCCTCGCTGGCTCGCCAATCAAGGTCGTGACGAAGAAACACGCTCTGTGATCGCCAACCTCCGCCGTCTCCCTCCCGATTCCAACCTTGTTGAAATCGAGTATCTCGAAGTCAAGTCCCAGCGTCTCTTCGAGCAGCGTATCAGCCAGCGCGACTATCCGGAGCTGCAAGATCGCTCGCTCTCCTCGCGCATCAAGCTCGGTCTCCGTGGCTACCTGTCCCTCCTCACGAACAGCAGCAACTTTAGACGAACCGCTGTTTCCGTGCTCATTATGACCTTCCAGCAATGGACTGGTGTCAACTTCATCCTCTACTATGCGCCTTTCATCTTCCATCGTCTTGGCTTAGACGCTTCCACGACTTCTCTACTCGCCTCTGGTGTCGTCGGTATTGTCATGTTCCTCGCGACCATTCCCGCTGTGCTCTATATCGATCAATGGGGTCGTAAACCAACACTCATTGTCGGCGCAATCATCATGGGTCTTTGCCAATTCGTTGTCGCGGGTATCATTGCGGAATGCCAGGACGACTGGCCCGCGCACCGCACCGCAGGCTGGGCCGCTGTTGGCTTCATCTGGATCTTCTCCATCGGCTTCGGGTTTTCGTGGGGCCCCTGCGCTTGGATCGTCGTCGCCGAAGTATTCCCACTTGGCCTGCGCGCAAAGGGCGTCTCGATCGGTGCATCGGCCAACTGGCTCAACAACTTTGCTGTCGGAATGTCCACACCCAGCTTTGTCACTGCTGCACCATACGGCGTGTACATTTTCCTTGGCATGATGTGTGTCCTCGGCGCGCTGTACGTCGCGTTGCTTGTCCCTGAGACGAAGGGGCGAACGCTCGATGAGATGGACGAGCTATTTGGTGATAAGACTGGGCGTAACAAGACTGATGCCGAGTTGCTATACGACTGTATGCACGAGGTCGGTCTACTCCGCGCTGTTGGTATCGAAAAGAGTGTGCCCAACTTGAAGGAGGAGAAGGTGGATGAGATCATTCATCATGAATACCCCCAGGGACCCGCCATAAATCGTGCATAAGGTCTTTACCACATTGTACACACCAGGCACTCCACAATTGCTTCGCTCGTCCGTTCGTGTAGATGACAGTGATCTTGTTCCCTATAGACACTTTATTTGCTCGTGTATTTACTTTTGATGCATTTTCTAGTATCAATATTTCATGTCAACTTTTGTGAGCCCTTTGCCAATGCGCCCTGCCTTGCAAACCTCTCCACTCAGGAGAGATCTTCCTTTGATGGAGGTCGCGGCACACAAGTAACAAAGCGGGATAAAGGAATCTGCATCTGACGTGCAGAAAGTAATGACATTGAGGTGGTGTACATAAGCGAGAGACGCTCATCTTCAAGCCTAATCAAGCTCACAGTACCATTGCATTGGTGATGTCTCCGAGATCGATGGGGAAGAGGCCCTCCTGATAGATCCCAGTTATTATACATTGAATCACCAAGTTGTTTAAAGCAGGTGCATGGAAATGGGAGAATTGACATTGTGCGGTGTTGACCAATAATTTCTGTCTTCGATTTGAACCCAAGTGTTACACTAATTAGAGCTAAATACCCACTGAGAGAGGTATAGGGATTTGACTGGAGTAACTTCACAAGGGAATGGTGAATGGAGGGAATCCATTTGGACGTGGGTGGTAGTGGAGGCTTGAGTGATTACTCCATATCGCATAAGGCCTTCATCCACGAGCTTTCTAGTCAAGATGTCAAGATGGAATGTAATTGAAAGTCGGGAGCTTTGCCCTCAACTTGACCCACGACAAACGCCAGGCCAAGATAATAGATGAGTTATCGGTATCTGTAACAAGGTTCCCGTCGAGGAACGTAGAGATGAGATAGATGACATTGCGTGTCGGAGTTTTACACGGGGCGCATTGGGCTCGCCTGTTGTGAACCAGGGTTCCATCTTGAGGTGTGAGTTTCACGGGGTATGGGCAGAGTGAAAGAAATGAAGTTCTGGAGACAGGGAAAAATGAAGGAGGTGCGCGAAACGAGGCGAGTGGGATAGGCGGAAGGCTCACGAGCGCTTAGGGTGAGGGATTAATCTTAGTATTTACAATAGGAATATCCTATTAACAAGGGTTGCGAAGGTCTATGAGAGCGCGAATCCTCCGTTTGTATTACAACGTCGATTAGAGTTTGTTCGATGGACAACCGTGGAGACCTTCACCTACGTCATCTCGGCTCCGAATTTAACTCCGGTGGATTCTGTGTATTCAATTTGACTACTGACTACTCTGACTACCATGCCACCGATGCTGCCGACCCTGCCTATCTCCGTTAAACTTGGCGAACTCTATTACCCTTTCACCTCTTCTTTCGACCCCCACAGTTAAGTCTGTTAAAATTCAAGGCATTATTCAATTGGCATAAGGATTCCAGATTCCACTGGAACCACTAGCGAGAATAATAGCTTAGACACGAATATAGGCATGTACAAACAGCGATATTGCAGGTAACCGAGCTATGCGAAAAACCATACGAAATGCGGTAGGAGCTTCATCTACGCAGCCTCCGACACACGAAATCAGGCGGCGAGGGTAAATGAATCACCAACATAAAAGATGTCACCAGCCACGACCTCACCAAACCGTACAAATGTCATTAGCCGTGATCTCACCAAACCGTACACGGCACGTCGATAAACTCCCGGCACGAAATATACTGGGTCGAGGACTGCGAGGCGCGCGGGATAAGGCATGTCCAGTGGCATATAGGTAATCACGCTATGAGCCAAATGCGTAGTCACAACTAGAGCATCACCGGATGCAAAGGGGATGGGACCAAGCTCTATCGTATCAACAAAGCAGCTACAGGAACAAAGCAGCTATACACTAACCACAAGGATTCTAAACTTTAACAGTTATCAATATATATCCGAAGATGCGACGCGAAAATATAAGTTAGTTCAAATGAAGCAGCTGGTAATGGCTACCTGTCTCATCGTCTTCTATACATTTTACTACCTTGCCAATACCTTTCTGATACCCTTCTAGTGATTGGAGGCAAATCTTGTAATTAATACCAAAGTGCTTTGAATTGATGCAAAGGTTACCACCCGGACATCGCTCTACTCGTACTCGGAAATGCGAAAGAATCTAAAACGTAAGCTAAGCAGGAACAAAGGTTATATACGTCAAAGTCAACTAAGAGTACAGAGCGACTAATAAAGTTACAGCGAAGGGCCGGTACCGAGTGGGCTAAGAAGACTAAAAGCGTTAAAGAAAGGCGTAGCATGCAAGTCGAAGATCACTTTAATAAGGGCGGTAGTTGTGCTGATGGCGTTGACCCATCCGCTGAGGTCCCAATGCAGCAGGGCCGGAAGGGATATTGTTCCCGATGTTGGCTCTCGGACCACGGGGTATATTTCCGCTGTTCCTCATCCCGCCACCGGCCATACCGGTCGCGCCACCACCTCCACCTCCCATCATTCCCTCTCCGCCAGCCATACCCATCCCGCCCATCATCTGGGCACCCATCATCCCGCCCATTCCCCCGCCGGCGCCGGCCCCAAAGTTCCTCATTGCGTGGCCACCTCCCATGCCCATACCGCCTCCCATCATACCCATGCCTCCACCACCAGGCATCATTCCCATACCCGGTCCTCCACCACCCATCATGCCCATCCCGCCACCACCCATGCCACCCATGCCACCCATGCCCATCATAGGGCTCATTCCACTACCACCGGCAGTACCGACGGCACCCCAATTGCCTTGACCTTGATTTACGCCTGTGAGTTGGTACATTCGCTGGTATAGTGTGGCGAGCTGAGCGGGGTCGAACGGGGTACCTCCACCACCACCTCCACCACCACCAAAGTTGTTATTCCCATATCCATGCCGGTTGTTGCCGTAATTCTGACGTTCGACTGCTCCCTGCCCAACACGCGGCTGAGCCTGCTTGACTTCGATCTGTGGGGTTCATTTTCGCAATCAGCGATCCATCTTGAAGTGGTGGATGAGAGAGAGAAGAGGATGGAGACACACCATCTTTCCGTCTATCTCCAACCCGGGCATACCAAAGAGCCGTTCGGCACCAGATTGGTCGTCGAATGTAACGAAACCAAAGCCCTTGCTCCGACTCGAATCGCGGTCCACCATGACAGTTGCGTCGATGACTTTACCGTACTGGGAGAAGTACTCGCGGAGGCGTTCGGTGGTGACAGAAGGTGCGAGTCCTCCCACAAACATCTTAACGACTCGTTGGTGCTCTGCGCGAGGGATAGCGC